>JAANMW010000279.1_pt1 | contig 58763 bp, 49 predicted proteins | sample 7279671 | NCBI WGS metagenome assembly JAANMW01 (sample SAMN14094541, study PRJNA606508) | bioreactor metagenome | isolation source: A lab-scale SPAN reactor treating ammonium-rich wastewater day 247 | place: Ireland: Galway | collected 2017-09-19 | reverse complement strand
GACTGGTTCAAGCATCATCTCAAGGTCGGCTGGACTTTGCCTGTTCGCTTCGATTTACCTCCCGAGCTAATCCTTCATGAAAATGTCCGGTAGAGAAGCGAGATAATACGCTCAAAATAGTCAATGAACTTGCTGCCGAAGGTGTCGAAATCCGAAAGGACGCGGCTAATGAGATGATCCGCGTGTGTTTCGCCTGTATAGAGATCTTTCCAAGAGTCCAAATCGCTGGGATAGAGTTGGCGGATTGCTGTTGTGATCATGGCGATAGCTCCTGTGTAGGGATGGGGGGATGAAAATCAAGAGTACAACTATGAACAGGGTGTCGCCAGGCCAAATCGCCTGCGCCACCAGTCCAAATCTGTCCAAGTCCAATGCCGCCAGCAGAGCACGTCATCGTGCATACCCGCATATCTGGCTGTTGGGGATGCGGAGAGTGAGAAAATAGCGGCGGGCGGCGGCGCATCTGGCAGCGGAAACCATAAGGCGCCATTCACATCGGCATCCCCAATGCCTTGTGCGCCCAATGCCATCAGAAAGCGACCTTTGCGGCCAATCATGGCCAGGTCAAGCACCGGGATGGAGATTGGCGTCTGGGGTGCGAATGGACGCCATATATTCGTTCCGATCTCTTGAATCCAGATGTGTTCGCCATCTGTCAGTAGCAGATGTTTGCCGTTGGTATCCAGGACAAGATCAGGTGGAGAGATATCGGACGGGTGATTTATCTCTTCCCAGTTGGCGCCCCCATCTGTGGTTTCATAAAGAAAGCCCTGCCGCGTGCTGATGAATGCATGCTGTGGATCTTCTGGATCGAGGGTAACCGTGGCAGGCGCCTGTCCACCAGGCGTGGAAACTGCCTGCCAAGTATCTCCACCATTCTTGCTTTGGTAGAGCGCTTTGGTTGTGGCTGCATACACCGATGCCCTGGCTGCGGCCAGAGAAGTGGTTGTCTCAGTAAGTAGAGGCGCGATAGGTTGCCATAATTGGCCCCCATCTTCACTGCGGAAAAGGTCGCCGCGCGCGTTGAACACGAAGATGCGGTCAGGGTCGGAAAGATCGTGGCTGACCCGGAGTCCGTCGAAGGCGTCCAAATCGCCGCTGGTAAAGGGCAGGTGGGTGAGGGAATGCCAACCTGATTCGACAGGCATGAGGGATAGGACAACAATGAACATGCATATCGCCAGCGCGCCGAGAGCAATGCGACGTCCGCGCAGAAGATTACGGGCTTTATTTCTGGCTGTATAGCTTGCTTGCATCAGGGCTTTGAGAGACGGTGAAGCACCAAGCACCTGTGCCTCTGCGCTTTCCAGCCAGACGGTTGCTTCGGCCAGTTCTATTTCATCCAGCAGCCCCCCATTCTTGCTTCCCAACCGCACCCATTCTGCTGCTTTCGCCTCAAGACGACGCCGATGCTCTTCGGCTTCATGGAGATCACTCACCCATCCTTTCAGCCGCGGCCAGCCTTGGATCAACGTTTCGTGGGCGATATCAACCAGACGTTCACCGCTGGTAGCCTCACTGGTGACTGTGAGTAAGCGTCGTTTTGCCAATTGGCTGAGGGTTGGCTCAAAGTCCGCTTCAGCTACGTGTGTTTGCAAACTGGCCACGCTTTGCCGGCGGCGTGTATGGGCGCGGCCTTCGCCAAACTGCACAAGACGGAGATAAATGCGTTGGGCGATCTTTTGCTGCCCAGGCGACAGCGCAGTGAACGCTGCTTCAGCATGGCGCGCCATGGCGACCTGCAAGCCTGTTGTGTGTTCGTCGCCGTAGGCCCGTCTCGACAAAATGATGGCTTCGTACGCACGCAGCGGCAGGTAGTGTCGCTCCAGTTTCTCCCACAGTAGGACGAGGGTTTCCTGCACAAAGGGCAGAATGCCTGGTTCGCGGCCGGCATCGGCCACCAGGCGTTCGACAAGGGCCGATTCGACGAATACCCCTATGGCTTCAGCGGGAAGCACGATGGCTTGGCGTAACCCTTCTGGCCCTAATGGCGCCAATTCGAAGCGATGCGCCTGAATCTCAGACCAAAGCGCTGAGGTCATCAGGTCGCTGTAGAAGTCGGAGCGGATAGCAAGGATGAGATAAACACTTTGAAGACGCGTCATCTGGCGGAGGGTTTGTTGAAAGGCCAGCGCGTCATCTGACAGGGAGAAGATCTCTTCGAACTGATCGATAATCAGCAGCAGACGGGCTGCGCCTAAGGCTGCTGTGGGGTGCAGAGAGGGGAAATCGATGAGATCGGACAGTAGGACCTGGAGAGCTATCTGTGGCGTCTCGCCAGGACGCATGGATCGCACGATCCAGGGCGCTTTACCAAACAGGGTGGAGGTGCGCAGCGCAGGCAGCAGACCACTGAAGATGAGCGACGATTTCCCCGAACCGGAAGGGCCAATCAGGGCAAGAAAGGGATGGAGCCGCAGGCGCTGCAGGGCATCCTCGATCTCGCGGTCGCGGCCAAAGAAACGCTCGCTGTCTTGCTCGGCAAAGGGCGACATGCCAGGGTAGGGGCAGGGCGGTGGGGCTGTGGGCTGGGGCAGGGTGCGGCCCAGTTCGGCGACCAGGCGGGCGAGCGCAGCCTCACGGCGATTGGGGTCGGTGGCGTCGAGGGCTGTGAGCAGGGCCAGGCGCGGCGGGAGTTTGACCGCCTCGAGGAGCAGGGGAATGACGGGCCAGACGCCGCCATCGAGGCCATAGGTCTGCGCCAAAATATCGACAAAGCGCAAGGTGTCGTTGGCCAGGTAGGCCGGCGAAAGCACCAGGAGAATCCGCCGCGATTGTGCCACCGCCTGCGCGAAGGCTTCCAACCGTGGCACGCCCAGGGCAAAGGCCGATTCCGCCGTCCACGCGATCCCTGCCTCCTCCAGCGCAGGCATGAGGAAACCGTGCACCCAGGCGCTGTCAGGCTCGGCAAAGGAAATGAAGAGATCGTACTGCTGAGGGCGCACCATTTGGGGGAAATGGGGAGAGGTAACGGTTTATCGCAACAAGTTATGTTAATTCAAATCCCAATTTCGTGTCTTTCCACGAACAATGCTTTGATCTTACGGCGTGGGTCTGTCTGTTTAAGCAAAAACGCATCTTTCAACTACAAAATCATTTTAGTATCTATTTTGCTTGCTGTCAAGCACTTTTCCACAGCCCCACAACACACACACCGACGGCAAAAACAGTCAAGGGATCCTTTTACAGCGGCGGCGAGAATGTCGCCGCAAGAGCCCTCCCAGCCGCCCACGTCAACCCACCGCCGCCCACCCGGTCAGGTGGGCGCTGATCTGCCACAGCCGCTGCGCCGCAGCCACATCCCGCGATGCCCGCGACGAGTTCCTGACCCGTTTGTCCACGAAATACGTGCCTGTTACCCCTGCCACGGCCGGCGATGTGGCCAGATAGACCACAGTCTCCGCGCCCTTTTCGGGGCTGCGCATGATCAGGCGCGTCAACGGCATGAGCAGGCGGCTCATGCGGCCAAAGGGGTTGGCCCAAAAGCCGGTGGCTACCGCGCCAGGATGGAGCGCGTTGACTACGACGCCTGTGCCCTGCAATCGCCGCGCCAGCTCATAGGTGAAGTAGAGATTGCACCGCTTGGACAGGGCGTAAGCCCCGAAGCCGTTGTAGGTGCGGGTCATCTGCAAGTCCTCCCAATCCACCCTGGCCCCAGCCTCGGCCCCAGAGGAGACGTTGACAATCCGCGCCGGCGCGCTGGCCTTCAGCCGGTCGAGCAGCAGGTTCGTCAGCAGAAAATAGCTGAGGTGATTGAGAGCAAAGGTCATCTCCAGCCCATCCACCGTTTGCCGGCGGCGGGTGAAGAGGGCGCCGGCGTTGTTGACCAGCACATCCAGCCGGGGATAGCGGGCAGCGAACGCCTCGGCCAACTGCCGCACCTCGGCCAGCGAGGAGAGATCGGCCAGCAGATAGTCGATGTGAGGCGCGCCGGCAGCCTGACGCAACTCGGCCACGGTCGCTTCGGTCTTCTGGCGATCGCGGCCAACGATGACCACCTGGCCGCCCTGGGCCGCGATGGCCCGCGCCGCGGCCTTGCCGATGCCGTTGGTGCCGCCGGTGATGAGGAAAACAGGGTGAGTGGTGGGGTCGGCGGTCATGATCTTGGACATCCTGCGGGCGGTTTCGCTTCATTGTGATCCACGGTATCAACTGCGACGATCACCTGGGCAGGCATTCTACCGCCGCGGCTGGGCGGTCGTCAAAGGGGCAGAACGTTGCGAGATTGGGCGTTGCCGGTGGGCCAGCGCGGCGTCCGCGCCCGAAGTCGCAGGTTCAGCTATTGCCGCTGCCCATGCTATACTGGCCGCATGGGCGAACGCTATCCCATCCCCGGCGAGCGGCGGCGGGTCGAGCAGACGATCTCGCGCAGCCGCTTCATCAGCACCGTGGCCCCCGCCCCAACGGTGGAGGCGGCGCGAACCTTGCTGGCCGAGCTGCGGGCCGAGTTCCCCGACGCCTCGCACCACTGCTGGGCCTATCTGGTAGGCCCGCCCGGCAGCAGCAGCCAAATCGGCTACAGCGATGATGGTGAGCCGCACGGCGCCGCCGGCCGCCCCATGTTCACCGTGCTGCAACACAGCGGCCTGGGCGATGTGGCCGCGGTGGTTGTGCGCTATTTTGGCGGCGTCAAACTGGGCACAGGCGGGCTGGCGCGGGCCTACAGCGAGGGCGTCAAGCAGGCGCTGGCCGGGCTGGCCCTGGCCGAGCACGTCAGCCGGACGCGCGCCCGCATCCAGTGCAGCTACGCGCACGTGGCCACGCTGCAGCGCCTGCTGCCCGCATTCGAGGCCGCGCTGATCGCCGAAACCTACGCCGCGGCGGTGATCTACGAGGTGGAAGTCCCGCGGGCGCGGGCCGCGGGCCTGGCGCAGGTCATCGCCGAAGCCACGCTGGCGCAAGCCACTATCCAGTTCGAGGATTAGCCGGCCAGCGGGAAAACCGCGGCCAGCACCCACCCAAAAAAGAGGGCGCTGCCCAGGGCAAAGGCCCAGGGCTGGTTGAGTTGGGCGTCGGCAAAGGCCAGGATGCCGATGAGCAGGGGGATCAGAGGCATCATCAGCACCAGGATGAAAAGCCCGGGCACCAGCGTCAGGGCCAGCAGCAGCCCAAAGATGATGAACAGAACCTGCACCAGCCACCACAGCACCCGCCGGCTGGGCCGGGCATGCTGCTGCGCCAGTCCCGCCGCCAAAAACCAGGGGAACACGGCCAGCGCCAGCCAGGGCCAGCGCATCAGCCGGGCGGGGATCAACACCCATTGCAGCCAGGTCTCCTGGCCCATGGCCCCGAACGCCAGCCACAACAGCGCGAACAACCCCAAGCCCAGCAGCCACGAAATCCCGGTGGGGGGCGCATTGCGCAGCCGCTGCCAGCCTTGCAGACTCAGCCACACCAGCCCGGCCACGCCAAACCAAAGGGCCAGCGCCCCGGCCACCAACACCCCCCCGAATTGCGTCACATCCCCATCCAACCGCTGCCACACGGCCAGAACTGCCGCCGCGGCCAGCGGGCCGACGAACAGACCCAGCCAGGGCCGCGCTCCGGCCAGAGGTTTGGCCGTCGCCGGCAGCCGCAACACCGGCGCCACCGCGGCCAGCGCCAGCAGCCACCCCAGCAGATGCAGCGCGTACCACAAAATGCGCCGATCCACATACGCGCTGGCGCGCTGCGGCCCGAACACCGCGTCCAACCAGGCCAGCGCCGCCCGGTGACTCTGCGCCCGGAAGAGGATGGAGATGTGCTCGGCCGCGGGGATAATCACCAACGAACGGCCCAGCCCCTGGCTGACATCGGCCCGCTCGCCCCCGGCCGCGGCCAGCAGATCGCGGGCGTTGGCCACGAAACGCCCCTCCCAACTGCCCGCCTGCAAGTGCAGATTGCGCGGGCTGCTGGGGCTGACTTCCGCGCCAGTGGGGGAGAGCGCCAGCACCGCCTGATAGCGTTCAGGCTGGAGCAGGCCCGCGGCCATGGCCGCGCCGCTGCCCATCGAATGCCCCAGCACCGCCACGCGGGCGCCATCCACCCCCGGCTGCTCGGCCAGCAGGGCATAGGCCGCGTCCACATTCGCCTGCAAGGTCTCCTCCCGACGCAGCGTGGCGGGGTTGGCCCCATGCCCACCAAAGTCCCACAGCAGCGTGGCATAGCCGGCGTGGGCAAAGGTGAAGGCATAGCCCAACATCAACTGCTTGGAGCCGGCAAATCCGTGGGCGATGAGCACGCCAGGCGCGTTCACCGCCTCTGCCGGGGCCAGATAGAGCAGGGGCAGGCCATCCACATCGAACCGCCGGATCGTCAGCCCGCGACGGGCGTCGAGCGTTTGCAGCCAACTCAGGGCGATGAAGGCAATGGCCAAAAGCAACAACAACAGGCGTTTGCGGATCATGGGAAGGCTCGTTGTACAGCGGAGAGGCGGGCCGGCCCCTGTTCGGGGCAGCGTTCAGGCCGGTGGGGTTAGGAAGCAGGCAGAGGGTCTGCTACAATCGCCCTGCATCCTACCATCACACAGCGATTCCTATGAAACGCGGCCTCCAGCATTGTCTCCTCGCCACCTTCCTGCTCCTCTGCCTGATCACCGCGGCGCAGGCGCAGGGTGCGGCTCCACAGCAGCACACCGTGATCGCGGGCGAAACCCTGGCCCTCATCGCCGAACGCTATGGCGTCTCGGTGGCGGCTCTGGTCGCAGCCAACCAGATCGCCGACCCGAATCTGATCATCGTGGGCCAGCAACTGACGATCCCGGCGGCAGGCGCGGGGGTGGTTCCATCCGCTTTCAGCCCGCCGGACGTGATCCGCGTGCCCCTGCGGCCGGGCGACACCCTCAGCCGCATCGCCCGGCGCTACGACGTTGATCCGACCGAGATCATGGCCCTGAACGGTATCGACCGTCCCCGGCTGATCGAGTTGGAAGATGAGATCCTGCTGCCGGTGCTGCCCACCTATCCCCGGCCTTTTCTGGCCTTCACGCACAGCGCCGGCATCGTGCAGGGGCAGACGGGGGTGGCCGCGGTGACGCTGGCCAACCCAGAGCAGCCCGGCGGGCAATTCGGCGAGCAGACCCTGCACTTTGTCTATCGCGACAAGACCCGCGCCGGCTACCGTTATTGGGCCTTGCTGCCCACCGGCGCCCTGGCCCCGCCTGGGCCTCGCCCGCTGACGGTGTGGGTGGGCGAGACCCGCGTCCACAGCAGCGTGCCCATCCTGGCCGGCGTGTACGAGACGCAGTACATCGTGCTGCCCCCGGCCAAGGGCGAGTTGTTGCAGCCCGCGCGGCAGCGTAACGAACTGGAGATCCTGACCCAGATCTGGAGCACGGTCACGCCGGAGAAGCAATGGCGCGGGCCATTCCGCTTCCCCATCGCCGCTGGCTTCCTCTCCACCTCACCTTACGGGGTGCGCCGCAGCTACAACCAGGGCCCGGTGCGCTCCTTTCACGAAGGCACAGACTGGAGCGCGGCGCAAGGCACGCCGATCTGGGCGCCGGCCGCGGGCGTGGTCGTCCTGGCCGAGATGCTGGATGTGCGTGGCGGCGGCGTGATCATCGATCATGGCCTGGGCGTCTACTCCAACTTCTGGCATCTCTCGGCCATTGACGTACAGCCGGGCCAGCGCGTGCAGCCGGGCGATGAAATCGGCGACGTGGGCACCACCGGCCTCTCCACCGGCGCGCACCTGCATTGGGAGATCCGCGTCAACGGCGTCGCCGTCGACCCGCTACAGTGGACGACCCTGGGCTTTCCCTACGCGCCCATGATCGCGGCCACAGAAAAGGCCGGGTGAAGCCACCCGGCCTTGCTGAATCGCCAAAAAAGCGCAGCCTACGCGGCTGCTTTCTCGCGTGGGCTGGGGATCACTTTGACATCTTGCACGTCGCCTGCGCTCTCAGCTTCTTCCTCGGCCGCGCGCGGGGCCGCCAGGCTGACCACGACCTCTTCCGGATCGCTGAGCACGGTGACGCCGGCCGGCGCGACCAGATCAGACACGCGCAGCAGATCGCCGATCTCGGCCAGTTTGGAGATGTCCGCCATGATGGCGTCGGGGATATCGCCGGGCAGACATTCGATCTCCAGGCGATCCAGGTTGTGCAGCACAATCGCGCCCTGGGTGACGGCGGGGGATGCGCCTGTAAGGGTGATGGGCGCCTCAGTGCGCACCGCCACATTCATCTGCACCGCGTAGAAATCAACATGCAACATGTGATGGCGGGTGGGATGGCGCTGCACCTGGCGCATCAGCACCGGCACAGGCCGCGCTTCCAGGCCGTGCAGCTCGATCAAATGCGTGGCTGCGCCCCCGCGCAACAAGCGCACCAGGTCGATCTCTTTGAATTTTAGATGGGTGGCGGCGGTGCCCTGGCCATACACGACGCCGGGCACAAAACCCTCGGCGCGCACCTGCTTGACCGTGCTGCCGGTCTGCTGGCGGGACTGAACGTCTAGAATAAGTTGCATCGGAGTTTGCTCCCTTCGATTGGATGGAACACAGATTTGTCCAGAACTTTGGTGTTTCTATTGACGGGGGACGGGGGACGGGGGACGGGGGACGATGGCTGGTGGATGATGGATGATGGATGATGGATAGTAGACGGTGGCGAACGCGATCTATCGTCTATCGTCTATCGTCTGCAGAGCCGGTTTCGAAACCGACCCAGTAGTTTAGCCGCTCCGCCCCGATTCCGCCAAATCGCGGCCCCCATCGTGCAAGCTGAAAGCGCGTCGCCAGGCCCTCACAGCAGGGCTTGCTTTTTGCCCTGTTTCCCCGCCTGTGTTAGAATCTCCCCTCGCACGCTATCCCGCCTTTTCGAGACACCCCAAGGGTGTCTTTATTTTGTAGATCGAGGAAAACACCCATGTCCTATCTCTTGCAATCACTGGCCGATCAGCAACTGAAGGCCAATCTTCCCACCCTGCATGTCGGCGATATTGTCAAAGTCCACAATCGCATCGTCGAAGGCGCTTCCGAGCGCGTGCAGATGTTCCAGGGCACCATCATCGCCCTGAAAGAGGCCGGCCCGGCCACCAGCATCACCGTACGCAAAACCGGCGCGCATGGCGTGGGTGTCGAGCGTGTCTTCCGCGTGCATTCCCCGCGGGTAGAGACGGTGGAGGTGCTGCGTCACAGCAAGGTACGCCGCGCCAAACTCTACTTCCTGCGCAACCGCGTGGGCAAGAAAGCCCGGCTGAAGCAGGTCCGCCGCTGATCGGGCCGGCTCACAGCCGTATACTCTACACAAAAGAGGCGTGAGTTTCGGCTCACGCCTCTTTGTGCTTGTTGACATCTGCCCTGCTCTCTGCTAAAATAGAACATACGTTCTATTCATCCAACAGCACAATTCGCAACGGAGCCTGAGCAAACATGGCCGAAATCACCGTGGCTGTGGTGCAAACCCAGCCCCAATTGGGAGATCTGGAAGCCAATCTGTATCAGATGGCGGAGATCGTCGAGCGCATCTGCACGCAGGAAGACACCGATCTGATCCTCTTCCCCGAATTGGCCACGACCGGGGTGGAAAATGGGGTAGGCTTCAACCGTCTGGCCGAACGCATCCCCGGACATCAGTTCAATGTCCTGGCCACGCGCGCGGCTGATTACGCCACGCACATCATCTTTGGCCTGCCCACCAAGGAAAAGGTGGAAAGCATCTTCTACAACGCGGCTGTGGTCATCGGCCCGGATGGTGAACTGCTGGGCGAGTATCGCAAGGTGCACTTGAAGGGGGAGGAGAAGCTCAGTTTCCGGGCCGGCTATCGCTTCCCCGTGTTCGATACGGCCCTGGGCACGCTGGGCGTGCTGGTGGGCTGGGATCTGGCTTTTCCAGAGGCGGCGCGGTCGCTGGTTTTGCAAGGCGCCGAGATCCTCTGCGTGCCCGCGGCCTATGAGGAGCCGTACGTGGAGGAGTGGCGGGCCTTCACCGTGGCGCGGGCGGTGGAAAATGGCGCGTTTTTGCTAGCCGCCAACCGTGTAGGCGTGGAGCCTAGTCGCCAGTATTTCGGCGAAAGTGTGATCGTGGGGCCAGATGGCGCGCTGATCAGCAGCCTGCGTGGGCCAGAGGAAGACCCTCCCACCCCCGGCTATGCCTTTGCCCACATTGACACAGACGCGGTGCGCCGGTATCGTGAAGAAATGCAGATCATCATGTCCCGCTCTCCGGCCAGCTACGGGCCCATCGTGCGCAAGTATTGATGGCGCCGGGCGCCTGGCCCAGCCTCGCAGCCTCTCATTCTCGTGTTCATCGACCTGCGCAGCGACACCGTGACCCTGCCCTCGCCGGCCATGCGCGCGGCCATGGCTGCCGCGCCCCTGGGCGATGATGTGTTTGGCGAAGATCCCACCGTCAACCGCCTGGAGGCGCTGGCGGCAGAGCGTTTGGGCAAGGAGGCGGCGCTGTTCGTGGCCAGCGGCACCATGGGCAATCTGGTCAGCCTGCTGGCGCACTGCGGGCGTGGGGATGAGGCGATCATGGGGGACGCGGCCCACACCTACATCTATGAACAGGGGGGCGCCGCAGCTTTGGGCGGCATTCACCCCCGCGCCCTGCCCACCCTGCCGGACGGCAGCCTGCGGCTGGAGGATATCGTCGCGGCCATTCGCAGCGATGACCAGCATTTCCCCATTTCGCGGCTGGTCTGTCTGGAGAACACGCACAACCGCGCCGGCGGGGCGGTGCTCACCCCGGTGTACACCGCGGCAGTGGCCGACCTGGCGCACAGCCACGGCCTGAAGCTGCACATCGACGGCGCCCGCATCTTCCACGCGGCAGTCGCGCTGCAAGTGGAGGCGCGCGAACTGGCCGGCGGGGCCGATTCCATCACTTTTTGCCTGAGCAAGGGGCTGGCCGCGCCGGTAGGCTCGGTGGTGTGCGGGGAGGCGGGCTTCATCCGGCGGGCGCGGCGGGCGCGCAAGGCGCTGGGCGGGGGCATGCGCCAGGCCGGGGTGCTGGCCGCAGCCGGGATCGTGGCCCTGGAAGAGATGGTGGAGCGGCTGGCGGAAGATCACGCCCACGCCCGCCAGCTGGCCGAGGGCCTTGCCTCGCTGCCGGGCATTGCGGTGGAACTCGATCGCGTGCAGACGAATATCGTGATCTTCAGCCTGGATCGTCCTGATCTCAGCCCGGCGGAGTTGATCGCGCGGCTGCGCCAGCGCCAGGTGGGCCTGCTGGCCATCGGCGGCAAGCGGCTGCGCGCTGTCACCCATTACGGCATCACAGCAGAGCACATTGCCGCGGCCATCGCTGCTTTCGCTGCCGTGCTGTGCCAATGAGCGCCGCTCTGGAACTGCGCCATGTCCCTCAAGCTCCTCAAACAGGCCCTGAACACCGCCGCCCCCCTGCCGCGCATGTGGCGGGCGCGCGAGTTGAAAGATCATTATGATGTCGTGATCATCGGCGGCGGCGCGCATGGGCTGGCCTGCGCCTATTATCTGGCCAAAGATCATGGCATCACCGATGTGGCGGTGTTGGAGAAAAGTTACATCGGATCTGGCGGCAGCGGGCGCAACACCACCATCATCCGCAGCAATTATCTCACCCCCGAAGGGGTGCGTTTCTATGACGAAAGCGTGAAATTGTACGAGGAGATGGCAGCGGAACTGGATTTCAACGTCATGTTCAGCCAGCGCGGGCATCTCACGCTGGCGCATACGGATGCGGCGGTGCGCACCATGCGTCGCCGGGCCGAGGTCAACCGCTTGCAGGGGGTGGATTCGCGGCTGATCTGGCCAGATGAGATCAAGCGCCTCTGCCCGCCGATCGACATCTCGGATCATCCGCGTTATCCGATCCAGGCGGCGCTCTATCACCCGCCCGGCGGCGTCATCCGCCATGATGCGGTGGTGTGGGGGTACGCGGCCCAGGCCGACGCCGGCGGCGTGCACCTGCACCAGCAGACGAGAGTCACCGGCTTGCAGATGGAAGGGGGGCGCGTGGTGGGGGTGGAAACCCACCGGGGCCGGATCGGGGCCGGGATCGTGTTGAATGCCACCGCGGGCTGGGCCACCACCATCGCCGATATGGCGGGCGTGCGTCTGCCCATCACCACCTTTCCCTTGCAAGCCTGCGTCACCGAGCCGCTGAAGCCCTTTTTGGATGTGATCATCGTCTCCGGCAGCCTGCACGTCTATGTCAGCCAGTCGGATCGGGGGGAATTGGTAATGGGCGCGGCGGTCGATCCCTTTGCCTCCTACGCACTGCGCGGCTCCCTCTCTTTCATCGAGGGCATTGCCGGGCACATGCTCGAATTGTTCCCCAGCTTTGCGCCGGCGCGGATCATGCGGTTGTGGGCCGGGCTATGCGATATGACGCCGGACTACAGCCCGATCATGGGGTTCACCCCGGTCGAGGGATTTCTGGTGGATGTGGGCTGGGGCACGTACGGGTTCAAGGCGGCGCCGGTCAGCGGCAAACGCATGGCCGAATTGATCGCCAGCGGCCAGACGCCCGACTTGCTGCGGCCCTTCCGGCTCTCCCGTTTTGCGGAGCACGATCTCGTAGGCGAGAAGGGCGCGGCCTCGGTGGGGCATTGAGCGAGGGGTTGGGAAGTCAGGGTTTGGGCAACACTTTTTAAACTCAAAATGCAGTTACGATTATTCCGGTAATTGCCGTAATAATGCCAAAACCCTGTATTTTTGTGATCTTTTCCTTTAGAAAAATAATGGCCAATGAGATGGTGACAATTGACAAAGCCGAAGCAATGGGCGTAACCAATATCGCATCTCCGATCACCAGGCCATAATTGACCATGGCGACCGCGCCAGCTTCGATGATACCCATCAATAGAATCATATATTGTGTTTTCTTTGATATTTTCGTAAAATTAATTTCTTGTTTTATAATAAATGAAAATAAGAATAGATATAAAACTATACCAAGTTTAACAAATAAAGTTGTTAACAACCATCCAATTTCTTCAGAAATAATTTCGCTAATATTCCAAAAAGCGCCGAAGAAAAGTGCTCCCAGAATGGTTTCTTTGACGCCCGCTGAAAGTTGCAATTTTTGATTATTCAACGACGCCAGAGTAGCGCCAGATATAATCATGAAAACGCCTAACGTCTGCATGAAAGAAAGGCGCTGTCCCATAAATATAAAAGCGAATAACATCGTAAAAACAACCCAAATATTCATTGTTGCAGCAATAATTGAAATATTACCTATCTCGAATCCCTTAAAGAAAAACAAATATCCCACAGAATAAAAAACTGCTGCAATTACAAGCAAGAAGATTAAAATTGCCGTAATTTTGACATTTATTGTCAAAATTACGGCAAGTGCGATCATGAATATGAGCCCAGAAAACTGCGACCAAAGCAAAGAATTGAAAGAGCCAATCTTTTTAGCAAAAACGCCGCCCAGAAAGTCATATATTCCCCAGCCAAGCATGCCGCCTATTCCCAGTAATATGCTTAAGATTGTTGTATTCATGGTAACATTTCACCTAATGTGTCATTGTGAGCGCAGCGAAGCAATCTCCAAGATTACTCATCAATTTTGGGGTTTTCAAGCGGCGTTGGGGATTGCTTCGGGGCTATCTCCCCTCGCAATGACAGAATAAGGTGAATTGTTACCTGTTTTGTATTGGCGTGGTTCATTCCCAAATTCGACAATCTTGACAAATTCCCGGAAGAAACGGATAAAGGATTGATGATTAATGATTAAAAATCTCTCTCGTACATGGCGCTTTAATCTTTAATCTTCAATCATGAATCATTTGTCAAGGACAGACTGCGGTGAAATGAATCATGCCTTTGTATTGATTGAGTCGGTCATGGGGCTATTCATGCTCGCCGGCCGTGGCCAGCGCTTCGAAATACAGCGATCTGCTCAAACGGAACCCGCCCTGCTGTTGCAGCGCATCCAAGTGAGAGCGCAGATTAGCTATTAGCCCCGCTTGTTTTGCCCAGATCAAGATGCCGACAGCGGCGCTCATGACTTCGAACCAGTGATCAACACAGAAGAGTTGCAAACTGCCCTCAAGGTAGCCTCTCCAGGGTCGTCAGATCTTCGGCCAATTCTTCACTGTCATACGTACGCGCGACTTCCTCATTGCCCAGCAGCACATGAAACGCCCACTTGCTCATGCCAGCAAGTTCGCTCGCCTTGCCAAGGAAGAGCAATCTTTTTTGGTAGAGGCGAACCGCTAGCTCCTGCCGTAGCCGATCCTGTTGTTCAGGTTGTGGCACCCGCAGTGCATCTGTCACATCATCTGGCATTTCTAGCACGAACGTACGCATGGCTTCACCTCACGATCGAGTCTCTGGTGGGGTCAAGGTTGACACGGAGCAACAACATAATTATACACCATCCGCCAACTGCCTGTGAAACGCTCTATTCCTTACTCCGGCGGGGGGCTAACCGCCCGCCGCCAGGCAACCCAATCGCTTATGTCGAGTAGATTGGTCTGGCCCAGCCTGCTTAGACATGAGCGATTCACAATTTTGTAAAGTCCCATCCTCCCCCCTTCACTCCGGCCAATCATACGCCAACAGCGCGGCCAACTGCGCTGCGCCGGTGTCGTTGCTGATGCGGATGCGCGGCATCTCGAACAGACGGTCGCTGCGCTGCCACACCCCCTGCCGCGTGGTCACCGCGCCCCAAAAATGCGCGGATCGAAACACATCGATCACCAACCGGTCGTAGCTGCCCGCCGGATAGGCCAAAATGTGCGGGTGCGCGCCCAGAACCGCGGCGATCGTCTCGCTGCTGCGCAGGGCCTGATACACCAAAAACGCCTGATCCTTGCCCGCCAGATCCGGATGATCGACGCTGTGCGAGCCGATCTCCATCCCCGCCGCGGCCATCTCCGCCAGTTGCGCCCAATTGGCGTAGGCCTCGAACCCCGGCTCGCCCGCGCGGTTGGCGAAATCGGTGATCACGAAAAAGGTGGCAGTCATGCCCCGCGCGGCCAGCGCCGGGAACGCCTGCTCGTAATTGTCCACGTAGCCATCATCCAGCGTGATCACCACCGGCTTCTGCGGCAGTTCCGGCCGGCCCGTGGCCAGATGCGAGATCAGCGTCTTCAGCGGAAGGGGGGTGTAGCCCTCGGCCTGCAAGAAATCCAGATGCGCGGCGAAGACCTCCGGCGCCACGGAATTGCCCACGCGGTAGGGATGGGCGCCGGGCGGCGGCGTGGAGATGTAGTGATACATCAAGATCGGCGCCCGCGCCCGCCGGGCCTCGCCATCGGGTGTGGGGCCGGGCGTGGCGCTGGGTGTGGGGGTGATCGTGGCCGTGGGCGTCAGGGTCGGCGTGGGGGAGGGCGTGACGCTGGGCGTGACGCTGGGCGTGACGCTGGGCGTCACGGTCGGCGACGGGCTGGGCGTGATCGTGGCCGTGGGCGTGGGGCTGGGCGTCGGCGTGGGCGTGGGCGTGGGTGCGGCCCATGGCCCGCACCCCGCGATCCACCACAGCAGGAGCAGGCCGGCCAGAATAGCCCGGTCCGCGGCGATTCCCCTCATCCCGCGCCCCCGCGACGCACGATGGCGTCGGCCATGCGCGCCACCCGCACGTTGGTCAGCACGTCGTGCACCCGGATGATGTCCGCCCCGCGCACGATCCCCACCGCCGTGGCCGCGGCCGTGCCCTCCTCTCGCTGCTCCGGCGGCAGATCCAGAGTGTAGCCGATGAACGATTTGCGGCTGGCCCCCAACAGGATCGGATAGCCCAGCGCCCGCACCTCGCCCAGCCGGTCGATCAGCTCCAGATTCTGGGCCACCGTCTTGCCAAAGCCGATGCCGGGGTCGAGGATGATGTGTTCATCGGGGATGCCCGCCCGCCGCGCCACGTGCAGGCAGATGCCCATCTCCCGTTTGATGTCCGCTATCAGATCAGCATACTGCACGCCCACATAGCGCCCGCCCAGGGCCGGATCGATGGTCGCGGCCTTGGGCGTGGAGCGATTGTGCATCAACACCACCGGCGCGCCCGCGGCCGCGGCCACCCCCGCCAGATCTGGATCCAGCCGCAGACCCCAGACATCGTTGATCAGATCCGCGCCCGCGGCCAGCGCCTCGGCCGCCACCCTGGCCTTCGAGGTGTCGATCGAGATCGGGGCATCGGTGAGGGTGCGCAGGGCTCGCAGCACCGGCAGCACCCGCGCCAGTTCCTCCTCGGCGCTGACTGCCTGGGCCCCGGGCCGCGTGCTCTCCCCTCCCAAATCCAGCAAATCTGCGCCTGCGGCCAGCATGTGCTGCGCCTGGGCCAGGGCCGCGTCGATCACATCGGTCTGCCGCAGCAGGCCATCGCCCGAAAAACTATCGGGCGTGAGGTTGAGGATGCCCATGATGTAGGTGCGGGCGCCCCACACAAAGGCGCGGCCGCGCAGATGCAGGGTGGGCAGGGGCGAGGGCGGCGTCATCGGCAGGCGTGCACAGGGGTGTCAGAGGGTGAAGCCACTGGTTAGCGTCCGCTCGCAGCCGGCGGCGTGGCCCCATTTCCCCCCCCGACCCGCGGCTCATGGTAGGAGTGCACCTGGAACACCCACACGCGCGTGTCGGGGTCATCATAGATACTGATGCTGGCCGAGGCTTTCAGCGCCACATGATCCAAAAAATCGCGCGGATCGGGCAATTTCTCCCACACCTGTGGCAGCAACAGCCCCCGCTGCCAATCCCGCGCCACCAGCACGCCATCCACGCCGGGCCGCACCTGCCGGATCAGATCCGCCAGATCACGGTAGGGCAGGGCCTGCAGGGGCGAGAGCACAGACACCTCGATCGTCACCTCCGGCACCTCTGTCGAGGCCAGGGGAGGGAAACGGGGATCGCGCAGGGCCGCGCCCGCCACATTCTTCAGCACATCCAGCGCCAGGGGCAGTTGCGGCTCCACACTGCCGATACAGCCGTGCAGCCGCCCATGCCAGGTGAGGGTGACAAAGCTGGCGCCCGGCTCGCGCAGCCGCGGGGGCAACTGCGCCAGATCGGGCGCGTCGTCCACATCGTTCACCGCGGCCGCCAGCCCGGCGCGGGCGATGGCCAGCAGGCAGGCCGCTTCCTCCGGGCTGAGTTCAGCCAGCGCGGCGGTCGGTTCGGGGGCGTGAGGGGGAGCAAAAGTCGTGTCCATAGAGACTGCGAATCAGAGCGAAAGGGGAGCGAGGAAGGCGACGGCGGCATAGCCCACCACCTGATCGCGGCCACCGGCGGTGTCGCCAGAGTTGCGATAATCGAGCAGCCGCGGCTGCCAGCCCAGGGCCTGGGCCAGATGCATGAGGGTGAGGATGGGCAGCCGCCCGCAGGCTTCGCCCTGGGTGGCCGCGGCCACATCCCCGCGCGTCACCGCGTCCAGAAACGCGGTATCCAGCCGCCGCGCCTGGGCGTAGGGGTGATAATGGCTGAGATCGGAGCTGACGACCACCAGAGCGGCCGGGTCCGCGCTGAGCAGGGGCGCCAGGGCCGCGGCGCAGGCCGCGGGATCGGCCTCGCTGCCAAAAAGGAGGGGAACCACCCGGAAAGGGCCGCTGGCGCGCGCCTGCAAAAAAGGCAGTTCCACCTCCAGACAATGCTCAGGCAAATGCGCGGCGTTGTGCGGGGCGAAGCCGGCGCCGGACGCGATCAGCCGATCTGCCGGCGCGGTCTCCACCTGGCCCAGCGGCGTTTGCAACGCGGCGAAAGTGGCCACCGCCACCCCGCGCACGGCCACAAAATGGGCGGGACCAAGCAAAAACAGAGTGCGCCCGGCCGGATCGGGCAGGGCCTGGAAGCTGTACCCTGCCACCGGGCCAGAATAGATGTAGCCGGCGTGGGGAGCGATCACCGCCCGCACCGGGCCGGGCAGATCGGGCAGGCGGGCGGCGGCGAGATACTCCTGCACCGCGGCCCGCAGGCGCTGCGGCTGGTCGGGATAGAACCGGCCGGCCACCGCGGGCGGGCGCACATCTGCAACCAAAGCTGCCGGGGACCGGATCATTGGATCACCAAAACGGGGATGCGGGCCATGTTCAGCACCTGCTGGCTGACGCTGCCCAGGAGCATGTCGGCCACATGCGCGGGATTGCGGTGGCCCATGATGATCAGGTCGGCGGCGATGCGCTGCGCCTCGGCCAGGATCACCTCGGCGGGCGCGCCCTCGATCGCCTCGCCGCTGGCTTCGACGCCGGTCTCGCCCAGATAATGGCGGGCGTCGAGCACGACGTTTTCCGCCACCCCGCGGTGCGCGGCAATCAAAGCCTGATAGCCCTCGTGCGCGGCGTAGTGCGTGGGCAACTGGTAGACATGCACGATGTGCAGGGCGACATGCTCCGTCTTGCCGAAGTGCATGGCATAGATCAGCAGGCGTTCGGTAGCGGCAGAGCCGTCGATAGCGCAAAGGATGGTCTTGAACATGATCGGAGAGCAAAAAGGGTGCGCGTGGATGGCTCCAGCATAGCAGATTTTTGCGCGTTTTTCTACCGTTTTTTGGGCCAAAATCCCCGATCAATTGGGCCAAAATCCCGCTCCCAGGCCCGGATCCGCCCCCGCGGCCCTGCTCAGCGTTCGATTTGCTGGCGGCGATGCCCCACCACCCGCGCCGGCGCGCCCACGGCAATGGCATAGGCGGGGATGCTCTCGGTGACGACCGCGCCGGCGCCGATGACGGCCCCCCGGCCAATGGTCACACCATCCAGCACGATGGCGCCCACGCCCAACCACACATCATCCTCGATCACGATGTCCCCTTTGCTGGTGATCGGCTGCCAACACATCGCCTGCTCCAGGTCGCGGTAGCCGTGCTGGTAGGGATAGAGGGCGCAGCGGGGCGCCAGTTGCACATCATCGCCGATGCAGATGCTGCCCAGGGCGGCGGTGAGATGGCAGCCGGCCTGGATGTGCGTGTTGCGGCCAATGATGATATTGCCGCCCTGGGCCAGTTCGAAGATCGTGTGCCGTTGCACCGAGCATTCGGGGCCAATGCGCACCTCGCCGCCGTCGCGGTGCGCGTATACCGTGACGTCGTCGTCGATGAATACCCGCTCGCCCAGGCTGAGCCGGGGGCAGTGGATGTCGGCGAAGGGGGAGACGAAGGTGCGACCGGTGAGGCCGATGATCTGGCGGCGGGCTTTGTAGGGGCCGGTCAGCCGGCAGGCCAGGCGCAGGCACAGCCCGCCCACCAGGGGCAGCCGGGCGGCGGCGAGCAGGGCTTTCAACAGGCGCAAGCGCATCTCACACCCCCCAACGCAGCAACAGGCGGCGCGCCCGCTGCTGCCAGCGGCCGGGCAGGGTCTGCCGGCGTCGCGCCGCGGCCAACCGTTCCTCAGCCACCACTTGCAGGGGCGCGGCCAGTTCCGCCCACTGCGAGGAGTGGTCGGCGGGGCGCAGGGCCATCTCCGCCGGCTCGACGCCGGGGCCGAGGGGCACGCGCGGGTAGGCGACGTAGGGCCGGGGGTGGACGAAAGTGGGCTGCATCTGCCGCAGGAACGCGGCGGTGGCGGTGGTCTCGGCCACGGTCTGGCCGGGCAACCCCACCAGCACATAGGCGCGGGTGGCGATCCCCACCCGCCGGGCCACGGCCACGACCTGGCGGGCATAGGCCAGGTAGATCGCGGCCTCCTCCGGCCCATCTACCCGGCCCAGGGCTGCCAACTGGCCCGGATCGGCGCTCTCGATGCCCAGTTTGATCACGGTGCAGCCGGCCCGCGCCATTTCTTTGAGCAGGGCAGGATCGAAGTGTTCGGGCCGTGATTCGCACTCCCAGGGGGTGCGGAAGTGGGCGGCGCTGAGGGCGCGGGCGAAGGCCATGGCTCGCACCCGATCCGCGGCGAACACCGGGTCGCGCACCATGATGCGGGGCGGGGCGAAGGTCTCGGCCAGCCAGATCATCTCGGCGGCAGCTGCGGCCGCGGGCCGGGCGCGGTAGGCGCGCCCCTGGGCGACGACATAGGCGCAGAATTTGCAGTGGTCATCGCAGCCGCGCGCCCCGAACAGGGTGAGGAAGCCGTAGGATCGCCAGGACGTCTCCTCCCAGGCGGGACGGGGCAGGGCGTCGGGATGGCGCAGCAGGCCGTTGCGGTTGTGCTCGGCGGGCAGCAGGTCGTGGGCGGAGAGGGGGCCGGGCGGGGGCAGGGGGCCGGCCAGCAGCGCGGGCAGCGCCAGTTCGGGGTCGCCCAGCAGCACGTGGGTGGCGCCGGCGGCCAGCAGCGGCTCGGCGTGGTAACGGACGCCGGCCCCGAAAGCGATGCGGGGGAGTTGGGGAAAGGCCGCGGCCAGCGCGGTCAGAGCGGCGCTGTCTTCGGCCAGGGTGGCCCAACTGCAGAAGATGGCCAGGTGTGTGGGCGCCAACGCCGCGATCCGCCCGCACAGTTCAACCAGATCCAGGCCCGCGGCCACGGCGTCGATCACCTGGGCGGGGGGGGCGGGATGGCGCTGGCGCAGGCCGGCCAGCAGGGTGGCCAGGGTGTGCGGCGGGTAGGCAAAGCCCTGGGAGAGGGCGCCAAAGCCGGCAGTGCCCTCCCGGTTGGCGACGAGGAGGGGGTGCGAGGGGGGATTGAGGAGGAGGATCATGGGGCGGCAGGGGGTGTGATGGAAATGGGGGGCAGTATAGCACAGAGGGCGGGGACAGGCGCCTCCCGGCGTCTTTGCGGACTTGACAACAGTTCTGGCGTCTTCTAGAATGCGCAAACGTTTGCACGATCCTGTTTTGCCCCGCCCCCATCTTTGCCATGTCTTCCCGCCCCTCGATCAAGGACATCGCCGCTCACGCCGGCGTCGCGCCCTCCACTGTCAGCCGGGCGCTGGCCGGATCGGCCCGCATCAGCGAGCGCACCCGCCAGCGCGTGCAAACGATTGCTCAGACGTTGGGCTACACGCCCAGCGCCACAGCCCGCAGTCTGGTCACCGGCGCCTCCCATCTGATCGGCCTGATCACACCCAGTCTGGCCGATCCCTACGCCGCCGCCGTGGTGAGCGGGATCGAGACGGCAGCCGCGGCGCACGATTACCGGCTGCTGATTGCCACCAGCCACGGCGATCCTGAGCAGGAGATCGCGGGGGTGCGCCTGCTGCTGGGCCAGCAGGTAGATGGGCTGATCGTGCTCAGCTCGCGGGCGGGGCCGGCCTATCGCCCGTTGCTGCCCGCGCTCGATATCCCCACCATCTTCGTCAACTCTGACCAGCCTGGCGAGCAGGTTTACTCCATTGCCACCGACAATGAGCAGGGGGGCTGGCTGGCCACCCGCCACCTGCTCGCTTGCGGCCATCGCCGCATCGCCTATCTGGGGGGGCCGGCTGCGGGCCGTTCGCAGCAGGCCCGGCTGGCCGGCTATCGTCGCGCCCTGCGCGGCGCCGGCGCGCCCTACGAACCTGCGCTCATCCTCCCCGGCGACGGCAGCAGCGCCAGTGGGCAGGCGGCGCTGGCCGCGCTGCTGGCCCTGCCTGCAGAAAAACGACCCACCGCCCTCTTCTGTTACAACGACCTCAGCGCCCTGGGCCTGCTGGCCGCGGCCCATGCCCACGGCCTGGCCATCCCTGCCCAGCTCTCCGTCATCGGCTTCGACAACCTGCCCTACGCGGCCCTGAGCCTGCCCCCCCTCACCACCATCGACCAGCGCAAGGACGAGATGGGCCGTCTGGCCGTCGAGACCATCCTCGCCGCCCGCGCCCACGAACCGGTCTCCGACATCCACCTGCCCGGCGAACTCATCCCCCGCCACACCACCGCCCCCCCACCCCCCAACTAATCCCCCCACCCACCCAACCAACCAACCAACCAACTAACCAACCACCCAACCACCCAACCACCCCCCCAGGAGCCTCACCATGTCCGACAAAGTCCGCGTCGCCATCATCGGCGTTGGCAACTGCGCCTCCTCCCTCGTCCAGGGCGTCCATTACTACCGCGACGCCATCCCCGGCGACCTCGTGCCCGGCCTCATGCACGTCGATCTCGGCGGCTACCACATCAGCGACATCGAATTCACCGCCGCCTTCGATATCGACGCCGACAAAGTGGGCTACGACCTTTCCGAAGCGATCTTCCGCGGGCAGAACAACACCTATCGCTTTGCCACGCCCCCGCGGCTGGGCGTGCCGGTGCAGCGCGGCATGACCCACGACGGCCTGGGCAAATACCTCAGCGAGGTGATCAGCAAAGCGCCCGGTCCCACCGCGCCGATTGTCGAGATCCTGCGCGACACCAAGACCGATGTGGTGATCAATTACCTGCCCGTGGGCAGCGAAATGGCCACCAAATGGTACGTGGAGCAGGTGCTAGAGGCCGGCTGCGCCTTTGTCAACGCCATTCCCGTCTTCATTGCCCGCGAGCCTTATTGGCAGGGCCGTTTCCGCCGCGCCGGGCTGCCGGTGATCGGCGACGACATCAAAAGCCAGGTGGGGGCCACGATCACGCACCGCGTGCTCACCCGCCTGTTCGAAGACCGGGGCGTGCGCATCGACCGCACCTATCAACTCAACTTCGGGGGCAACACCGACTTCCTGAACATGCTGGAACGCTCGCGGCTGGAGAGCAAAAAAATCTCCAAAACCAACGCCGTCACCAGCCAGATCACCACACACCCCCTGGCCGAAGAGGATGTCCACGTTGGCCCCAGCGATTACGTGCCCTGGCTGGGAGACCGCAAATGGTGCCACATCCGCATCGAAGGCACGACCTTCGGCGACGTCCCCCTGAACCTGGAGCTGAAACTGGAGGTGTGGGACAGCCCCAACAGCGCCGGCGTGATCATCGACGCGGTGCGCTGCGCCAAGATCGGGCTGGATCGGGGCCTGAGCGGGGCGTTGGTCGCGCCCAGCGCCTATTTCAAGAAATCGCCGCCGGTGCAATTCACCGACGACGTCGCCCGCCACCTGGTGGAAGAGTTCATCGCCGGGCGGGAGAACGAGACCCTGCCGCCCCTGCCAACCGCGGCGCGCGCCATCCCCGTCACGGCCTGAGCCACGACCGGCCCCTGCCTCGCGCTTACCACTTGTCCAACACCCCAATCGCCTGCAAATGCGCGACTTCGTTGAAGCGCAGCAGTTGCGGCTGCGGGGTGAAGGCCAACTCGCTCAGCGCGCAGTTGCCCATCTGATATTCCGGCCAGCGGTTGCCCTCGGCATGTAAGATCATGGCCAGGGCCGTGGCCAGCGCCCCGCCATGGCTGACCAGGATCACGCGCTGGCCGGCGTGGGCCGCGGCGATCTCGCGCACGCCGGCCAGCAGCCGCAGGGCAAAATTGCGCGCCGATTCCCCGCCCGGCGGCGCGAAGGAGGGATCCGCGGCCATACGCGCCCACAAACGCTTCTCATGGCGCAGCACTTCATAATCCAGCCCCTCCCACTCGCCCAGATCGAACTCGGCCAGCCGCGGGTCGGGCGTGACCGTGGCCAGGCCCAGGCGGGCGGCGATGATGGCCGCGGTCTCGGCCGCGCGGCTGAGGGGGCTGCTGTAGATGGCGCTGACCGCGGCGCGTTCGGCGGCCAGCCGCGCGGCCACGGCCCGGGCCTGCGCCTGCCCGCGGGCGTTCAAATGGCTGTCGGTGGCGCCTTGCCAGACGCCGTTGCGGTTGGCGTCGGTCTCGCCGTGGCGAATCAACAGGAGATGCGTGGGGGAAAAGGTATCGGTCATGCCCGCCATTATGCGAGACGCGGCAGCCGGGGGCAAATCCGCGGGGCCGCGCGGAATGTGCTATAATGCCCCCTGCCCATGCATCTGCGCCATCTTTCCCTCGTCAACTATCGCAATTATGTGCGGCTGGAACTCTCCCTGCCCGCGGGGCTGACGCTCGTCCAGGGCCAAAACGCCCAGGGCAAAAGCAACTTGCTGGAGGCGATCGCCTTTCTGGCCACCACCCGCTCCCCGCGCACGGCCGCGGATACCGAGTTGATCAACTGGCTGGCGCGCGAAGACCCCTACCCCTACACCCGTCTGGCCGCGGAAGTGCAGCGGGGCGACCGTCTGGAACAGCTCGACATCACCCTGCTGCCGGGCAGCAACGGCGATACCTTCCGCAAGCAGGCGCGCGTCAACAGCATCAATCGCCGCGCCCTGGATATGGTGGGCATCCTGCTGGTGGTGCTCTTCCGGCCCGAAGATGTGGATCTGGTGGCGGGGCCGCCGGGCCAGCGCCGCCGCTATCTCGATCTCTCCCTCTGCCAGCTCGATCCTGCTTACTGCCGGGCCCTGTCCGAATACAACAAAGCGCTCAGCCAGCGCAACGCCCTGCTGCGCGGCCTGCGCGAGCGAGAGCGGCAAGCCGCGCAGCAGCTCCGTTTCTGGGATGAGAAGCTGAGCGAGACCGGCGCCCTGGTCATCGCCCGCCGCCAATGGCTGGTCAACGCCCTTTCTGCCGAGGCCAGCCTGCGCCATCTCGATCTCAGCGGCGGGGCCGAGCGCCTGCACATCCGCTATCTGCCCAGTTTCGATCCGGGCCAGCCGCCCTCGGGCCGCAGCAATGGCGCGGCCAGCGAAACCGGCGTCAGCTACGCCACCCTCGCGCCCGAGGGCGTGCGCGCCATCTTCGCCGCCCAATTGCACAGCGGACGCAGCCGCGACATCGCCGCCGGCCTCACCCTGCACGGCCCCCACCGCGACGACATCGGCTTCTTCCTCGGCGACCGCAACCTGCGCAACTTCGGCTCGCGCGGGCAGCAGCGCACCGCGGCCCTGGCCAGCAAAATGGCCGAACTCGACATCATGACCACCGCGGGCGGCGTCACCCCCCTGCTGCTACTCGATGATGTCATGTCCGAACTGGACGCCAACCGCCGGGCCATGCTGCTCGACGCCCTGCACATCGTGCCCCAGGCCATCGTCACCACCACCGATTGGCGCCATTTCGATCACGATCTGCTCGCCGCCGCCCTCAAATTACACGTGCAGGATGGCCAGTTGCACCCCGCCGCGCTTCAGTCCGAGGGCATGACAAAGCGATAGCCCACCGACCACTCTGTCACGATATAGCGCGGCTTACGCGTGTCTTCCTCGATCTTACTGCGCAGATAGGCGATGTACAGCCGCAACAATTGCACATCTTCCTTGTATTCCACCCCCCACACCTTCTGCAACAGCGCCTCCGAGGTCATCACCCAATTGGCGTTCTGCACCAGATGATAAAGCAGCCGCCACTCGGTCGGGCGCAGGCTCAGGCGCTCCCCCTCCACGATGACCTCGTGGGTGGCGAAGTCGATCTGCAGGCGCTCATCCACCGTCAGCACCTCGGCATCGGGGATGACGCTGCCGCTGCTCACCCGGCGCAGCACAGCTTTGATGCGATCGCTCAACTCCCGCGGGCTGAAGGGTTTGGTCAGATAATCATCGGCGCCGGCGCTGAAGGCCTGATGTTTGTCATCCTCCTCATCCTTCACCGTCAGCATAATCACCGGCACATCCGAGACCTGTCGTAGCTGTTTCAGCGCCTCGAACCCATCCATTTCCGGCATCATCACATCCATCACCACCAGATCAGGCAATTTTGTGCGCACCCTGTCCAGCGCTTGCAGGCCATTGCCCGCGGCGATCACCTCGAACCCATCCAGTTCCAGATTGACCTGCACAAATTTAATCATCCGGGGTTCGTCATCGACCACCAGAATCCGTTTGCCGCTGAAAGGATTGCTGCCGCTCATATCCCGATTGTAACGCAGACCCGCCCCCCGCGGCAACCGCAGCCCCCCCGCACGCCCCCTGCCACTTGACACCTGACCCCCGACACTTGACACCTACCCCCCCCCCCGCCCACTGGCTCGACCGCCTATCGTTGCGCTTGCCTGCCCGGCTGCTGCTGGAGACCACCGCGCCCCTGCACCACCTGCTGGCCGAGTGGGCCGCGGCCTGCGCGCCCCTGCTGCCATGGGATGCGGCGCAGACCGCGGCCTGGGCCGCGCGGCTGCGTGAGGAGATCGAACAGCCATGACCGCGCTGCTACAGTTGACGACCCTCGATCTGGCGGCGGGGCTGCTGCTGGCCCTGTTGGGGCTGCTATGGCTGGTGGATGCGCTCTCCGCCCGCCGCGGCGGGGCCGCGATGGCGGCGGTGGACGATCCGCAGGAGCTGGCCCTGGCCCCGGACGCGACCTACACCGGCCCCGGCCAGCCCGCCCTCGCCCTGGGCCTGCTGGCCGGCGACCCGGCCCCCGCCCCCCCGTCCCCGCTGGATACGGCCCTGCTGGCCGCACCCCTGGCCGCGCAGCCGGCCCGCGACCCCACGGCCCTGTCCATCCATGCCCTGCTGCGCTCCGCCCTGCCCCCCCTCCTCCCCCACACCCTCCTCGCCCCCGACCTCCGTCGTATCGTTTGGATCCTGATCTCCATCATCACACTCGCAATACTGGCTATTAGATATTAGATATTGGGTATTAGTCATTATGGTCAATAGCCAATGGCTAATAGTCAATAGTCAATAGTTAATAGCCAATAGCCACTCACTGATATGCTCTCACGCGCGCTTGCCCTCCTCTTGGCGGCGGGGACAGCCCTGATCCTGTTCCTGCACTATTTCCTGCCCGCGCCCGCGGTGCAAAGGCTGGCCCAGCCCCTGCTCGGCTGGATCGTTCAGCTGAGCGCGGCCGCCCTGCTGTTGGCCATGCTGCACCTGCTGCATCGCCACGCTGCCCGCCTGCGCCAGGCCCCGCTCGACGCCCTGGTGATCCTCGCCTTCCTCCTCACCTTTGCCGCCGGGCTGCTGCCCGCGGACTTCCTCAGTGGCAGCGGGCGCTGGCTCTACCAATGGCTGCTGGGGCCGGGCCTGGCCGCGCTCTTCGCCCTGCTGCCCATCTTCCTGGCCTATGCCCTGCTCCGGCATCTGCGGCTGCGCAGCGTGCCCGCGGGCCTCTTTGCCCTGGGATTTCTCATCGTCCTGGCCGGGCAGACCCCGGCCCTGACCGCGATCGCGCCCTGGAGCGCGGCCCTGCGCCACAACTTGCTGATCGGGCCTGGCGCCGCTGCCCTGCGCGGAGTGCTGATCGCCCTCGCCCTGGCCGCGCTCTTCTCCGCGTTACAGCGCTGGCGGAGGGTGGCATGATCCACTGCACACACTGCGGCGCGGCCAACACCCCCGCTGCCGAGATCTGCCAGGCCTGCGGCGAGCCGCTGGCCACGCCGCCGCCGCGGCCCCGCCTGCTGGCCCAGATCCAGGGCCTGATCCCGGCAGAACCGGCCATCACCGCGCCCCTGCCCGGCGTGGACGCAGCCCCGGCCAGCGCAGACCCTGTGCCCGTGACCGCGCCCGCGCCCGCCCTTCCCCCACCCCCGCCGCTCCCGCCCCCATCCCCGACAAAAGCCGCCGCGCCCGGCAGCCCCCTGCCCCTGGCCCTGCTGCTGATCGCCGCCATCCTGCTGGGGCTGCTGTGGCCGGAAAAGAGCCGCCCCCTCCCCATCCCCCGCCGGCCCGATGTCGATCGCGCCTTCGCCCACATCGCCGCCCTGCCCGCGGGCGCGCGCGTGCTCCTGGCCTGGGAATACGATCCCACCACCCAGGGCGAAATGCAATTGCTGGCCGAGCCGATCCTCCTGCACCTGCGCCGGCAGCGCGCGGGCGCGGCCACTGTCAGCCTGCGCCCCTTTGGCCCCGCGGTGGCCGCCGACGCCTACGCCGCCAGCGAGCGCCTCCCCGCCGCGGCCGGGCTTTTCTCGCCCCCGCCGGTCGAGCTGGGCTTCATCCCCGGCCAGGCCGCGGCCCTGCGCGCCCTCGCCATCGCCCCCATCGGGGCCGCCAACCTGCCGGAACTCTCCGGCCAGGCCCTCAACCTGGCTGCCGACGCCCCTCTCACCGCCTTCGATCTGATCATCCTCTTCAGCGCCGAGCCCGCGGCCGGGCGCGAATGGGTGGAACAGATCACAGCCCGCCAGCCGATCCCCTTGATCGTGGCCGCCTCCGGCGCGGCCGCGCCGGCGCTGCGGCCCTACGCCCAGACCGGCCAGATCACGGCCCTGCTCGGCGGCTACACCGATGCCCTGGCCTACGAATCACTGCTGGGCCTGCCCGCGGGCCGGGCAGCCGGCCAGATGCAGGCGCAGAGTTGGGCCCACGGCTTGCTGCTGATCCTGGCTTTGGCCGCGCTCGTGCGCAGGGGGGAACGATGACCGAACACCTGGGGCCGCTGCTGGCCACGGTTGTGACCCTGGCCCTGTTCAGCCGGGTGTGGCGGCCCACCCTGGGCTTCCGCCTGGCCGAGCGGCTGTTGCTGGGCGCGCTGGCCGGCTACGTGGCCGCGGTGGCGGCGCGCGACGTGTTGTGGCCGGGCCTGATCCTCCCCCTGCGCCAGGGCGACGCCCAAACCCTGATCCCCCTGACCCTGGGGGGGCTGCTGGCGCTGCGTTTTACGCGCGTCCCCTGGCTGCGGGCGTGGGGACTGCCCCCGCTGGGCATTTTGGTGGGCGGCGCCGCGGCCCTGGCCGCGGCCGGCGCCCTGCGGGGCACATTGACCCCGCAAATCCTGGCCGGGCTGCACCTCAGCTTCCTGCCTGCCGGGCCTGTCTGGGCCGATTTCTTGCTCACCCTCCTCTCGACCCTGGCCACGCTGGCCGTGCTGGCCTACCTGCTGCGCGTCGACCTACCGGGCCGCGGGCATTCCGTCCTGGCCGCGCTGACCTGGCTGGGGCAGGCCCTGCTTATGCTGGCCCTGGGCGGCCTGCTGGCCACCACCGCCGGCGCCCGTCTCACCCTGCTGATCGACCGCATCGCCTACTTACTCACCCTGTGGGGGCAGGCCCCGCGCCTGTGACCCCCGCCCTTGCATCGCCTATGATCCCTTCGTCCACCCTTCTACGCCAGGATGAATTGCGCGACCTGCTGCATCTGGCAGCCGCGGCCCGCAGCGTCAGCCTTGTCGGCGTCAGCAACATGGGCAAATCGACCCTGCTGCGCGATCTCTGCCGCCCCGATCTGGCCGCGGCCCTGGGCCTGCCCGCGACCGCGGACCTGCGCTTTTTCTACATCGATTGCAACCGCATGCTCGATCAGAGCGCGCACGCGTTCTACGAACTGATCGCCCGCGTGCTGCTGGATGATCTGCGCGGGGAAGCGCCTGATCTGGTCAGGCGTTTGCGCGCGATCTATGACGAGATGGTCTATCCGCGCAGCGATTTTCACATCCCCTTCAACTTCAACCAGGCCCTGACCACCCTGCTGGAGGAAGTGAGCGGGCAGATGATCCTGATCTTCGATGAATTCGACGCGGTCTATGCCCGTCTGGATGACCGCGTCTTCCTCAACCTGCGGGCGCTGCAAGATCGTTACCCGCGCCGCCTGACCTACATCACGGCCAGCGACCGCCGCCTCTCCCACATCCGCTCCGGCGAAGAGCGGGATGAATTCAAGGAACTATTCAGCCATTCGGTGCACTATGTCTGCCCCCTCACCGACGCGGATGTGCACACCTACATCGATCAGCGGGCCGCGGGGCTGGCCGCGCGCTTCGACGAGGCCGATGTGGCCTTCCTGCTCGGCCAGGCGGGCGGGCACCCCACCCTGCTGGAGATCAGTTGCCGGCGGCTGGCAGAAATCACGGGAGCCAGCGAGCGCAGCGCCAGCGAGGACTGGCTGATCCACCGGGCGGTGGAAGACACCCTGCGCCAGGATCTCAGTATCAATGACGAATGCCGCAAGATCTGGCAAGATCTGGACGAAGATGAGCAGCGCACCCTGGAGGCTTTCTTTCAGCCGGGCGCGCGTGGGGATGCGCCGGCGGTGGAGGAGTTGAAACGCCGGGGGCTGCTGGTGCGTAATGCACATGAACCGAAGCTTTTCTCCCGTTTATTCGAAGATTTTGTGCTGCGCCGCCGCGCCATTCAGCAGGGCATCGGCTATGGCATACACATCAACATCGACGCGGGCGAGGCGCTGGTGGATGGCCGGCCAACCGAGACCCTGACCAATTTCGAATTTCGCCTGTTGCTCCTGCTCTACGGCCAACTCAACAAGATCGTAGACAAGTACGCGATTGTAGAAGCGGTGTGGGGCGAGGAGTACATCGACACGGTGTACGATTCCTCGATCGAAAAGCTGGTCAGCCGCCTGCGCCAGAAGATCGAGCCCAACCCCGCTGAGCCGCGCTTCCTTTTGACGATTCGTGGGCGAGGGTATAAGCTGGTAGGCTGAAGTCAAGCCCATGTCAGGCTTTCCCCCCATCTTCAGTTATAGTTGGGTATTAGGTATTGGATATTGGATATTAGATATTCGGTATTCGATATTAATCATTAATAATTGACGATCAATACCCAATACCCAATACCCAATACCCACCCTCTCACAACAACAAGGAATTAAAAACACATGGCATCACTACTCGAAAAAGTCGGTACGCTGATTTCCGCCAACTTACACTGGATCGTCAACCAGGCCTTGCAGGCCAACAGCCTGGCCGTCGTGGATGAATACATCCGCCGCGTCGAAGACAATCTGGAAGCGTTGGAAGATGCCGCCGCCACCGTCGGCGGCGAGGCCAAAACCCTGCGCCGCAAGCAACGCGAGTTCGAAGCCAAAGCCGAAGAACTGGATCGCAACATCGACCTGTTCCTGCGCGAAGGCAAAGACAAGCTGGCCATGGCCGCGCAGAGCCGCTATAACACCATGGCCCGCCTGGCCGATACCTACCGCGAGCAGGCTGACGCCCAGGAAAGTGAATTCCAGAAATTGCTCGATGCCAAGCTGCGCCTCGAAGCCAGGCTGACAGAGGTCAAGCAGGAGCGCATCCACTTGCAGGCGATGCTGGAACTGGCCAAGAGCAAGGAAGCCACGCACGAGGCTGTCAAGGCCGTGGGCGATGTCAGCACCGACGCCGCCGGCATGGACGACATCAAGGGCGCCATTCAGCGCCGCCTGGACAAAGCCGCAGCCCAGGGCGAGATCGACTCCCAGAAACTCGACCGGCAGATGGAAGAGGTGCTGGAGACCAGCGAGATCGAACAGCAACTGGCCGCCCGCCGCGCCCGCCTGGGCATGGCCGACGAAGCCTCCTAAACAAGACGGTTGGTATTTAGGTATTGGGTATTGGATATTCGGTATTTAATGATGAATCATTAATCATTAATTACCAATACCCAATATCCAATACCTAATACCCAATACCCAACCATGACCCACAAAACCAATCTCTATGCCGGTTGGTGGGTCTATGCCGGGCTGGCGGGACTGGGGGCGCTGCTCCTGCTCGCCAGCTTTGGCGGGGCCGGCTTGTGGCTGGCGGCGCTGTTGCTGGCCGGCGGCGCGGTGGCGGCCTTCGCTGCCTGGCGGGGCGGTTTCTCGCCTCGCCGCCAGCTCATCGCCGAGCTTTCCGAGCGAGGGCTGCACGTGCATTCCCACCCCCCGCCTGCTTCCGCCCCCCCATTCTATCCCTGGCGGCAGATCAAGAGCGTGCGTGTTTTGCCCCGCCCTGGCTACTGGCAGACCGCCATCCAAACCGTAGACGAGCCGGATCGCTGGCAGATCGTCGGCCACAGCCTGGAGCTGGCCGAGCAAATCGCCGAGATCGCGGGCCTGGCCTACGACGAACACAGCAAACGCCCCACACCATTGGGTCATGAGCATTATTGGAGGTAATCGCAATGGCAACCCAACCTGCCTCTTGGCTCACGCCGCAAGAATATCTGACCCGGGAACGCCGGGCCATGACCAAAAGCGAATACCTGAACGGCGAAGTCTTCGCCATGGCCGGCGCCAGCAAAGAACACAACTTGATTACGGTCAACATTGCTGCTTCGTTGCACGGTCAACTCCGCCGCCGTCCTTGTACGGTTTATGCCAATGACATGCGCGTCAAAGTCCGTCCCAGCGGGCTATACACCTATCCCGATGTAGTCGTCGTGTGCGGCCAGGCCGAGTTCGAGGATGAGCAGGTGGACACCCTGCTCAATCCCACCCTGCTGATCGAAGTCCTCTCCGATTCCACCGAGGCCTATGACCGTGGCCGCAAATTCGATCACTACCGGGCGCTGGCATCCCTGCAAGAATACCTGCTGGTGACATCGCAGGCAGCGGCTGTCGATCAATTCGTGCGGCAACCGGATGGGCGTTGGCTCTTGACAGCCTATCGCGGCTCTGGCGCTGTAGTCAATAGCGCTGCCATCGATTGCCGCCTGCCATTGGCCGAGATCTACGATAAAGTCGATTTGCCTGACGCCGACGACCGGGCGACGATCCTGACGGTACTGAAAGAGCCGGAGCCAGCGTACATGCTTCCTCGTCCAGGCTAATCCACCGCGACCCAAATACCGCGCCACAAAACGCCTCTCTCTATCTGAACCCTCTATCTGAACCCTCTATCTGAACCCTCTATCTGAACCCTCTATCTGAACCCTCCACCGGAGGCCCCCTATGAAACGAAGTCGTATTATTTTCCTGGCCATTGTTGGCGTGGCGGTTGTCATCGTTGCGGCAGCGCTGTTTTTGCGCTCGACCGGGCGCGAGCAACCACTGGTGGTCGTGCCCAAAGGCCCCATCCAGGTGCGCATCCTCACCGCCCTGCCGGTCGAACCCTGGGTGCGCGCCGCGGCCGAGCGTTTCAACGCCGAAGACCGCCGGCTGGAAGGGGAAAAGATCCAGGTCGAGATCGTGGCCATGGACGGGCTGACCGCCCTGGGCAAATTCGACCGTGACGAATTCGGCGCCCTCCCCGCCGACGCCGACCCCGCCAATCTCACCGCCGCCCAAGCGCAGGCCCTGGAACGCTTCCCCACCGCCTGGATCCCCGACAGCCGCTATCTGCCCGAACTGGCCAACGCCGCTTACAAAGAACGCCTGGGCCGCGACGTCTTCCTCACCGATGGCGAATACCGCGCCCGGCCCGTGGCCCTCAGCCTCAGCGCCTGGGGCATCTATCAGAGCCGCGCCAACGTGCTCGACCAGAAATATGGCGACGTGAGCTGGCAAACCGTGCACGACGCTGCCACCGCCAAAGGCGGCTGGCCCGAACTCGGCGGCGAAGCCAGCTGGGGCTTCTTCAAACTGGTGGTGCCTGACCCGCGCAAAAACGTGGGCGGGCTGGCCGCCATGATCGCCGCGGCCGGCGATTACTACGATCGCCCCACCATCTCCACCGCCGATGTCACCGACCCCGCGTTCCAGGCCTGGCTGCAAGAAACCCTGGCCGCCACCACCGATCTCAGCGGCGCCTCGGCCTACACCGCCGAAGACTTCGCCCTGTTCGGCTACTCGGTGGGCGATGGCGGCCTGCTGCTGGAAAGCGACCTGCTGAACAACATGCAGGGCATCCTCAACCGCTGGGGCGAGCCTCTCTCCATTCGCTACCCCACCTACGTCACCTGGTTCGACTTCCCCATGTCGATCTGGATCGGCCCAGAAACCAGCGCCCTGCAAAAGAATGCCGCCCTCGAATTCGAGCGCTACCTGCTCTCCCCCGAGATCCAGACCAGCGCCGTGGCCTATGGCCTGCGCCCGGTCAGCGCCGAGATCGCCGTGGCCGATGTGGCCGACAGCCCCTTCGCCGACTGGAGCAACCAGGGCGCGGCCGCCGTGGTGCCCCGCACCAGCGCCATGCGCTCGCCCGACCGCGACGTGCTGCAAGCCCTGCTGCGCTGGTTCGAACTCAATGTGGCGAGGTGATGCCATGACCACCAAGAAACAGAGCACACCGCCCCCCCGCATCCTCATCTTCGGGCTGCTCGGCTTCAGCATCCTCTGCGGGCTGTGCGTGATTTTCCTCGCCCTCAGCGGGCTGCTCGAAGACTCCTCTGCCCCCGAACCTACCGTCGCGGGCACGCCTGATCCTGCCAGCGCCCTCCTCACCCTGGCCTATTCACCCGAAAAAGCCGGGCTGATCACCGCCCTCGTCGATGCCTTCAACGATGCCCGCCAGCGCACGCCCGACCGCAAGGTGATGCAGATCCAACTGCTGCAATTGCCCCCCGATCGCATGGTCGAAGAGGCCCTGGCCGCCGAACCCGCGTTCCAGGCCCTCACGCCCGACGCCTCCCTCTGGCTCGATCAGCTCGACCTGCGCTGGGCCGAGGCCAACCGCGGCGACAGCGACGTGCCGCCCCGCCGCATCGCCGATAGCGCCCGCTACGCCGTCAGCCCCATCGTCATCGCCGCCTGGCCCGACGTGGCCGCCAGCCTGGGCTGGGGCAGCCAGCCGGTGGGCTGGAGTCAGATTCAAGAACGCGCCGCGACTGACCGCAGCTTCAAATGGAGCCACGCCAGCACCAGCTACGCCAGCGGCATGCTCGCCACCCTGGCCGAATTCTACGCCGGGGCCGGCAAGACCCGCGCGCTGACGGAAGAGGATGTGACCGCGCGCAGCACCCTCGACTATGTGGCCAACATCGAACGCACAATCAGCTTCTATGGCGAAAACGAGGCCGTGACCCTGGAACGCCTGCGCGAGCAGGGCCGCAATTTCCTCGACGCCATGGTCGTGCAAGAGGCGCTGGTCGTGCAGTTCAACCGCTCAGGCGCGGGCCCGCTCGTCGCCATCTACCCGCACGAAGGCACATTGTGGCAGGATCATCCCCTGGCCCTGCTGGACGCGGCCACGATCACCGACAACCAGCGTCGCACTTTCCGGGCGTTTGCCGACTTCCTGCGCCAGCCCGAACAGCAGAAATACATCCTCGATCAGGGCTATCGCCCCGCCGATCTCAACATCCCCATCGATGGCCCCGATTCCCCCCTCTCCCCGGCCAATGGCGTGGATCCCAAAGAGCCGCAGACCACCCTGCAGATGCCCGGCCCCAGCGTGGTGCGGGTGGTGCAAAATGTGTGGGCCTACACCAAACGCCCCTCCAACGTTTTCCTGGTGGTCGATACTTCCGGCTCGATGCTCGGCGACAAACTGGCCAACGTGCAGACCGCGCTGCAAACCTTCCTCGACCAGATTCAGGGCACGCAAGACCGCGTGGGCATGGTCGAATTTGGCGGCAGCGTCTACAACATCACGCCGCTCGACCTGGTGCAGAGCCAGCATCGCCAAAACCTGCAAGACGAAATCGCCCGCATGGAAGCCAAGGACGACACCGCCCTGTTCGACGCCATCCGCGCCGCCTATGTGCGCTTGCAGCAAGAGGCCGACAGCGAACGCATCAACGCTATCGTGGTGATGACTGATGGCCGCGAAAACGCCAGCAACATCGATCTTGGCGATCTGCTCTACCAGATCGAGAGCGAAAACCGGTCGGGCGTGCGCGTGGTGATCTTCGCCATCGCCTATGGCAACGATGCGGACATGGCCACCCTGCGCGCCATCGCCGAGATCAGCGGCGGCCAGGCCCGCGAGGGCAGCCTGGAAACAATCCGCGAACTGTATCGCCTGCTATCCCAATATTTCTAGAGCTGCTTATGCCTCGTTTGAAGACGACACAGTATATGGCCGCGAGCGATTGACACACCCAAAATCGACGGAACCACCTCTGAACTCTCTATCTGAATTCTCTATCTGCCATGCCCGACACCATCCGCCGCGAGATCGAGGCCAAAGCCCGCAAGGCCATCGTCAACCGCGCCGTCTTTCGCCTCGAAAACGCGCTGATCATCGCCGGATCGCTGCTGCTCGCCGCCTTCTTCCCCCAACCGCTGCCCCAAACCCTGCCCTGGTTCAACGCCTGGCCCTGGCTGGCGTTGGGCGCGCTGGGCCTCGGCGGCATGGTCTGGAGCACGCTCAGCGACCCGCGCGAGGCGGCGCAGGCCGTGGCCGAGATGTTCCACGAAGAACACGACCCTCGGCTGATCAAAGATCGCCAACTGCGGGCCAAATATGACCGGGCCCTGGAATATTACGACCGCCTGCAAGAAGTCTCGGCCAAAATGAACACCGAGCGCCTGCGCGACCGCACCGGCGAGAGTGTGCGCCAGATGGAAGACTGGGTCTCCAACATCTACCGCCTGGCCCTGCGCCTGCAAGCCTTCCGCGAAGACAGCATCCTCAACCGCGACCGCCAGCAAACGCCGGAAACCCTGCGCAGCCTGCAAGCCCGCGCCAAACTGGAAGCGGACCCCGGCGTCCGCCAACAACTGCAAACCACCATCGCTTCCAAACGCCAACAACTCGATAACATCCAAGCCCTCGACAACCTCATGCAGCGCGCCGACCTGCAACTCGACAATTCCATCGCCGCCCTCGGCACCGTCTATTCGCAGATGCTGCTGATCGGCAGCAAACGCGAAATCGACTCCACCGCGGCCCAGCGCCTGCAAGAAAACGTTACCGACGAGGTGCTGAACTTGCAAGATCTGGTCGAAAGCATCAACGAAGTCTACGATTATCGCTATGAAGGACTTGGGTGATTAGTAAATTGGTAGATTGGTAGATTGGGAAGCGATCCCCACCAATTTACCAATTTACCAATTTACCAACCTACCAACCTACCAATCTACCAACTTACCTCCCCCTACAGGTAATTGCTATGCAAAAACAGTTCTCTTTCCTGATTTCTATTCTTTCCCTGACCCTGCTGCTCTTTGCCGGCTGCACGGCCCGGCCCAAAGGGGAGGCGACGCTGTTTGTGGCCGCGCCCATGTCTGGGTTTCAGGCCAACGGCGGGCAGACCGTGGTGGGCGGGGTGCGATTGAAGGCCGAGCAACAGAACCGGGCCGGGGGCGTGGCCGGCTACAGCATCAAGGTCGTGGCCCTGGACGACGAATCCGACCCCGATGTGGCCCTGGGCATCACCGACGAGGTGCAAGCCGCGCTCGACGCCGGCGAGGACGTCCTCGGCTTCATCGGCCACTACAATTCGGGCGAAACCCTGGCGGCGATGGATGTGTACGGCAGCCTACCGCTCGTGGTCATCACCTCCAACGCCTCGAACGTGGCCCTGACCGAGAAAGGCTACGGCAACTTCTTCCGCATCGTCGCCAACGACCGCGTGCAGGCCGACGCCGACGCCGATTTCCTGGTCAATCAACTTGCCGTCAAGCGCATCGCCATCCTGCACAACGACACGGCGTATGGGCGAGGATTGAAGGAGGAGATGACGCGGGCGCTGACCGGGCTGGGCGCCCAGGTCGTGCTGGCCCGCGAGGTGCAGGAGGGCCAGGATCGCTATCTCAACGAAGTCGAGGCGATCCGCGCCGCCCAGCCCGACGCCCTGTTCTACGCCGGTTATGAGATCGAAGCGCCCTATCTGCGCGCGGATCTGGTGGAAGCCGGGATCGACATCCCCATGCTCGCCTCCGACGGCGCTTTCCTGGCCGCCACCATCGACGAAGCCGGCGGCGCGGCCGAGGGTCTGTACATCAGCGCCTTTGGCCCCAGCCCCGCCAGTGTGGCCGACCCGGCCTGGGTCGAGGCCTACCAGGCGGTCGAATATCGCAATCCCGACACCTATTCGATCAACGGCTATGCCGCGGCCGAGGTGCTGCTGGCCGCGGTGGAGAAAGCCGGCTCGCTGGACGCGACCAAGATCGCCGACGCCCTGCGCGGGCTGAACCTGGACACGCTGATCGGCAAAGTGCAGTACAATGCCGCCGGCGACCGCGTGAACCCGCCGATCTACATCTACCAGGTGCGCGACAGCGCCTTTGTGCAGGTGTGGCCGCGGTGAGCAGTATTCAGTGTTCAGTGTTCAGTATTCAGTGGTCAGGGATGGATGAGGGGGAGGCGTTGTGATGACGTTTGTGCCGCTGCATTTCATCGGCGAAGCGGTGGCGGTCGAATTCGACGAGCCGCCGGTCTTTGCCAAAACGCCCGGCTGCCCTGATCGCTTTCACTGGCAGGGGCAGGCCCATGAGGTGGAGGCCCTGCTCAGCCAGTGGCACGATTTTGGGCGACGGGGCCGCATGGCCCAGAACATGCAGCCAGAACACCTGCAGATGGCGGCGCAGCGGGGCTCGTGGGGCGTGGGGCGCTTCTATTTCCGCGTACGCACCGCCGGGGGCCATATCTTCGATCTCTATTACGACCGCGATCCTGCCGCCGCCGGCGGGCGCAAAGGCAGCTGGTTCCTCTATCGCCAGCTGGCAGAGGATGCTTCGGGCGGGTAGAGCAGCAGGGCGCAGGGGACGGGCAGGCTATCCGCGCCCAATTGCCCCTCTTCGCCCAGCCAACGCAGGCCGGTCGAACTGCCGCCATCCAGATTGATGGCCGCGGTCAGGGCCAGATCAGGGGCCAGCAGCCGCGCCGCAAACTCGGCCAGGGTGCGCGCCTGCACCGCTGCCACCCACACCACACGGCCGGCGGCATCCACGCCCACCGCCGTGCGTCGCGCCTGTTCCTGATCGTTCAGCCGGGGCAGCGCCCTGCCTTCCATCGCCAGCAAGGGCCAGCCCTGCACGCCCAGCGCGGCCGGGGCCAGCAAGCGCTGCGGTTGGCCCGCCACAAACGCCGATCCATCCCGCACAATCAACACCCCGCCCCAGTTCGATCGCAGCCCTGCCTGCAACTCCCCCGCGGTCATCAGCAGGCCGATGTGCGCATAGCCTGCCGCATCCTCGCGAAAAAAGCCGCAATTGACCGCGGCCGCGGCGTCGGGATAACGGCGCAGCCACACACCCACCGGCTGCGCCGCGGCCGGCGCCGGTTCGAACACATGACCATAGGTCACGGCAGTGGGCGCGTGCCGCAGCGCGCTGATGCCGTCGCTGGTTTGCAGCACCTCGCCGCCGGCCCAGGGTTGCCAGGCATCCAAAGGCAGCGCCGCCGTAGGGGTGGCCGGGGAGGGCGGCCCGCATGCCGCCAGCAGCAAAACGCCGAGCAGAACCAAAAAGCGCATGCCCCCAGTATCGGCCAGCCGCGGGGGAATGGCAAGTCCTCCGCCTGCTTGCGCAATCGCGGTCCCCTGGCTATCATGACTGCGTGCACACCGACCCCACTCCCCCTCCGCCAGAATCGCCGCCCCCTGCCATCCCCCTGTTCGATGGCGGCTGGCAGCGCGCTGTGGCGCAGCCGGCCCTGATCCTGCTCCTCACCCTCAGCCTGCTGATGGGCCCGATCGCGCTGATGCGCCAGATCAGCGGAGAACAGCGCTTCTTGATCCTGCTGCCCTTCTTCCTTTTCGTGATCTTGCAAGCGATCTACACCCGGCGGTGGCTGGCGCGGCCAGAACATCGCTGGTTCGGCGACCCCCGCGCCCGCCTGGGCGAGATCGCGCTGGTGCTGCTGCTGCTACGGCTGGTGGTCTGGGCCATCCAGCGCCAGCCGCTGACATTGGAGGTGGCGCGGGGCTGGCTGCTCGACCCCCTCACCTTTTTCGATCCGCTCTATGTGCTCAACGCCGGGCTTGCCCTCATTGCCTGGGGATTCGCCGCCTCGCTGACCACCCTTTTCCTCGATCTGGGCCTGGCCCCCGATGAACTGATACCATGGGAAGACCGCCTGGGCACGCGCGCCTGGGTGCAAGCGCAGCCCAAAAATCGCCAGGAGATGCTGGAACGCTACGCCGAGCAGTGGATGTGGGGCGGCGTGCTGCTGACCCTCAGCGCGGCGCTGGCCCGCGTCCAGTTCAGGCCGGCGCCGGGCCGGCTGTTCGGCCTGTCTGCGCTGGGGCTGGGGCCGGAATTGGTGCTGGCCCTGGTGTTCTACTTCTTGATCGGGCTGTTCTTGCTCAGCTACGGGCAGTTGGCAGTGCTGCGGTCGCGCTGGCAGCGCGAGGGCACGCCGGGCATCGGTCAAGTCACCGGACGCTGGCAGCGCCGCGCCCTGATCACCATCCTGGGCGTGGGCGTGCTGGCCTCTCTGCTGCCCCTCGGCTCCTCCTTCGGGCTGGCCCTCATCCTGAACGCGGTGATACAGGCCCTGTTGCTGGCCGTCTCCCTCCTGGTGGGCCTGGTTGCCGCGCTGGTGATGTGGCTGTCCGGCCTGTTCGGGGTGGAGATGACAGCGCCCCCCGAACCGCCGCCCCCCCTGCCCCAGATCGATCTGCTGCCGCCGGCCCCGCCGCCCACAGAGCCGGTGCTGCCGCCCTGGGCGCCGGGAGGGCTATTCTGGCTGCTGCTCAGCCTGCTGCTCCTCTATCTGCTCTACCATTTTCTGACGCAGCAGGAGATGGGGCGGGCGCTGCTGCGCCGGGGGTGGTTCACGCGGCTGCGCGCCTGGTGGCGGCTGCTGTGGGCGCGGGCGGGCGCGGCAGCGGAACGGGCGCGAGCGCGGTTGGCTGCGGCGTCGCTGCCGGGCGCGCCGGCCAGCCTGCCGCAGCCCTGGCGATTCGTGCGGCTGTTGGGGCTTTCGCCCACGGCCCGCGCCCGCTATTTCTATCTCAGCACCCTGCGCCGGGCCGCACAGGCCGGCGCGGCCCGGGCCCCGGCGCAGACGCCGCTGGAATATGAGGCCACGCTGGCGCAACATCTGCCCGCAGCCAGCGCCGAGATCGACGCGCTCACAGCCAGCTTCCTGCGCGCCCGCTACGCGCCCGCGCCCCTGGACGAACCCGCGGCCCACCGCGCCCAGAGCGCCGCTGCCCGCATCAAGCATTACCTGCGCCGGCTGCGCAGGGCCGCGGACGCGGCCGACCAGAGAGAAGCGTGACCGCCGTCGTGATCCCTGCCGCCCCTCTCGCCGGCTGCAAATCAAGGCGCTGCGTTTTTTACCTCCCTGCGCAGTTGTGCTATACTTCACAGCGGTGTGGGAACATACACCCCCGGGAGCTGAGTTAACCATTGGTGACCGCGGTATCTTGCGAATACTTTTAAGAGGTAAATCTTTACAATGAGCAAATCCTTTGCCGAACTGGGTTTGAACCCGGACTGGATCGCAAAACTGGGAGAACTGGGCTACGAACGACCAAGCCGGTTACAATCCGAAGTGATCCCCCAAGTGTTGGCCGGACGTGACGTCGTGGCCGCCGCCGCGCCCGGCAGCGGGCGCACCATCGCCTATGCCCTGCCGATCATGCAAACCCTGGACCCCGAAGTTGTCGGCGTCCAGGTGCTGGTGATCGTGCCCGCCGGTGAGGACACGACCCGCGTCGCCGGCCATTTTCAGGCGCTGAAGCAGCTAGAATACCTGCACATCATGCCCCTGTCCGAAAACCAACCGATCGCCCGCGAGGTGGAACGGCTGGAGCGGAACCCCGCCATCGTCGTCGGCACCCCCGAACGCATCCGCGAACACATCAGCCGCGAATCGCTGGTGATGGACAAAACGCAATTCGTGGTGCTCGATTCCGCCGAACAACTGATCGCCGACAACCTGGAATCGGTGGAAGAGATCCTGGATCAAGCGCCGGCAGGACGGCAGACCGCGGTCTTTGCCGTCGCAATCGATGATCGTATCGAGGAACTGGCCTTCCAACATCTGTTCGAGGCGGCCACGATCAAAGGGGAGAGCGGCCCCCGCGTCGGCCCCGAAGCCATGCCGATCATCAAGCACCGGTATCAGGCAGTGACCACCAGCGCCAAACAGGAGGCGCTGTTGCGGCTGCTCGATAGCGAAAAACTCGACCGGGCGTTGGTGTTCGTCAATCTGCGCACCACCGTCGCCGAGACGGTAGGCTCGCTGGAAGCGCACGGCTATCATGCCGCCGGCCTGCACGGCCAGACCGATGGCGAGACCACCGATCGGCTGCTGCGCAACTGGAAGGAGGGCAGCATCGACTTTTTGGTGCTGACCGATGCCGTGGCCGCGGACTTGGGCATCAGCGCGGCCACCGCCATCAGCTTCGATGTGCCCGCCGACGCCGAAACCTACACCCTGCGCTCCCGTCTCGTCACCGAATCGGGCGCCATCTTCACATTGGTGACCCTGCGCGAGCGGCCTCTGCTGAGCGAAGTCGAAGACTTCCTCGGCTTCCGCATCAAAGCTGTGCTGCCCCCCACCCGCGCCGATGTGGTGGCGCAGCGCACCGAGGCCTTCAAGCAGCGCCTGCGCGAGATCATCAGCCGCAGCAATCTGGAAATCTACATGCCGATCCTCAACGATCTGGCCGCCGAAGGGCACGATTGGTCGGAGATCGCCGCGGCCACGGTCAGCCTGATGCAGCATGTGCAGGTCGAGACCCTGTTCGAGCGCCGCAATGAGCGCGAGCGCCCCAGCGCCCCCCGCCAGCAACGCAGCGAGTCTGCCGCGCCCGCCCGCGGTGGGCGCCCGCGCGAACGCAGCGGCAGCAGTCCCCAAGAGGATCGTGAAGTGGAGCAGGGCTATGTGCGGCTGGCCATGGACGCCGGCTATGACATCGGCGTGCGGCCCAAAGATATCGTCGGCGCCATCGCCAACGAAGCCAACATCCCCGGCCGCGCTGTGGGCAACATCGACATCCGCGATCGCTTCACCTTTGTCGAGGTGAAAGAGGAGTATGTCGACCGGGTGCTCACTCGCGTGCCCAGCACGCGGCTGCGCGGCCGCGTCGTCAATTTCCGCCGCTCCTGATCCCTTGTCCCTGCGCCGGCCATGAAACTGCCCTTCCGCCGCTCTACTGCCTCTGCCCCGTCGGCACGGGGTTCTCTGTGGCTGCAGAACAGCAGCAGCAACCATCTCATCCTGCACCTGCCCGGCGGTGATTTCCGCCTCGATCAAGGGCGCAGGCAGCGCTTCGACCGGGCGGTGCTGTCTCTGCCCCAGGTGGCGGCGCTGATCGACAGCGGCCAGCTGACCATCCAGGACTGACCGGCCCTTCCCCCCCACACCCTTCCCCCGCCCACGCGCCCCCAGCCGTGGGCGGGTTTTTAGGTGTTGGTTGGTTGGTTGGTTAGTTGGTTGGTTGGTTGGTTGGTTGATCGTTAATCATTAAAAATACCTAATATCTAATATCTAATACCTAATTTATGAAACTTGCTCTTATCGATGGCCATTCTCTGGCTTATCGCGCTTTTTTTGCGTTGCCGGTGGAGATGGCTACCAGCCGGGGGGAGTTGACCAACGCCACCTTCGGCTTTCTCTCCATGCTGCTCAATGTGTTGCGCGATCAGCAGCCGACGCATATCGTCGTGGCTTTCGATGTGGGCCGCAGTTTTCGCCAGGATCGGTTCGAAGAGTACAAAGCCACGCGCGAGCGCATGCCCGATGAACTGCGCGGGCAGATCGAACGCATTCGCGAGGCGGTGGAGGCGTTCAACATCCCCATCTTCACCGCCGAGGGCTACGAGGCCGATGATGTGCTGGCCACGCTGGCCCGGCAGGCGGCCCGGCAGGGCATCCCCAGCCTGATCGTCACCGGCGACCGCGATCTGCTGCAGACGGTGAATGAATACATCCACGTCCTCACCTCCGGCCGCAAATTTTCCGATACGATTCTCTACGACACGGCCAGGGTGCGCGAGCGCTACGACCTCGACCCCGGCCAACTGATCGATTTCAAAGCCCTGGTCGGGGACAAATCGGACAACATCCCCGGCGTGTTTGGCATTGGCGAAAAGGGCGCGGTGAAACTGCTGCACGAGTGGGGCGATCTGGACGGCATTTACGCTCACCTGGAAGAGGTGACGCCCGCCCGCACCCGCGCCGCGCTCAGCGAACACCGCGACATGGCCTATCTCTCCCGCGCCCTGGGCACGATCGTGGATGTGCCCGGCCTCAGCCTCGACCTCGGCGCCTGCGTGCTGGCCGAGTATGATCGCCAGCGCGTGCTGCAGTTGTTGGCAGATCTGGAATTCCGCAGCCTGATCGGGCGGCTGCCCGCGGCCGCGCCCACGGGCGAGCAGCTCGGCCTGTTCGATGAGGAACCCGCGGCCGCGGCGCTGCCCACCCTGCCCACCGGCTATGAAGCCATCACCACCCCGGAGGCGCTGGCAAGGGTGGCCGCGGCCCTGGCTGCCAGCCCACGCATCGCCTTCGATGTGGAAACGACCGACACCGATGAGCATCGCGCCCGGTTGGTGGGCATTGCCCTGGGCTGGGGCGCAGGCCCCGATCAGGCAGTTTACATTCCCATCGCCCACACCAGCGGCGCCCAACTGTCGCTGGCGCAGGTGCAGGCAGCGATCGGCCCCCATCTGGCCGATCCGGGCAAGGAAAAGCTGGCGCACAACGCCAAATACGATCTCACCCTCTGCCGCCGCCACGGCCTGCCCGTCTACGGCCCCCTGCTCGACACCATGATCGGCGAATTTCTGCTCGATCCTGGCAGCCACAGCCTGGGATTGAAGGCGCTGGCCCTCAAACGCCTGGGCATCGAGATGACGCCGATCGAGGCGTTGATCGGCAAAGGCAACAAGCAGATCACCATGGATCGCCTGAGCATCGAGCGCGTGACCCCGTACGCGGCCGCCGATGTGGATATGACCTGGCGGCTGGCCGCGCAGATCCTGCCGGAGTTGACCGCCAAAGGCCTGGCCCGCCTGTTCCACGACCTGGAGATGCCCCTGGTGCCGGTGCTGGCCGACATGGAGGCCGCCGGCGTCTTACTCGACGCCGATTTCCTGGCCGAGATGAGCCAGACACTGGCGCAGCGGCTGGAGACGCTGGCCTCCGAAATCTTTGCCGACGTGGGCCATTCCTTCAATCTCAACTCCACCCAGCAGCTCTCCGACGCCCTGTTCGGCAGCATGCGCCTGTCCGCCGCCGGCCTGAAAAAGACGGCCAGCGGCCACTATTCCACCGCCGCCGATGTGCTGGAGCGCCTGCGCGGGCAGCATCCGGTCATCGACCGCCTGCTAGAGTACCGGCAGTTGGTCAAATTGCAGGGCACCTACGTCGAGGCCCTGCCCAAATTGATCAACCCCTTGACCGGGCGCATCCACACTTCCTTCGACCAGACGGGGGCGGAGACGGGGCGCATCTCCTCCAACAACCCCAATCTGCAGAACATCCCGGTGCGCTCGCACCTGGGGCGGCAGATCCGCAAGGCTTTTGTGGCCCCGCCGGGGCATTATCTGCTGGCGGTGGATTATTCGCAGGTGGAATTGCGCATCCTCGCGCATCTAGCCAACGACCAAGCGATGCTGGCCAACTTCGCCCGCGGGCTAGACATCCACGCGGCCACGGCCAGCCAGGTCTACGGCGTGCCCATCGATCAGGTGAACTCGGAACAGCGGGCAGTGGCCAAGATGATGAATTTCGCCACCTCCTACGGGGTCAGCGCCTACGGGCTTTCGACCAGCACCCCCCTGAGCGTGGACGAGGCCCGGCAGTTCATGCACACCTATTTCAGCGCGTATCCGGGGGTCAAACGCTATCTGGATGCGACGATCGCCGCTGCCAAGAAACAGGGATATGTGGAGACCTTGCTGGGCCGGCGGCGCTATTTCCCCATCCTGCAAACCAGCGCCGGCGCTTCGCAGCAGGCCCGCGGCGCGGCCGAACGGGCCGCTGTCAACCATCCCATCCAGGGCAGCGCCGCCGACATCCTCAAACTGGCGCTGATTGCGGTGCACCGCCGGCTGCGGGAGGCGGGCCTGGCCGCGGCCATGATCTTGCAGGTGCACGACGAGATCGTGTTGCAGGCGCCGGAAGCGGAACTGGAAGCCACCGCGGCCCTGGTGATCGAGACGATGGAAACCGCCTACGCCCTGCGCGCGCCCCTCAAGGCTGATCCTGAATTTGGTCGCGACTGGTATAACTTGCAGCCGTGGAAACCGGGCCGGTAGCTGCAAACGCCCGTGCGCTCGCCGGTTGCACGAAACCGACGAGCGCACGCAAGAGGGGCAAGAGAGGCGACGGCTCAGCGCGGCGGCGCCAGCAGGCCGCGCAGCCAGGCCAGGAAGGAATCCCACAAGCTGGCGCCGGGCGTGGGCAGGTCGGGTGCGGGCGCGGGGGTGGCGGTGGGCAGGTCGGACGGCGTGGGGGCGGGGGTGGCGGAGGGCAGGTCGGGCGGCGTGGGCGCGGGGGCAGGCGTGGCAGGCCCCGGCGATGAAACAGGGGCGCTGCTGATGCGATAGGCCACACCATCCCACACCAGCGTCAGCTCAGGCGAGATGGCCAGCCAGGCCGCCATCGCGGGGTCAGCAGCCAGCGCGAAATAGGCGTCGCTGCCAAAGGGGATGGGGATCAGCGTCATCTCCTCGCGGTAGGCGCTGTCCACCCACAGGGCAAGGGGGTTGCCATCCGCGCCGGTGATCCTCCCCTGCTGGATGAAGGTCTTGCCCGCCACGAAGCGCACGCCCTGCTGCTCGTCCGCCCGATCGGCCAGGCGCAGCGCGCTGCGGACCTGGCTGTCAGCGACCGCAGCCTCGCCGCTGGCCGGCGCGGCCATCATCTGCTGCACGGTGATCGTGGGCATGATTTGCCGCGGGGCGGGAAAAGCCCCACTGTTTGACGGCGCGTCGGCAGAGCGCATAGCCAGCTCTTGCTCCTCCATCACCAGATAGCTGGTGTAGGGCGTGACGACGCCATACTCCTTGCTCAACTGTACGATGGCATCGACCGCTTCCTGGTTGTAGCCCTGCCGCCGGATTTGATCGAGCAAGGCGCCGATCTTGCGGGTGGCCCACAGCCGGGCGACAAAGGGATCGCCCCCGGCGGAGACCAGACGCTGGCCGGAGAAGGTGTAGCGCTGGGGTTGGCCGTTGATTTCCCCCGCCAGGAGGACGGTGGTCTCGCCTCCGCTGCGATAGCGGCCGGCCAACAGGATCTGCTCGCCGGCAAAGAGATCGGGCACGGGGTAGGGATAAGTTTCCTCGATCAGCACGCCGGGGAGCTCCAGGCTGACCTGGCTGAGCACGGGCGTGCTGATGCGGCTGGCAAAATCGCCCACCGCTTCGTCGATGCGCTCGTCGGGACGCACATAACTGCTGCGCCCGCCCAGGTCGGCGCTGAGCCCATCCAGCAGCAGGGTGTCCACGTCGTAGCCGACGCCGAAGGTGAAGAGGCGCAGGCTGCGGTCGGGGCGGTCGCGCAGGGCGTTGGCGATGATGCGGTCGCGTCCGGTCTCGCCCTGCGTGGGCAGGCCATCGGTGAGGAAGAGCAAATACGCGGGGCGCTCGCCAGCGCCGGCGGCGAATTGGGCCAGCGCCTCCAACAGGGCGCGGTTGATGTCGGTAGAGCCGTTGGCGCTGAGCTGCAGCAGCCAGCTGCGGGCCTTGGCCAGGGTTGTGGCGTCCACCGGCTGCAACTCGCCCTGCCACAGCCGCACGCCGGTGCTGAAGGCGATGAGATTGAAGCGATCGCCGGGGTTGAGGTGGTTGAGCACGGCCTGCGCCGCCTGTTTGGCCTGCGCCAGCTTCTCCCCTTCCATCGATCCAGAGATGTCGAGCACGAGGATGAGGTCGCGCTGCACCACTGCCGCGGGCGCGGTTTCCAGGCCGGGCGCGGCCAGCAACAGGAAGAAGCCATCCTCCCCCGCCGGCTTGTAGCTGAGCAGATTCAGGCCGATCGCCTCCGGCGAAACGCCGAAATAGAGATCGAAATCCTGTTCCGCCGCGGCGTGGGTCGCCTCGTAGCCGACAAGGGCAGCATCGGGGCCGCTGCGGTCGATGCTGACATCATGGCTGGGGCTGTAAAGGGTGCGCAGGCCCGGCTGATTGCGCAACTCGACGCGCAGGGACAGCGTCTGCACCGGCTGGGCGCTGAACTGGCGGGTGGGCAGGGGGTAGCGAAAATGGTAGAGGCCATTGTGCAGGGGCAGCGCCTGATTGTAGGTGAAGGCAATGGTGCGTTCGGCCCCCGGCGGGATGGGGAAGACGCTGGCGCGGAAGAGGCCGCTACCCACATATTCCAGCAGGGCCGGGTCTTGGCGGCGGCGGACGATCTCTTCGTAGATGCCGCGCGCTTCTTGGGCGTCCAGCACCTCCCCTTCCCACACCTGGCCATCCACCCGCATCTGAAAATCGCCGATGCTGGCATCCGCGGGCAAGGGGAAGAGATAGACGCCCTCCACCTGCCAGGCAGCCTGGTTGCGGAAGACCTGTTTGACCTGCACCGTGGCGATGGGCCCATCGATCACCGCGTCGATGCTGTGCAACTCGATGCGGATCGGCCCGCCGGGCGGGATGGGCGCGCCGGGGGTCGGCGGCTGTGGATCGATGCCCTGGGCCAGGGCAGTGGCGGGCGTGAGCAGCAGGATCAGGGCCAGCGCCCACAAACGAATGAGCGTTTTCATCGCAGATTTCTCCTCGCAAAGCGTTCGGGGATGGGGGCGTGGGCGGGATCAGGGCCGCACGCCGGTTGGGTTCGAGATCCCGAAAGACAACTGATCAACGCCGCGTGATGGGGGATGGTTCCCGGCAACGCTTTTGACAGGCGTTGGCCCCCGCGTGTATGCTTGCAGCCATGTCCTCCCTCTGCCGCCGACGCGCCAGGTTCACCCCGCCAGCCTGACCGGCCTGGAACTTGGACGCGGGCGCAGTCGCCGCCCTGCCAAGCTCTCCCGCCGGAGAGCTTTTTTTGATTCTGCCCCCATCACTCCCCACGGACATCGCGCCATGTTGCTTCCCCACCTCTTCGCCGATCTGATCCAGCAGGCCACGCGCACGGCCCAGAAAAAGGGCGATCTGCCCACGTTTGCACTGCCCGAAGTCACGGTCACCCGTCCCCGCCACACAGATCAGGGGGACCTCTCCACCGCCCTGCCTTTGCAGATCATCCGGGCGGTGAATGAGGCGCGCAAGGAAAAAGGCGACTCGCCCCTCTCGCCCGTGCAGGTGGGGGAGATGATCGCCCGCCGCCTGCCCGGTCATCCGGCGCTGGGCCGGGCCGAGGTGGCCAAGCCGGGGTTCATCAATCTCCGGTTGCATTCGGGCTGGGTGGCGGCGCAGGCCGGCGCCATCGCCCGGCAGGGCGCGGATTATTTCCGGCTGGATCTGGGCCGGGGCCAGCGCGTGCAGGTCGAATTTGTCAGCGCCAACCCCACCGGGCCGCTGCATTTTGGCAGCGCCCGCAACGCCGCCATCGGCGATACCCTGGCCCGGCTGCACGAGCACAACGGCTTCCAGGTGCAGCGCGAATACTACATCAACGATCGCGGCGCGCAGACCGACATCTTCGCCGAAACCCTGTGGCGGCGCTACCAACAACTGCACGGCGTGGCCGTGGAGATCCCCGCGGATGGCTATCCCGGCGCCTACATGATCGACTATGCCCGCCGCATCCAGGCCGATCATGGCGCTGCGTTGCTGGCGCTGAGCGACGCCGAGGCCATCCCCCGCTGCCGCAGCCTGGGACTGGGCCTGGTCACCGCCGAGTTGGCGGATGATCTGGCGCGGATGCGCGTCTTCTTCGACCACTGGTTCTCGGAGCAGAGCCTGTACGAGGATGGCACCTTCGACCATGTCAGCGCCCTGCTGCGCGATCAGGAAGATCTGTACGTCAAAGATGGGGCGGTGTGGTTCCGGGCCAGCAAATACCTGCCCAAATCGGATCGGGACGAGGTATTCATCCGCGCCAATGGCGAGCCGGGCTATTACGCCAGCGACATCGCCTATCACTACAACAAGTTCATCCTGCGCGGATTCGACCGCGTGATCGATGTCTGGGCGGTGGATCATCAAAACCAGGCCGCGCGCATGCCGGCCATGCTCAAGGCCCTGGGCATCGATCCTGACCGCCTGGCCATCCCCCTCTACGATCTGGTGACGCTGCGCCGGGGCGGGGTGGAGGTGCGCCTCTCCAAACGCTCCGGCGACATCATCACGCTGCGCGAGGTGGTTGCCGAGGTGGGCGCGGACGCGGCCCGCTTTTTGCTGCTCAGCCACTCCAACGAGGCCCGCATCGATTTCGATCTGGACCTGGCCGTGGCCCAGAATGCCGAGAATCCGGTTTATTATGTCCAGTACGCCCATGCCCGCGTGGCCTCCATCCTGCGCAAGGCCGCGGCAGAAGGGCTGGAGCTATCAGACGCGGACACAGATCTGCTGGCGCACCCGGCCGAGTTGGCCCTGTTGCAGAAGATGTTGGAGCTGCCGGAAGTGGTCAGCGAGGCCATCGCCCGGCTGGCGCCCCATGCCCTGCCCCACTACGCCCTGGAACTGGCCCGCATCTTCACCAAATTCTACGACGCCTGCCGCGTGCTCTCGGATGACCCGGCCGATCAGGCGCTGACTCAGGCCCGCCTGACCCTGGTGCAGGCCACCAAAACCTGCCTGGCCTACGTGCTCGACCTCATAGGCGTAGACGCCCCCCAATCCATGTAGCCCCCCCGACACCTGAAACCTGACACCTGCCCCCTGCCCCCTGCCCATCGCCCCCTGCCCCCCTGCCCCTTGCTCCCTCCCCCCTCCCCCCCCCGCTTTGCTCAGGTCGTTGTCCTCCTGCCCATCGACCAGCGGGTGCGCGAAACGCAAAAGCGCCAGGGCGGCGAAACGCTGATCGATTTCAGCCCCGAAAGCCAGGTCTTCACCTACGGCATCCCGCGCGGCATGGTGGGGCACTACCACCCCGGCCAGGTGGTGTGGGTACCCTTTGGCCGCGCCAGGCAGCAGGGCGTGATCCTGCAACTGTGCGAGACCGCGCCCGCGGGCCTCAGCCTCAAGCCGTTGGACGAACCGGTCAGCGCCGGGCCGGTGCTGACTGCGATCCAGCTCGAGCTGGCGCTCTGGCTCAGCCGCCACTATCTGGCGCCCCTCAGCGAATGTGTGAAGCTGATCCTGCCGCCCGGCTTTGGCGCGCGCAGCCAGGTGCTGGTGGAATACGCCGAGGACGCGCCGATCCGGGCCGCGGAACTCAGCCCCGCCCAGCAAGCGCTGCTGCTGCGCCTGCGCCGGGCGCCGATGCTGCTCAGCGAACTGCGCCAGATCGACCGCCGCCTGGCCGCGGACGACGTGTTGGGAGCGCTCTTGCAAGATGGCCTGGTGCGGCTGCGCCACCAGGTGCAGGGCCGCGGCCAGCCCCGCGCCCAGCGCCAGCGTCATGTCCGCCTCCTGCTCCCGCCCGATCAGGTCGAGGCGGCGCTGGCCGACCTGACCCGCGCGCCCCGGCAGGCCGAGGCCCTGGCCTGGCTGGCCGGGCAAGCGGGCGACGCGCCTCTGACCGACCTGCCATCCCCCCTCAACCCCAGCCTGTTCAAACGGCTGGCCGAGCGGGGATGGGCCGAGGTGTACGAGGAGGAGGTGTGGCGCGACCCGTTGGCTGGCCGCGCCTTCGCGGCGGACGCGCCGCCCACCCTCACCGCCGATCAAGCGCAGGCCTGGGCTGCCATCACCGCCAGCCTGGCCGCGCGGGCAGACTCCCCGCCGGTCTTCCTCTTGCACGGCGTCACCGGCAGCGGCAAAACCGAGCTTTATCTGCGCGCGCTGCAACAGGTAGTGGCCGGCGGCGGTCAGGGCATCGTGCTTGTGCCGGAGATCAGCCTCACCCCGCAGACGGTGCGCCGTTTTGCCGCCCGTTTCCCCGGCCGCGTGGCCATGGTGCACTCCAAACTCTCCGAGGGCGAGCGCTACGATACCTGGCAACGGGCGCAGGCGGGCGCATTCGATGTGGTGATCGGCTCCCGCTCCGCCCTGTTCACGCCCTTCCCCCGCATCGGCGTGATCATTGTGGACGAGGAACATGAAGCGGCCTACAAACAGGAGCGCACGCCCCGCTACCATGCCCGCGACGCGGCCATCACCCTGGCGCGGCTGTGCGGCGCGGTCACCCTGCTCGGCTCGGCCACGCCCTCGCTGGAGAGCATGTTCCAGGCCCGGCGCGGCGTCTATCACCTGCTGGATCTGCCGCGGCGGGTGCAGGGGCACATGCCCGCGAGCGCAGCAGGCCCGGTGCTGCTGGATCTGCCGCCGGTGCAGATTGTGGACATGCGCCAGGAGTTGCGCGCGGGCAATCGTTCCATGTTCTCGCGGCGGCTGCGGCAACAATTGGCCCAGACGCTGCAGCGGGGCGAGCAGGCGATCCTCTTTCTCAACCGTCGCGGCAGCGCCAGCTATGTTTTTTGCCGGGACGAAGGGCATGTGCTGCACTGTCCCCGCTGCGCCGCGCCCCTCACCTTTCATCAGGGCGGCGCGCTGATCTGCCACCAGTGCAATTACCGTCAGGCAATGCCCAGGGCCTGCCCCAAATGCGGCAGTCTGCGCTTCCGCGAGTTCGGCGCGGGCACGCAGAGTGTGATCGACGCCCTCGCCGCCGAGTTTCCCACGGCCACGCCCCTGCGCTGGGATCGGGACGCCACCGGCGGCAAGAGCAGCCACGAAGCGATCTTGCAAGATTTCATCGATCAGAAAGCGAATGTGTTGGTGGGCACGCAGATGATCGCCAAAGGGCTGGATCTGCCGCTGGTGACGTTGGTGGGGGTGCTCAGCGCGGATGTCGGCCTGTTTTTGCCCGATTTCCGCGCGGGCGAGCGTGTTTTTCAGGTACTGACGCAGGTGGCGGGCCGGGCCGGGCGCTCGGCCCGCGGGGGCGAGGTGATCTTCCAGACCTATCAGCCGCAGCACCCCGCCATCCTGGCAGCCAGCGGCCATGATTACGAGGCTTTCTACCGGGCCGAGATGCACTTTCGCCAGGAGCACGGCTACCCACCCTATCACCGCCTCACCCGCCTGCTGTTCAGCGACAGCAACCGCGAGCGCTGCCAGCAGGAGACGGCGCAGGTAGCCGCCCGGCTGCAACAGCGCGCCGCGGCCCTGGGCTGGGAGGGGTTCAGCCTCATCGGCCCTGCGCCCGCGTTCTTCAGCAAGGTGCGGGGCCAATTGCGCTGGCATCTGCTCTTTCGCGCTGCCGATCCAGGCCTGCTGCTGGCCGGCGTGCCCCTCAGCCCGCAGTGGCGGATCGATGTGGATCCGGTGGATACGTTGTGAAATGGCCAGTATTCAGTGGTCAGTATTCAGTATTCAGTATTCAGTATTCAGTGATCAGTGGTCGGTTTTGGTAGTTTGGAGCGGCAAGCCAAACCCTAAAGGTTTTTGTCTTGGAGTTGCGCATAAAAAAACGCCCCGGCTGCAACCGGGGCGCTTTCGTGCTGATGAGGTCTAACAGACTTAGCGGACCTTGCGAACTTCGGAGGCGGCCAGGCCTTTTTTGCCCTGAACCACCGCGAATTCCACGCGTTCGCCCTCTTTCAGGCTCTTAAAACCGTCGCTCTGGATGGCGGAGTAGTGCACGAAGACATCTTCTTCGCCCTGTCCACGCTCAATGAAGCCAAAGCCTTTGGCGTCGTTGAACCACTTGACGGTTCCTAGTTCTTTTTCCATCGTGATTAATCTCCAAATGATGTGAGAAAGGTAGGGGTGCTTGATAGATGCGGCTAAGTTTGTCAGACATGAAAACCGCCCGAATTTGCAGATTTCGGACGGCTTTTTGCAGGGGCCAAACATAACTTATTACATCGTATGGCGGCCATTATAGACAGGATGGGCGGGGAAGTCAAAAAATAGAGTGCGCCTCAACGCGCCGCCCCGCAACGGCATTTGCATCCCCCCAGGCACTTGTGCTAGAGTGCCCGCCAATTCAAGACACAGGGAACACCTGTCTTCTTATCCAGAGAGGCGGAGGGACCGGCCCGATGAAGCCTCGGCAACCAGGGAATGACCCCAGGTGCCAACGCCGGCAGAAGAGATTCTGGACGATGAGAGGGCGACAGCAATGGCGTTGACGGACCTCTCAGAAGAGGTCCGTTTTTTGTTGTCCCGCCGCGGGCGGTTCCCGCGCCCGTTCCCCGCACCGCCGAGAGACCCTGATGACGACCCACACCCTGCCCACTCCCGCCTCCCTTGCCCCGACCAACGGCAATCACCCCACGCCCGCACCCGCACCCGGCCCCTCCACACGCGCCCTGCACGCGGGCGCGCGCCGCGGCCATCCCCATCACAGCCTCACGCCGCCCATCGTGCAATCAGCCACCTACACCTTCGCCGACACCGCCGATCTGATCGGGTTCATGGATGAACGGATGTTCGTGGAGACGCCTACGCGGCAGGAGTACGGACGCTATGGCAACCCCACCGTGCGGGGGGTGGAAGCACGGTTGGCCGCGCTGGAAGGGGGCAAGGATGCCATCCTGGTCAGCTCTGGCATGGCCGCCATCACGACCAGCCTGCTCCTCCTCCTGGCGCCCGGCGATCATGTGGTGATGAGCGCGGACAGCTACCATCGCACGCGCGTCTTCGTGCAGCGCTTCTTGCACCGCTACCACATCACCTGCACCGCGGTTCCCCCCGGCGATCTGGCGCAGATCGAGGCCGCCATCCGCCCGGAAACGCGGCTGATCCTGGCGGAAACGCCCACCAATCCCTTCCTGCGCTGCGTGGATCTGGCGGGACTGGCCGCCATCGCCCGCCGCCGCGGCCTGCGCACCCTGATCGACAGCACCTTTGCCACGCCCCTGAACCTGCGCCCGCTGGAGTATGGCATCGATCTGGTGGTGCACAGCGTCACCAAATATCTGGCCGGGCACAATGACTTGCTGGCCGGGGTGATCATCGGCAGCGGGGGCCTGACCGCGGCCCTGCGCGAAGCGCAATCCCTGTTCGGGGCCGTGGTCGACCCCGGCGCGGCTTTTCAGATCGGGCGGGGGCTGCAAACGCTGGGGCTGCGGGTGACGCGGCAAAATGAGAATGGCCTGGCCATTGCCCGCTTCCTGGAGCAGCACCCCAAAGTGCGGCGGGTGTGGTATCCCGGCCTCCCCTCGCACCCCGATCACGCCATCGCCCGGCAGCAGATGGCGGGGTTCGGCGGCGTGGTGAGTTTCGAGATCGCCGGGGATGGCCCCGCGGCGGCGCGGTTTATCGACGCGCTGCGCCTGCCCTACATCGCCGCATCGTTGGGCGGGGTGGATAGCCTGATCGAGCAGCCGGCGATCATGTCCTATTACGACGCCGACCCGGAGGCGCGGCAGGCGCTGGGCATCGATGACGCGCTGGTGCGCTTCGCTATCGGCATCGAGGAGACCGCGGATCTGATCGCAGACCTGACGCAGGCGCTGGCCGCGGTCTGAACCGCGCAGCACTCGACGATGGACGATGGACGATGGCCTTGCGACGCCTGCCATCGTCCATCGTCCATCGTCCGCCCTAAAGCACTCTGGTCAGGGTGAGGGACAGAGCCGCGTCGGTTTGGGCGCGCTCCAGGCCGGCCTGCGGGCCTAACACCACCACATGGCCGTGCGCGGCCACCTCATCCAGCACATCGGCAAAGCCGCGGATGTGATCCGGCGTCGTGCCCAACACCTGCTCGCGCATCTCCTGGCGCATGGCGTCGCTCTCCTCCAGCAGATGGCGCTGCATCGATACCCAGCCCTTGGCGTCGGGCAGCATGTAGGCGTCGATCTGGCCGATCACGCCGATGATGTTCTTGGTCAGTTCATCCTCGCTGATCTCGGCCTGGCGCAAGAACGCGGCGGCCGCGTCGTAATTGGCCAGGGTGTGGGTCAGGTTGGGATCGCGGTAGGAGAGGAAGCTGAACAGGCCGGAGTTCTGATTGAAGAGGCAGAAACCGCCGTAGGCGCCCCCTTGCATCCGCACCCGCTCCCACAGCCAGGTGGTGCGCAGGAAATTGGCGACGACATGCACCGATCCGTGCAATTCGTAGCCCAGATCGTAGAGATTGGCGCCCTTGCCCACGTAGTTGACCTGAGCGGGGAGGGTGAGGCCCTCGTGCGCGGGCAGGGGCGCGGGCGACCACGCCGCCGCGGACGCGGCCCGCGCGGGTAGATGATCGATCAGACCCTGCAGCTGCGGCTGCACCTGCTGCCAGTTCTGGGCGTCGAGGGTGGCGTTGAAGATCATGCGTTCGCGGTTGACCAACAGCGCGCGCAGCGCCTCCAGCCGGGCCAGCACCCCCGGCCAATCGCTCTCGATGGCTTGCAACAGTTCGCGCAGGAAGAAGAGATGGCTGATCCCCCCCATTTGCTCCGAGGCCCAGCCGGCCAGGCTGAAATGGGCGCTGATGCGGCTGTTCACTACCGAATGCCCGGCGGGGACGAGGCTCGCTTCCGCCGAGGCTTTTTCCTCCAGCACGATCTGGCGGAAGCGGTCGCGGTTGTCGAAGCGGGCGGCGAGCAGCACATCGCTGAGGATGGCCAGGAGTTCGGGCGTTTTGGGCGTCATGGCCTTGCCGCGCAGGAAGAGCCAGGTCACCGGCTGGCGGCTGCGGCGATGGGTGGAGAGGAGGCTGGTATCGCCCAGGCCCCCGGTGTGCATGCCGATGCGCTGGGAGAGGCTGACGAAATCTTCGTGCTCGGTGCCCATATCCAACAGCCCGCGGGCGAACAGGGGCACGAAGGGCAACAGATCTTGCGGCGTCTGCCGCAGATCCATGCCCACGTCCAGATAGAAAACGCCGTTGGTGAAGAGGTCGTGGTAGAGCAGGGGCGCGCCCTGCTGCGCGAGGGGGGTGATGGGCAGGATCTTGTTCTCTTTGTCCAGGTCGGCCAGGGTGAGGCGGGGGATGGCGGCCAGGGCCGCGGGGTCATCGGGCGTCTCTTGCAGGCGGTGCAGTTCCAGGGTGTCGGCGATGACCTCTTCCAGCGCGGCGGGAGACAGGGCCGCGCGGGCCGCGGCCAGCCGCGCCTGCTCTTCCGCGGCCATCTGCGCTTGCAGCGTCAGGTCGGGGTGCAAGAGGAGGGCGACGCGATGGGGGTTATCGAGGAAATAGCGCGCGATCAGGCCCTCGAAATAGCGCTCTCCGCCGGCCACGCGTGCTTTGATCGCTTCCAGCGGGGCCTCGAAGGCCAGCAGTTCCAGGGGATCGCGATCGTACAGCCAGGTGGTGAGGGCGGCGAAGAAGAGGGCAATGCCGCGGGGGAAGCCGCCGGTGTTGCGCTCGCGCAGGCGGAATTCCACCGTGTTCATGGACGCGGCCACGGTGCGGGGATCGATGCCCTGCGCGGCCAGCCCGCGCAGGGTGTCGAAGATCAGGGTTTCCACGGCCGCGGCGTTCGCTTGATCGATGCCCTTGAGGCCGGTGCTGAAGGCCATCTGCCGCAGATCGCCCTCCAGGCCGCGGCCGGCGGTGTCCTCGCCCAGGCCAGAGTCGATCAGGGCCTTGCGCAGGGGCGCGGCGGGGGTACCGATCAGCATGTGCGCCAGCAGGCTGAGGCCCAGGGTCGTTTCCGGGTCAGCGTTTTCGGCCAGCGCCCAGTTGAGGGTGAAATAGGCCTTGCCCTCCTCCCCGGCCGCGTAGGGTTTCTGCACGTGCAGGGGCTGGGCAAAGGGGGTTTGCAGCGCCACCGCCGAATCGACCGGCAGAGGCTCGAAGGCAGAGAGCCAGGCATTGAGCAGCCGCAGCCGCTCCTCGGCCGGGTCATCGCCATAGAACCAGATGCGGGCGTTGGAGGGGTGGTAGTAGCGCCGGTGGAAATCTTTGAGCTGTTCCCAGGTGAGATCGGGGATGTGGCGGGGGTCGCCGCCCGAATCGACGCCGTAGGGGGTGTCGGGGAAAAGGGCGCGGCGGCCGCTGTCATCGAGCAAGTCTTCGGGGTCGGAATGCGCGCCCTTCATCTCGTTGAAGACCACGCCTTTGAAGATCAGGGGCTGGGCCGGGTCGCTGAGTTCGTAGTGCCAGCCCTCCTGCTGAAAGGTGTGGCGGTTGAGCAGGGGATAGAAGACTGCGTCCAGATAGACATCGATCAGATTGTAGAAATCTTGCAGGTTTTGGCTGGCCACAGGATAGACAGTTTTATCGGGGAAGGTCATGGCGTTGAGAAAAGTCTTCAACGAGCCTTTGACCAATTCGATAAAGGGTTCTTTGACGCGGTATTTGCGTGAACCGGCCAGGACGATATGTTCGAGGATGTGGGCAACGCCGGTGGAATCGGTTGGGGGCGTGCGGAAAGCGATGCCAAAACTCTTGTTTTCGTCGTCGTTCTGCAGCGAAAGCAGCTCGGCGCCGGTCTTGACGTGGCGAAAGAGATGGGCGTCGGTGTTCAGTTCGGGGATGAATTGGCGGCGGAGCAGGGTGAAACCGTGGAGGGTGGTCATGATGTATCGTGAGGTGAGGGAGCGGTTGGGGAAGGGGCGGAGGGCATTATAGCATCTTCTGGGCCGGCGCGGGCAGCGAGGATCGGCTGGCCGCCATTTCTGCGAGACTCAGGGACGCGGATTTCGCATGGCTCAGGGTTGGATTCTGACTGGCCACTGACGAGCCTGTCGTGCGTCCAGAATCGTAAGATCATGCGGCGCGGATGGGTTCGAGACAGGCGACGCGGGCTTCGTCGTAGCGGCCGGGGAGGTGGGATGGGGGCATCAATCGCTCGTTTTGAGCGCGTTTTGCTAAAACCACCGCATCTGCCCATCATCTTTGGCAAAATCGGCTGTCGGAGTATAGCGCAGATCTTGCTTCAGCGTCGAACAGGCCCACAAGTTTGCGCGTTTTTGCACACGCGTGCTATCGTGCACCGGTTTCCTACCCATCCCTCGCTCCCACATCCGCTTGCCATGACCATCTCCCTCACCCCTTCCCGCTGGCGTCTGCACGATCTCTTCCCCGGCCCCGATAGCCCCGAATTGCAGGCCGCGTTCACGGCCCTGGATGCCCGCGTCAGCGCCTTCGAAGCGGCCCGCGACCGCCTGCAGCCCGACATCCCCGCCCCCGCCCTGCTGGAATTGATCACAGAGCTGGGGGAAATCACCGAGCAGGCCTATCGCATCTATGGCTTTGCCGGGCTGTGGTTCAGCGAGGACACGCAGAATCAGGCCGCGCAAAGCCTGCAAGCGCGGGTGCAACAAACGCTGGCCGAGCTGACCAACCGCACCCTCTTCTTCGGCCTGTGGTGGAAGATGCTGGACGATGCCCCCGCCGAGCGGCTGATGGCCGCGGCCGGGCCCTATCGCTATTGGCTGGAGGAGATGCGGCACTTCCGCCCCCACACCCTCAGCGAGGCGGAAGAAAAGGTGATCAACATCAAAAATGTCACCGGCGCCTCCGCTTTTCACACCCTGTACGATGCCATCACCAACCGCTACACCTTCAAGATGCCGGTGGAGGGGGAAGAAAAGGAACTGACCCGGGGAGAACTGATGGTGTACGTGCGCAGCGCCGACCCCGACCTGCGCGCCGCCGCCTACCAGGAGCTGTACCGCGTCTACGGTCAGGACGGGCCTATCCTCGGCCAGATGTACCAGACCCTGGCCCGCGATTGGCGTAATGAGCACCTGCACATGCGCGGCCACGACTCGCCGATCGCGGTGCGCAACCTGCACAACGACATCCCCGACAGCGTGGTGGACACGCTGCTGGAAG
>JAANMW010000278.1_pt1 | contig 58774 bp, 49 predicted proteins | sample 7279671 | NCBI WGS metagenome assembly JAANMW01 (sample SAMN14094541, study PRJNA606508) | bioreactor metagenome | isolation source: A lab-scale SPAN reactor treating ammonium-rich wastewater day 247 | place: Ireland: Galway | collected 2017-09-19 | reverse complement strand
GACCTGCGCACCGTGCAGGAACTCCTCGGCCACGCCGACGTCGCCACCACCCAGGTCTACACCCACGTCGACCGCTCCCACCTCAAGGACGTCCACCGCAAGTACCACCCGCGCAGGTGAGGCTGGAACGAGCCTCGCTCTGAAGGGTGAGAACAACGATCCCGCCGTACACTCCCCCTATGCGTCGATCGCTCCTCCAGGCCCGCGACGCCCTCGACAGGCTCCTCGCTGATGCCGATGCCGTCGAGCGCATCGCCCGCGCGGCCGCGCTCGTGGCCGAGAGGTTCGGAGCGGGGGGCAAGGTTCTCGCCTGCGGCAACGGCGGCTCGGCCTGCGACGCGATGCACTTCTGCGAGGAGCTTACCGGCCGCTTCCGTCACGACCGCCACGCCCTTCCCGCCATCGCCTGCATCGACCCGGGCCACATCACCTGCACCGCCAACGATTACGGCTACGAACGTGTATTCAGCCGCTGGGTCGAGGCGCTCGGGCGCGAAGGCGACGTGCTGTTCGCGCTCAGCACCAGCGGCAACTCGGAGAACGTCGTGCGGGCCGTCGAGGCCGCACGCGAGCGCGGCATCGTCACCGTCGCCCTGCTCGGGGGCGACGGCGGGCGGCTCCGCGCCCGGTGCGACCTCGAATGGATCGTCCCCGGCGACACCAGCGACCGCATTCAGGAACTGCACATGCTCATCCTGCACTGCATCGTCGAGGGGGTCGAGCGAGCGCTCGCCGGCGAGTAACGGCAGCGAGGCAGTGGGGGGTCGGCGAGGCTGGGGCAGCGGGGGCACGACATGAGCGAAGACGGAGCAACGCGCAGGGCACGCCCCGACCCGATCGGCCGGCGCATCATCGGCGCGGCCGTCATCTCGCTCGCCTACGGCGCGGTCTGGTGGTTCGGCTTTTTCCGGCCGCTGAACTCCTGGGTCAACGGCGCGATCATCGCCACCGTGCTGCTCTGCACGCTGCCGCCGGCGCGCGTGCGCCCGTTCGTCGGCGCAGCCGCGCTGCTCGGCCTCGCGGCCGTCATGCACTTCGAGGTGCGGCACACGCTCATGGCGATCGCGCTGGCTGTCCTCGCCGCCCTCTCGCTCGCCGACGGGATGTACGACCTGCGCGCCCGCCAGGCCCGCTCGTGAGTGGGCTCAGGACCGCTGGCGGAGCAGGTCGCGGATCTCCCGCAGCAGCGTCACGTCCTCCGGCGGTGCGGGCGGTGGCGCGGCCTGCTTTTCCTTCTCGAACCGGCGCTTCGCCTCGTTCATCGCCTTCACCACGATGAACAGCGCGAGCGCGACGATCAGCAGGTTGATGAGCGCGTTGATGAACTCGCCGTAGCCGATCGTCACGGCGGGCGTCGACACCGCTCCCGCGGCATCGACGACCGCTTCCCGCAGCACGAGCCGCTTCTCCGCGAAGTCCACGCCGCCCATGAGAAGGCCGATGGGAGGCATCATCACCTTGTCCACGAGCGCCTTCACGACGCCCGTGAAGGCCGCCCCGATCACGATCCCGACCGCCATGTCCACGACGTTCCCGCGCAGCGCGAACTCACGGAACTCTCGGATCAGAGGCATGGGATTCTCCTGTGGTGGTGCGTTCTCGCCCCGAACGGGGCGGCCCGGAGTCTACCGTGGCGCCGCACAACCCGCGTAGAATCGCGACACCGGGGGCGACCGGCCGTCCCGGACGGCGGCCGGCGGCACGATCCGAGACCAGAGGACCGCGAGATGCCCTATTACATGAAGCTCGGCGAGTTGCCCGCCAAGCGCCACGTCCAGTTCCGCAGGCCCGACGGTGCGCTCTACTCCGAGGAACTCTTCGGCACCGACGGCTTCGTCGGCCCCACCAGCACCCTCTACCACATCCACCCGCCCACGCAGGTATCAGGCTGGAAGACGCTCTACGTCACGCGCCCCGAGTACGTCGAGTGCGAGGTGATGCGCATGCGACACCTCAAGACCGCCCCCATGAAGCCCAAGGGCGACCCGGTCACGGGTCGCGTCGTTGTCCTCGGCAACGCCGACGTCGAGATGGCCGTCTGCGTCCCAGCCGAGCAGATGAACTACCACTTCAAGAACGGCCAGGGCGATGAGTGCCTCTTCGTCCATTACGGGTCGGGCGTTGTCCACACGATGTTCGGCACCCTCCGTTTCCGGCCCAAGGACTACATCGTCATCCCCAAGGGCACCATCTACCGCGTCGAGTTCAACCCCCTGCGCGACGACGAACGACCCGCCGGCCTCACCCGCGCCGACATGCCCCTCGGCAAGTTCGTCGCCTTCGAGACCGCCAACGGCAGCCACATCCTCCCCCCCCCTCGGTACCTCTCGAAGAAGACCGCCCAGTTCCTCGAACACGCGCCCTACTGCGAGCGAGACTTGCGCGTCCCCGAGTTGCCGCTGACCTACGACCAGCGCGGCGAGTTCGAGGTCCGCATCAAGGCCCGGGACTGCGTCCACTCCTATGTCTACGGCTACCACCCGCTCGACGTCGTCGGCTGGGACGGGTGCTACTACCCCTATCTCTTCAACATCGACGAGTTCGCCCCCATCGTCGGCAAACTCCACATGCCACCGCCCATCCACCAGACCTTCGAGGGCCACAACTTCGTTATCTGTTCCTTCTGCCCGCGCGTGCTGGACTTCCACCCCGAGGCCATCCCCATCCCCTACAACCACTCCAACATCGACTCCGACGAGGTGCTCTACTACGTCGAGGGCAACTACAAGGCCCGGCGCGGGATCGAGTCCGGCTCGATCAGCCTCCACCCCCAGGGCATCCCGCACGGCCCGCATCCCGGCACCGTCGAGAAGAGCCTCGGCAAGACGCACACCGACGAACTCGCCGTCATGTGCGACACCTTTCGCCCGCTCTTCCCCACCAAGGCTGCGCTCGAACTCGACGACCCGCACTACCCCGAGTCCTGGCGGGCGGACCACCACGCTCCGGGGGAGAAGCGAGACAACGGCGGAACCACGAACGTCTGGACCTGACGCCGCCTCGCGGGCAGGCGCTGTAGGATGCCGACGAGTCAACCAAGGAGGGCCGAGCCATGAGCCTGCCGCTGTTCCAGGTCGATGCGTTCACCGGGCAGACCTTCCGCGGGAACCCGGCTGCCGTGGTGCTCCTCGACTCCTGGATCGGCGACGACGTGATGCAGGCCATCGCCCGCGAGAACAACCTCTCCGAGACTGCCTTCGTCGGGCCGGCCACCGTGCCGGGCGCGGACTTCGCCATCCGTTGGTTCACGCCCACGACCGAGGTGGACCTGTGCGGGCATGCCACGCTCGCCGCGGCCCACGTCCTCCTCAACCACCGCGGGCACAAGGGCGACCGCGTCGTCTTCGAGAGCAGGTCCGGCCTGCTGCCCGTCTCGCGCGAGAACGGCGCGATCGCCCTCGACTTCCCCGCGTGGAACCCCGATCCGGTCGAGATCACGCCCGACCTCGTCGAGGCCCTCGGCGCGCGCCCCAGCGAGTGCTACCGCTCGCGCGACCTCCTCGCCGTGTTTGAATCGAAGAAGGACGTGCTGGGCCTGCGGCCCGACTTCAAGCGCATCGCTGCCCTCAACGGCCACGGCGTGATCGTCACCGCGCCGGGCGCGGGGCACGATTTCGTCAGCCGTTTCTTCGCCCCGAGCCTCGGCGTCGATGAAGACCCCGTCACCGGCTCCGCCCACTGCACCCTCACGCCCTACTGGTCCAAACGCCTCGGCAAGCGATCGCTCACCGCCCACCAGGTCTCCAAGCGCGGCGGCGAACTCCGCTGCACCATGAACGGCGACCGCGTTCACCTCGCCGGCCGTGCCGTTACCTACCTCGAAGGCACGATCGCCGTCTGAGGGCGGGCGCGCTCGCGGCGCGCCCCGCCCCGGCCCGATACCATCCGGACGGATGCCCGACCAGAAGCCCGATCGCCCCCGCGCCGACCGCGTCCGCCTGCCCGAGCAGGACGCGTCGCTTTACCTGCACCCGCAGACGCTCGCGCGCCTGCGTACCTTCGAGTTGCGGGCGAAGATGATCGTCGAGGGCGTGATGAGCGGCCAGCACCGCTCACCCTACCAGGGCTTCAGCGTCGAGTTCGCCCAGCACCGCCCCTACGTCGCCGGCGACGACCTGCGCCACCTCGACTGGAAGGTCTTCGCACGCTCCGACAAGCTCCACCTCAAGCAGTACCAGCAGGAGACCAACCTCGACCTTGTGGCGATGGTGGACGCCTCCGGCTCGATGGACTACGGCAGCCGATCCTTCGCCGAGGCCTCCGGGGTCGGGCGCAAGACGAGCCTCGACGGGCGCGACTACTGGAGCAAGTTCGACCATGCCACCGCTCTTGCCGCCGCGATGTGCTACGTCACGCTCCGCCAGGGTGACCGCGCGGGCGTCGTGGTCTTCGCCGATGAGGTCCGGGCGATGGTGCGGCGCTCCTCCTCGACCGCCACGTGGCGGCAGGTCGTCGGCGCGCTCTCCACGCACCCGGTCGATCGACCGACCGACCTCGCTCGCGCCACCGACCAGACGCTCGCCAAGATCACCAACCGCTGCCTGATCGTCCTGATCAGCGACTTCTTCGAAGACCCGGAACGCATCCGTGCCGCGTTCGCTCGCATCAAGCACCGCGGGCACGACCTGATCGTGTTCCAGGTGCTTGACCGCGCGGAGCGCACGTTCGAGTTTGCCGAGTCCGCGCCCTTTGAGGGGCTGGAGGGCGAGGCCGTGCTCCGCGTGGACCCGCGCGCGATCCGCAGGGCATACCTCGACTCGATCAACGCCCACGTCGGGCGCGTCGAAAAGATCACGCGGTCGTTCGGCTTCGACTACCAGCTCGTGGACACCCACGACTGGCTCGGTCCACCCCTCGCCGCGTTCGTCGCCCGCCGGAACGCCCAGATCAAGCGGAGCAAGTACGGGTGAGCGAGCCATGAGCGTTCTTCATCCCGCCCTCCTTGCCGCCGGACTCGCGTGCATCGCCGCGCCGATCATCATTCACTTTCTCATGCGCCGGCGCCGGCGGCCCGTGCGCTGGGCCGCGATGCGGTTCCTCATCGAGGCCTACCGCCAGCAGAAGCGCCGCCTCCGCCTCGAACAAATGCTCCTGCTCGCCCTGCGATGCCTGCTCATCGCGCTCATCGCCTTCGCGCTCGCGCGCCCGCTCGCCGGCCGAGCCGGGATCGTCGGCCCGGGCCCGCGCACCGTCTATCTCGTGATTGACGACAGCCTCACGAGCGGGGCGTCCGATGAGAGCGGCACGACCGCACTCGCGCGCCACAAGGTCGCAGCGGAGGCGATCCTCAGGACGCTCGACGCCTCTCGCGGCGACCGGGCCGCGCTCCTCACGCTCGGCGCGCCCGCCGACGCGCCCGTCGTTCCCCCCTCGTCCGACCTCGGCTCGATCCGCCGCCTCGTCGGAACGCTCACGCCGACCGATGCGCCCGCCGACTTTGCCGGCGCGTTCTCGCGCATCGCGGCGGACCTCGGTCCCGAAGGCCAGGACCGACCCCTTGTCGCCGTCCTGAGCGACTTTCTCGCAGGCTCTGTGCGCGATGCCGAGCGCCTCCCCGAACTCCCGCGCCGCGCCACGATCACGACGACCGCGCCCGCTCGCATGCCCGTGTCGAACATCGCGCTCGTCGCGCTCGAACCGCTCCGGCCCGTCATCCTCGCGGGCGCAGCCGGTCCCGAGAGCGCGGCGGCCCCTGCGGGATCGACCCAAGTGCGTGCCGACCTCCACCGGTTCGGCCCCGCCACCGCTACCGCCGCCGCGACCACCGTGCGCCTCTTCGCCGAATCCGCCCGCGTCGGCGACGCGACCCTCGTCGGCGAGACTTTCGTCCGCTGGTCGCCGGGCCAGAGCCAGGCGACCGCGAGCGTCCCCCTCGAACTCGAACGCCTCGCTCCCGCGCTGCGTGAAGGGGCAACCTCTGTAGTGCTCCGCGCCGAGATCGACCCTGACGCCCTGCAACGCGACGACTCCCGCCTGGTCTCGATCGCGCTGCGCGACGAGCTGCGCGTCGCACTCATCGGCACGCGCCGCGGCGGCACGCGACCGACGATCGACGCCTTCGCGCCCGCCGACTGGGCACGCCTCGCTCTCGAACCCGCCGCCGACCGCTTCGGCGCGCCCGTAGGCCGCGTGCGGGTGTCGGAGATCGACCCTCGCGCCGTCGATGCCCCGCGCCTCGCGGGCGCGGACGCCGTCTTCGTCCTCGAACCGGACGCGATCGACTCCGCGGCGTGGGCGCGCCTGCGTGCGTTCGCCGACTCGGGCGGCCTCGTGGTCGTCACCCCGGCCGCGCGCGACGGCGCACAGACCTGGCCTGACCTCATGCTCGAAGCCTTCTCGCTCGACTGGACCGTCGAACGCGAACCTCGCACGCTCGACACGGGCACGATCGCGGCCGAACGGACCGCAGCGGGTGAACTCGACCTGCTCGCCCTGCTCGCGGGTGAGTTGACGCACCTCGCAGCGCCGGTGCACGTCTCGCGTGTGCTCGCGGCCGATCCCGCCCGGGGGGCGGGGCACGCCGTGCTTACGCTCTCGGACGGCACACCCCTCGTCCTCGCGGCGCGACCCGAGCAGGTCGAGAACGCCCCTCCCTCGCGCGGCGTGATCGTCTACGTCGCCTCCGCGCTCGACCTTGATTGGACCGACCTTCCCGCTCGTCCGCTGACGGTGCCGCTCCTGCAGGAGATCGTCCGGCAAGGTGTCGGCCGCGCGGGCGGTGCGTGGGTGTCACCCGCCGGGTCCGTGCCCGCCGTGCCACCTTCCGCCGTCGAGCTTCGCTCGCACGAAGGCACAACGGTGGCGGTCGAGTCGGGCCGCGCGGCGCAACCGCTCAGGCGTGCAGCCGTGTGGCGTGCGCTCGACCGTGATGGTGTCGGGCGCGGCACGATCCTCGTGAACCCGGACACTCGCGCCTCACGCACCGACATCACCCCCCCCGACGAGGTGCGCCGCTGGCTCGGCGCGGCGACCCCCGGGCGCGAAACGCGCACGCTCGATGACGGCACGACCGCCCAGCAGGGCGAGTCCGCCGCGAGCCTCGGCGACGACGACCCCGCAACGCCGCTCAGCCTGCCGCTGCTCGTCGCGGCCGCGCTCGTCGCGCTGGCCGAACTCGCCGTCGCCCGCTTCGCCAGCCACGCGACCGTTCCACGGACAGCCCCCCCCTCGGAGGCGGCGACGTGAACGATCTCCTCGTCCAACTCTTCGGACTCTCCGCCCTCCGACCCGGCGAGGAGGGCGTTCGCTTCGCCCTCGAACGCCCGATGCCCGCCTGGGGGTGGGCCGTTGTCACGCTCGCCGCCGCCGGGTTCGCCGCATGGTCGTACTCGCGCCTCGTCGGCCCGCGTGCGCCGCGCGCCGTCCTCGCCGGCGTTCGGTGGCTCACGCTGCTCGTTCTTGTGCTGCTCGCGGCCGGGCCGCACCTCATCCGTGAGAACCGCCGGGTGGAGCGCGACTGGGTCGTCGTGCTGCTCGACCGCTCGGCCTCGATGACCATCCCCGACGCTCCGGGCCGCCGCACGCGCGATGAGCAACTCTCCGATGCCCTGCGCCGCTCCTGGCCCGCGTGGCAGTCCCTCGCCGATGAGCACAACATCCTCTGGCTCGGCTTCGATGCTGGCGCGTACGACCTGGCCTCGGACCAGCACGGCGTGCGCCTGAGCGACGCGGAGGGGCGTCGCACCGCCATCGGCGCCGCGCTGGCACAGGCCGCGCAACGCGTCGCCGCACGCCCGGTTAGCGGCATCGTCATCGTTTCCGACGGCCGCTCAGCCGACGAGCCGGACCGCACCCTGCTCCGCCGCCTGCGGGCCGAGCGCATCGGCATCTACGCCGTTCCTCTCGGCAGTGCGACGCCGTCGAGCGACCTCGCGGTCACCGCGGCGGATGCGCCGACCGCCGCGTTCGTCCGCGACACGGTGCCCGTCACCGTGACCGTTGAGCAGGTGGGCGGCGGCGACGCTACGCCCGCCGTCGTGCGCCTCATCGACGAACGCACAGGCCGCACCCTCGACGAGCGCCGCGTCGAGGTCGCCGAGGGGACGCCGACCGAAGTTGTCCTCTTCACCCGCCCCGAGGCAGCGGGCGAAGCACGCTGGAGCGTCCGCGTCATCCCTGACGTGCCGGACCTCTCCGATGCGAACAACGCCCGGAGCCTCACGCTCGAACTCGACGACAGCCCTCTCCGCGTCGTTTACTTCGACGGCTACCCGCGCTGGGAGTACCGCTACGTCAAGGACCTGCTCGTGCGCGAGGAATCCATCCGCTCCTCCGCCACGCTCCTCGCCACGAGCCGGCGTTCCATCCAGGAAGGCGACGTCGCCCTCACGCGCATGCCACGTTCCACGGAGGACTGGGCCGAGTTCGACGCCGTCATCCTCGGCGACTTGCGCTCCGACAACTTCAGCGCTGAACAACTCGAGAACCTCCGCGACCACGTCGCGAACCGCGGCGGCGGACTGCTCTGGATCGCCGGCCCCGGCGCGACCCCCGAGTCCTGGCGCAACACCCCGCTCGCCGACCTGCTCCCGTTCACGCTCTCTCCCCGCGCCGGCGCGTCCGGCTTGGTCCGGTCCTTCGATGGACCCGTCACCATGGCCCGTACCGAGCGCGGCGAGCGCCTCGGCGTCCTCCGCCTCGATGACGCCGCCGAGCGCGGCTGGCCCGCACACCTTTCCGACCCCGCTACCGGCTGGAGCCTCCTCCGCTGGGCGCAGCGCCTCGACCGCTCACAACTCAAGCCGACGGCGGAGGTGCTCGCCGTCGCTCTTCCCGCCTCCGAGTGGACGCCGGACCCGCTCGACCGCGACCTCTCCTCGGCCCCCCCCCTCGTCGTCACCATGCGATACGGCGCGGGGCGCGTCGTCTACGTCGCCACCGACGAGACCTGGCGCTGGCGCTACGGCCGCGGCGAAGCCCTCACCGAACGCTTCTGGCTCCCGCTCGTCCGCCTTCTCGGGCGCGACAGCCTCGCCCGCGGCGGGCGCGCCGCCGTCATCGAAGCCTCCCCCCCCCGCGCCGCCGTCGATCAGGCCGTTCAGGTCTCCCTGCGGCTCGCCGATCAGTCCCTCGCCGACCTGCGCCCCGCCTCGCTTCGCGTGCGCGTCGAGCGTGAGCCTCGCCCCGGCGAACCCCCCGCGCCACCGGTCCGGCTCACGCTCGCGCCCGACGAGGCGACACCCGCCGGCGCGCCCGGCGCCTACACCGCGACCTGGGTTCCCGCCGAGCCGGGCGTCTACCGCGTCGTCGCCGACGACCCGATCCTGGCCGGCCTCGCCCTCTCGGCGGAGGTTCGCGTCGCCCTCCCGGACGACGAACTCCGCACACCCCAGGCCGATCACGCCACGCTTGCGGCTCTCGCAGAGCAGACCGACGGTGCTGTCATCCAGCCCGACGCCCTCGCCGACCTGACCACCATCCTTCCCAACCGCGAACTGATCCTCGACGGCACCCCGGACGTCGAAACCCTCTGGGACCGGCCAATCGTGCTCGCCATCCTCGTCTTCCTCCTGACGATCGAATGGGTCGGCCGACGGCTCATCCGCCTCGCCTGACCGCTCCTCCCAACGCCCCAACCGGCCCGTGGGGCATTTTCTGAGAACCCGACGCTGTTCTGCGGACGAACTTCCTGTATGAAGGACCAGGGACGGTGAACCGCCGCATGGACGACCGCCGCGGCATCCAAGGGGACCGGTCACGGGAGAGCGACCCCGTCCGGCTATCTCTCGCTCGTATTCGAGGGTTTTCCCGTGCTTTTCTCATCGCCAGCGCGGTATCCCTCCTGTCCGGGGCGGTACTTGCCGCCGTCGCGGGTCTGGGGTTGGCCGACTTCGCTCTTCGAACACCAGCAGCAATCCGTCTAGCCCTGCTCGCCCTCGGCCTGGTCGCCCTGACATGGGCAGTTGTCCGCGTGCTCATGCCCGCGTTTCGCTTCCGACCCTCGCTCACGGAGATCGCGCTCCGGGTCGAGCGATCCGAGATGGGGTGCCGCGCGGGTCTGCCCGGCGTGCTCGCCTCCGCGCTCGAGCTCGCCGACCCCGCGTCCCCGGCCGACGATCTGCAACGCACGCTGGCCGCTGAGCTGTCCGCCGACGCCCGCGGCCGGTTCGCGAGCGTGCGTGCATCCGCGATCCTCGCACCCGCGACGATGTTGCGCAGCTTGGCGTGGTTCGTCGCCGTGCTGGCGGCTGTCCTCGCGCTCGCCGCCGCGCGCCCCGAACTGGCCGCGATCGGTGCGAAGCGCATCCTCACGCCGTGGGCGGGGGTGGAGTGGCCCCGCCGCACCGCACTCGCGGACGCGACGCTGCTCACGGTGCAGCCGGACGACGAGACGCTCCCGCTGCGCGTGCTGCTGACCCGCACGAACCGCGCGCCGGGCGAGACGGCCGTTGCCGCACGCTACCGCACGATCGGTCCTGTCGGCCCCGGGCCGACGCAGCGCGTCCTGATGCGCAGCCAGTTGCGCAACGACGTCGCCCCGACGCCCGACGGCGCGGTCGAGGGTGAACTCTTCGAAAGGCTCGTCGAGCCGGCCGCCCGCGAACTCACCGCCGACGGTACGCAGGCATGGATCGAGTACTGGTTCGAGACCGAGGACGAGCGCACCGAGCCGCGACGCATCCTGCTCGCGCGCCGCCCCGCCGTCGAGTCGGCGTCCGCGGCCGTGTCGCCCCCCGCCTACGCCGAGCGCGCCGCCGGCGGCGTCCTCGCGGGCGCGGTGCCCCTCGGGCGCGGCGCGGACGAGCGTGCCGTTCTCTCTCCCATCCTCGCTGGCTCGCGCGTGGACCTCGAAGTTGCGCTCAACAAGCCGGTTCCGCCGCCCGAGGGGTGGGAGTCGGGCGCGACCGAGCGAGTCATCCGCCGCTCGTTCATCCTCGACGCCACCGAGCGCGTTCCGCTCACGCTCATCGACCGCCACGGTCTCGCCTCGGCCGAGGAACCGGTCTTCACCCTCGAAGTCGTCCCCGATGCACCGCCTGGCGCGGTGGTCACCGAGCCGCCGCGCGACGAGACCGTCCTGTCCACCGCCCTCGTGCCCGTCGCGGGTGAAGGGCGCGACGACGTCGGCGTCGCCTGGGCGGCGGTCGAGCATCAGCACGCTCGCCCGCCCGCAGGCTCCGTCGGGGCGCCTCCCGAGCCAGTCGCCCCTCCCCTCCGCGCCGCGGAACTCGCCTGGACCGACGCCATGCCGCGCGAGGCCCGCGTGCAGACGACGCTCGACCTCGCCACGCTCGGGCTGCGTCCGGGCGACGAACTCTGGATCACCGCCCTTGCCGCCGACGCCTACTCGGCGAGCGGTGCGGAGCGCGCCCCGACTCGCTCGGCCCCGCGCCGCCTGCGCATCATCAGCGAGGCCGAACTGATGGAGCAGGTACGGGCCGAACTGGCCGCTCTGCGCCGCGCCGCCATCCAGCTCGACGCCGAGCAGGCCGCTGCTCAGCGCCAGACCGAGACGCTCGGCCCGACCGACGACGCCGCTCGCCGGCAGGCTTCGCTCCCCGAGCGCATCGCGCAGCAACGTCGGGCCGTCGACATGCTCGCCGAGCGCGTCCGCCGCAACGCCCTCGACGACCCGTCGCTCTCGGGCACGCTCGACGACGCCGACGGCCTGCTTGCCGATGCCTCGGACGCCGCCCGCGAGGCCGCTCGGGCGCTCGAAACCGAGCGTCGTCGCCTCGACGCCGCGCGCGAAGCGGGCGATGCCGCCGAGCCTGACGAGCGGGCCATGGGGGCCATCGCCGAAGAGCAGGCCCGTACGCGCGACAACCTTTCCGCGCTCATCGAGATGCTCGACCGCGGCGAGGACGCTTGGGTCGCCCGGCGCACGCTCGAACGCCTCATTGCGGACCAGCGCGAGATCACCGATCGCACCCGTCGCCTCGGCAACGAGACGGTCGGCCGGGAACTGAGCGAACTCTCCGCGCAGCAGCGGGCCGAGCTCGAGCGCATCGTCGAGGCCCAGCGAGAGGCCGCCCAGCGCGCCCAGCAGGCCATCGACGAACTGAGCGAGCGGGCGCGGCAACTGGAACGCGCCGACCCCGCTCAAGCCCAGGCCATGCGTGACGCCGCCACGCGTGGCCGGCAGGAGCAGGTCGCCGACCGTCTCGAAGACGCCGCGGACCAGGCGGAGCAGAACCGGATGCAGACCGCCGCCGAGCAGCAGCAGCGTGCCGCCGAGTCGCTCCAGCGGATGCTCGACGACGTCGAGAATGCGCAGCGCAACCGCGATGAGGCCTTGCGTCGTGTCCTCGCCAGTGTCATCGAATCGCTCGAAGCCCTGATCGTGCGGCAGGAGCGCGCCCTGGCTTCACTCGAAGAGGCCGTCCCGCTGAACGCTTTCGAAGGGCTGGACTCGGGGATGCTTGCGCTGCATCTCAACACGCTCTCGGTGCTGGACCAGATCACGACCGCGCAGAACGACCTCGCGGCCGTCGCTTCGCTCGTCGAGGAGGCCGCCCGCGCGCAGGAGTCTGCTGTCGTCGCGCTGCGCCGCTCGCCCGTGGACGCCGACGCGGCCCGCGAGCACGAGCAACTGAGCCTGAACCGGCTCGTGCAGGCCAAGGAGGAGGCCGAGCGAGCCGACCGCGAAGCCGCCGAGCGCGACGCGACCCGCCAGCGTTCTGAACTCCGCGCAGCCTACCGGGAACTGCTCGAACAGCAGGCGACCCTGCTCGCCGAGACCGAGCCGTTCGTGGGCGCTGAGCTCACGCGCCGCGATCGTGCTGTCGTGCGCGGCATCGGCGAGCGGCAGGACGCCGTCCGCGCCCGCCTCGTCGAACTCCGGGACCAGACCGAGGGCCTTGCCGATACCATCGTCGTCGAGTACGCGCACTCGCGGCTGGAGTCAGCGACCTCCGCCGCGGCCCAGCGGCTCCGCGCCGGAGAAGCCGACACGACCGTCACGCGCAACCAGGCCGCGGCCGTGCGCCTGCTCCGCTCGCTCGTCGAAGCCCTGAACGAGGCCCAGCAGGAACGCGACTTCCGCGAGCAGGAGCAGGACTCCGGCGGCGAGGGGGGCGGCCAGTCCGGCGGCTCCCCTCCTCTCATTCCGCCCATCGCCGAACTCCGCATCCTCCGCGAGATGCAGCAGGAGGCCGCCGACTGGACGCGCGAGCTCGACGCCGACGCACGGCCAGACCCCGGCGAGAAGGCCCGTCTCGCCGAGCTGCAGCGCGAACTCGCCACACGCGGCGAGGCACTCGTGCAGGCCGTCATGCAGCAGGCGCCGCCTCAACATCCCCAACCGCAGCAGCGGGAGGGCCAGCGATGACACACACCCCATCCCGACGCGCCTTCCCGACCTCGGGGCGGGGCATTGCAGGCCCCGTCTTCCTGCTCTTGCTCTCTCTCATCCTGTTCACCCCCTCCTCCTTCGCCCAGGAAGCCGACAAGCCCGAGCCGCAGCCCGAGCGCGACGCCCTCCCCGACCTCGACGAACTCCTCGGCCTGCCGTCCGACAAGCCCGCCGATGAACCCGCGCAGGACCGCACCACCGAACTCGACCGTCTCCTCTCCGGGGAGGAGATCGCCGAGGCCTTCGTCGAGGCGGTGCGGCTCATGGGCGAGACCGCCGCGCGTCTCGACACCGCGGGCGACACCGGTGTCGTCACCCAGCGCATGCAGGAAGACGCCATCCGCAAACTCGACAAACTCATCGCCGACGCTCAGAACCGACGCCAGCAGTCGCGCTCGCAGTCCCGCAGCCGGCAGAACACCGAGCAGCAGGCGCAGCAGCAGCCGGCGCAGCGTTCCGCGCAGCGTCCCGGCGGCCGCGATAACCAGGCTGAGGTCGATCCGCCGGCGCGCCGGGACGGCCCGCTGAACCCCGCCGCGGTGGCCGACCTCGCGGCATGGGGCGCGCTCCCCGAGCGCGTCCGCGAGGCTCTCGTGCAAGGCTCCTCCGACCGCTTCAGCACGCTCTATCAGCGCCTCACCGAAGCCTACTACAAGCGCCTCGCCGAGGAGCGCGAACGATGATCCTCAACGCTCTCCGATCACAACTCCGGGGCTGGGCCTTTCAGGCCCCCTTCATCTTCTTCCTCTTCTTTCTCCTCATCATCGCCCCCCCCTCTATCGCCCAGAACAGCGTCCTCCCCAACGAGATCAACCCCGCGCTCGACCGCGCCGTCGAGCGCGGCACCGCCTACCTCGTCTCCCAACAGAATCCCGACGGCAGCATCGGATCCGGTCGCTTCGGACGCAACGTCGCCATCACCGCGCTCGCCTGCATCGCGCTCATGGCCGACGGCAACCTGCCCGGCCGCGGCCCGCACGGCGAGGTCGTCGCTCGCGGTCTCGAATACGTCCTCTCCTGCTCCAACGAGAACGGGCTGATCGCCTCAGAAGCCGCCAACGGGCCCATGTACGGCCACGGCTTCGCCGCCCTCTTCCTCGGGGAGGTCTACGGCATGACCGCCGGCGGCGGCGATACCGCGATGGCCGATCGTGTGTATGACACCCTCGTCAAGGCCGTGCGCCTCATCGAGCTCTCCCAGAACCAGGAGGGCGGCTGGCGATACAACCCCGTCCCCTACGATGCCGACGTCTCCGTTACCATCTGCCAGATCATGGCGCTCCGATCCGCACGGAACGCGGGCATCGAGGTGGACAAAGCCGTCATCGACCGCGCCGTCGAGTACGTCCGCCGGTGCCAGAACGCCGACGGCGGGTTCAAGTACCAGCTCGACTCCGGTCAGAGCGGGTGGCCGCGTACGGCCGCGGGTGTCGCCAGCCTCTACTACGCGGGCATCTACGAGGACCGCGCCATCGAGCGAGGCATCGAATACCTCAATGTGAATGCATTTCCGGGTCGCGAGCAGAGCCGCGCCCACTACTGGTACGGCCACTACTACGCCGTCCAGGCCATGTACCTCGCCGGCGGTCAGCCCTGGGCAGACTGGTGGCCCGCCGTCCGAGCCGAACTCATCGCCTCCCAGAACAACGACGGCTCCTGGGAGGACCGCTCCGTCGGAAACGCCTACGCCACCGCCATGAGCCTCATCATTCTCCAAATGCCCAAGCGGTATCTGCCGATTTTCCAGAAGTAGAATCCGTGAGCAGGACCGGCATGGCAAAGCGAACAGCAAACAACGAACAGCGAACAGCCGATCCGGCCGCTCGGAAGTTTGCTCTTCGTTGTTCGTTCCTGATCCCTTTGCTCTCGCTCCCCGCCGCCGCCGATCCCCCCTTCATCCTGATCGACCGCGACCTGCGAGAACGCCGCGTCGAGCTGGCCGCGATCACCGACCGAGCCGTCTCCTTCGTGGACGAGATCGGCCTCGCTCGCACCGAGCCGCTCGACCGTCAACTCGCGCTGCTGCGCATCACCAGCCGTGCCCGCTTCGACGCCGCAACGGTCCCCGGCTGGTACGAACGCTTCCTCCGTCTTGAAGTGCAGCCCGACGAGCCGCAGATCGACGAGTCCGCTCCTGGGATGCTCGTCCTTACCGACGGCCAGAGGTTGCCGGGCCGCCTCGCCGAAGCACCCGCCGCCGATGGCCGCGTCCGCTGGGAACACGCCCTCTTCGGCACCCTCGACGTGGACCTCGAACGCGTGCGTGCCGTCGCGCTTGCCTCCCCCTGGACCGCCCGACCCCCCCCGATCGACGACACCATCACGCTCACCAACGGCGACCGCGTGCAGGGTTTCGTCGAGCGCATCGGCCCCGAGATCGTGCTCGACTCCGGCGGCTCCCATGCCGTCATCCCGATCGCGCGTGCCGGGATGGTCGAACTCGCCAACCCGCCCGCGTCCCTCGACGGCCCAGCCGTCTGGCTCGCGGACGGCAGCGTGCTCGCCCTCTCGTCCATTACCGTCTCCATCACGGGGCGCGCCGAACTCGCCTCGGACGACGTCTCGGGCTCCGCCGGTCCTGTTGCCTCGATCTCTGCCTCCCAGATCGCCGCGATCGCATTCGACGCCGGCTCGCTCGTCCCACTCGCGTCGATCCCGCCCGTCGAATCGCACGCCGGTGCGGCCCGCGTGCCCCCCCCCTCCGTCGAGCGCATCGCCGATGCCCCGCTCGGCGCGGGCGACCTCGTCTTCCCCGGCCCCATCGACACCCAGTGGCCGCTCCCCCGCGGCTCATCCCGACTCGCGGCCACGGTCGAACTCCCACCCGCCTCTTGGGTCTGGGGCGACTGCGAAGTCGTGGTCTCGGTCACCGCGCCAGGCATCCCCGAGCGAGAGATCACCCGCATCCGCGTCAACGGCGAGAGACCCATCGCTCGCCTTGATGCCCTCCTCCCCAGCCCCGCCCGCACCGACCGCACCCTCCGCATTACCATCGACCCCGGCGAGTTCGGCCCGATCCAGGACCGCCCCGTCCTCCGCCGAGCCTTGCTCCTGATCGACCGGGTTGCAGCCGATCGCTGACCTCCTTCTGGTGCCAAAGCAGCAACACTGCCGGGGTGTTCGGTGCGACCCCGCTGTGTGGCATGTTGGCGCAGATTATCCAAACATAATACGAACTACAACGCCATTGATTTCAGAGTCGGGTTGCTTGACCTTCCTCCGAATCAAGACGATAATGTATCTGGAAATCCATTATTGGTCTGAAGGTTGGCCATGATCTCGCAAACCGCCGAATACGCACTCCGGGCCGCCGTCTTCCTCGCTTCTCGGGCGACGGACAGCCCCGCCTCCGCTCAGGAGATCGCCGAGGCGACACGCGTCCCGGTCGGCTACCTCCAGAAGATTCTGCGCACCCTGGCGAAGCACGACCTTCTCACCGCGCACCGTGGCACCAACGGCGGCTTCGCCCTCGCCAAGGTTCCGTCAGCCATCAGCGTTCTTGACATTCTGCGGGCTTCCGACACGCCTATCCAGCGCATCGAACGCTGCCCCCTCGGCATCAAGGGCCACACCACGCTGTGCACGCTCCACCGTCTTCTCGACGCGGAGTTGGCCCGTGCCGAGCGGACCTTCGCCTCAACATCCCTATCCGACCTTCTCGACGGCAACGGCGGCATCCGCCCGCTGTGCGACGCCAGGGGCCGATTCCCTGTCTCCATGACCGTCTCACGCAACGGATCTTCGCACCCTCACGCTCACACTTCGGAATGAAATGTGGATTCGGTTGACCACATTCGGTCTGTGCCCTAGGCTAAAACCGCATATTTGCATCCACTACTACACAATACTCCGCACCCCCGATCAGTGAGAACCTGCCATGACTTCCACCGACACGCTTCCCACGTTCGAGCGACCCGCACGCACGCCCGTCCGCGGTGCCCGTCGCTCGCCTCCCGCCGATCCGTACCGCTGGCACATCGTCGGTGCGTCGGCGATCCTGACAGCCACGCTTCCAGCCATCCTTGCCTTGATGGTGCTGGGCCAGCCGAAGCCCCCCCCGCCTCCCTGGAGCGTTGAAGCGGCTGCTCTCGGCGTTGAGCCGCACGAGATCGCCCTCGGCGAAACGACCTACCTCGGGGCGTGCGCGCTCTGCCACGGGAAGACCGGCGAGGGCCTCCCCCGGCTCGGCAAGCCGCTCCGCAACAGCGCGTTCGTTCAGGGCGCGAGCGACAGTGAGCTGTTCGACCTGCTCGTCAACGGGCGGCTCCCCAACGACCCTGCGAACACGAGCGGCACTCTCATGCCCGCGCGCGGCGCGCAGGGCATCGACGACGCCAGGCTCGCCGCTGTCGTGACCTTCCTTCGCGCCATCCAGGATCCGAAGGCGCCGACCGTCTCCGTCGAGGCGTGGAACACCAAGGCTCTCAACGGAACGGACAGTGAACAGGCCGCCGGCGGCGCGGAAGTCGGCGGCGTCGGGTACGAGCTCTTCGTCGCTTCCTGCTCCGCGTGCCACGGCGCGCGCGGCGAGGGCATGGAAGGGCTGGGCAAGCCGCTGAAGGGGAGCGAGTTCGTGCGTTCCAAGTCGGACGCGGAGCTCCTCACCTTCGTCAAGACCGGTCGCCCCGTCTGGGACGCCGAGAACACGACAGGGATCGACATGCCTCCCAAGGGCGGCAACCCCGCTCTCACCGACGACGAGATCGCCGACATCATCACGTTCATCCGCACGCTCCAGCAATGACCGCCGTCGTGGCGGACGACCGGATTCACTCCACCCGTCAGCGCACCGCATGAAGGAGAAACCCATGAAACACGCTCCGATCCCCATCCGCACCGCTGTCGCGGCATCCGTCGCCGCGCTCGGTCTGCTCGCCGGGCACGCCGGCGCGCAATCCATGGCCGACGTGCAGAAGGCGGCCCAGGCGCGAGGCCTGAGCACGGCCGACCTCCTCGCCGCAGCCAAGACCTACACGCCCAGCGGCATGAAGGACGAGTTCGTCATCTTCTCGTCGGGCGGGCACAGCGGGCAGGTCCACGTCATCGGCGTCCCCTCCATGCGCCTCATCCGCACCATCGCCGTCTTCACTCCCGAGCCTTGGCAGGGGTGGGGCTACGGCGTGGGGAACGACGTGCTCGCCCAGGGCAACGTCGCGGGCAAGCCCAACCTCTGGGGCGACACCCACCACCCCGCGCTCTCCGAAACCAACGGCGACTACGACGGCGAATGGCTTTTCATCAACGACAAGGTCAACTCCCGCGTCGCCGTCATCGACCTGCGCGACTTCGAAACCAAGCAGATCCTCAAGAACCCGCTCACCGTCAGCAACCACGGCCTGTGCGTCACGCCCAACACGGAGTACGTCATCGAGAGTTCGCAGTACGGCGTTCCCTTCGGATGGGAGTACGCCACCATGGACAAGTACAAGGAGACGCACCGCGGCTGCGTGATCTTCTGGAAGTTCGACCGCAAGCAGGGCCGCATCGTCCCCGGAGAGTCCTTCGCCCTGGAACTCCCGCCCTACTGGCAGGACATCGTGGACGCGGGCAAGCTCGCCAGCGACGGCTTCATCTTCATCAACTCCCTGAACACCGAGCTGGCGACCGGCGGCGTTCAGGACAAGAAACCACCCTTCGAGGCCGGCGTCAGCCGCAACGCCACGGACCTGCTCCACATCGTCGACTGGAAGAAGGCCGAGGCCGTCTTCCGTGCGGGCGGCGCGAAGGAGCAGTTCGGCTTCCCCGTCATCCCCATCGAGACCTCCATCGCCGAAGGGCTGCTCTACCTCACGCCCGAGCCGCGCAGCCCGCACGGCGTCGACGTGGCGCCCAGGGGCGACTTCATCGTCGTCGCCGGCAAACTCGACCCGCACGTCACCGTCTACTCCGCTGAGAAGATCAAGCGAGCCATCGCCAACAAGACCTACTCCGGCAGCGACGACTACGGCATCCCGATCCTCGAGTTCGACGCCGTTGTCGAGGCTCGCGTTGAAGTCGGCCTCGGGCCGCTCCACACCCAGTTCGGCAGCGACGGCTACGCCTACACCTCGCTCTTCCTCGACTCCGCCATCGCTCGCTGGACCCTCGGCGGCGAGTACGGCAAGGGCACGCCCGAGCCGGATTGGACCCTCGTCCACAAGACCCCCGTCCAGTACAACGTCGGACACCTCGGCGCGGTCCACGGCGACACCGTCAACCCGCTCGGCCGCTACCTCGTCTCCTTCAACAAGTGGTCCGTCGATCGCTTCCTCCACCCCGGCCCGCTGCTCGCCCAGAACTTCCAGCTCATCGACATCTCGGGTCAGGGCGCCAACATGCCCGTCATCTACGACATGCCCATCGGTTTCGGAGAGCCGCACTACGCCCAGATCATCCGCGCCGACCTCCTCAAGCCATGGAGCATCTACCCCGAAGTCGGCTGGGATCCCCACAAGCAGCGCATCGACCCCATGGCGCCGAAGAAGGGCATGGAACGCGTCACGCGCGAAGGCAGCACCGTCGAGGTCTGGATGACCGTCGTCCGCAGCCAGTTCAACCCCGATCACGTCAAGGTCAAGCAGGGCGACACGGTCATTTGGCGCATGACCAGCCTCGAACGCGCCGTTGACGCCGTCCATGGCTTCGCCGTCCCGGGCTACAACATCGCCGTCAGCCTCGAACCCGGTGAGACCGTCACCGTCGAGTTCATCGCCGACACCCCCGGCGTCTTCCCCTACTACTGCTCCGAGTTCTGCTCCGCCCTTCACCTTGAGATGATGGGCTACCTCATGGTCGAACCCAACTGACCCGACCCTCGCCGAGCGTGAGAACGCCCGGCGAGGTTTCCGCTCGGTCTTCGCACACCCAAGCACACCAGCGAGCAAGGAGCGCGCCCTTGAGTCTCGGCTTCATCGAACGCATCATCGGACCTCGTGTCAGCCCCGAAGAGGCCTGGAAGCGATCCATCCGCTACGGAACGCCCGGATTCCTTCTGCTCGTCGCGCGCATCCTCCTCCTGGTCTCCCTGTTCCTGCCCTACTGGCACATGGAGCTCCAGGCTCCCCAATACCCCAGCGGCCTCCACATGACCGCCTATCTCAACCACCTCACCGGCGACGTCGCCGAGATCGACGGCCTGAACCACTACATCGGCATGCGCTCCCTCTACGAAGCCGCGCAGCTCGAACGCGAGGTCGGCGTCTTCATCATGATCGCCTTCGTCGTTCTCCTCGAACTCGCCGCCTATATCCACAGCCGATGGGCCGTGCTGCTCGTCGCGCCCGTGGTCTTCTTCCCCGTCGTCTTCCTCGTGGACCTCCAGCTCTGGATGCGGCACTTCGGCCTCAACCTCGACCCCGACGCGCCCCTCTCCAACGCCGTCAAGCCCTTTGTACCCACCGCGCTCGGCCGCGGCGGCATCGGGCAGTTCGTGACCATCGCCACGCCGGGCATCGGGCTGTACCTGGCGACCGCCGCGTCGCTCATCCTCATTGTCTCCCTCTACTTCCACCGGCGCGCCTACCTGCCGCTGGTCCGGCAGCAGGCCGCCGTGGTCAACGGCAGGAGCACGTGATGCGACTCTTTCGGGGGATCATCCTGTGCCTGTTCGCCTCCGCGTGCGCCGCGGCGCCGCAGCGATCGTCCGATCCGCAGCGTCAGCCCGTCGCCGCCGTCGCAGCGATGATCGACGCCGCTTCGCCAGGCTCCGTCATCCGTGTTCCTCCCGGCGTCTACGAGGGCAACCTCGTCATCCGCAAGCCCGTCACGCTCGACGGCGGCGGCAGGGCCGTCTTCGACGGCCTGGGCCGCGGCACCGTCATCGAAATCGCCGCGGCGGACGTCACCCTCCGCGGATGCACCGTTCGCGCTTCGGGCGACGACGTCTCGGGCGAGTCCGCGGCGATCAGGGCCATCACCGGCCCGGTCACCATCGAGTCCAACCGTGTCGAGGACGCGCTCTACGGCATCGACCTGCGCGAAGCGCCAGGCTCCGTCATCCGCGACAATGTCGTCCGGTGCAAACCCCTCGACCCCGAACGCCGGGGCGACGGCATCCGCCTCTGGTGGAGCCACGATTGCACCATCACGGACAACGCCGTCCATCAATCGCGCGACATCGTCTTCTGGTACTCCGAGAACCTGCGCGTCGAGCGGAACACCGTGACCGGGAGCCGCTACGGCCTCCACTTCATGTACACGCATGACACCACCCTCTCCCGCAACATTCTGTCAGGCAACTCCGTCGGCGTCTACCTCATGTACAGCAACCGCATCACCCTCATCGACAACCGGATGCTCAACAACCGCGGCGCGAGCGGCTACGGCCTGGGGCTGAAGGACTGCGACGACATCGTCATTCGCGGCAACGCCATGCTCGCCAACCGCGTCGGTGTCTACGTCGACAACAGCCCCTCCTCCGTCGGATCCACCGGACTCTTCGAGTCCAACATGATCGCCTTCAACGAGATCGGCCTCCTCGCGACGCCCAACACGCACAGCAACGTCTTTGTCGCCAACGCCTTCATCGAGAACGAGGAACCCGCCACCGCCCACGGTCGCGGTCAACTCGCCAACAACACCTTCTCCCGAGACGGCGTCGGCAACTACTGGTCCGACTACGCAGGGATCGACCTCGACTCCGACGGCGTCGGCGACACGGCCTACGAGCCGCGCAGCCTCTTCGGCGCCATGCTGACAGCGGAGCCGAACCTCCGCCTCTTCGTCCACAGCCCGGCCCAGCGCGCCATCGAGTTCACGGCCCGCGCGCTGCCCGAACTGCGCCCCGTGCCCATGCTCGTCGATCCCGCGCCTCTCGCCCGGCCGCCCACGATAGGGTCGGAGATCGCCGACGCACCGCGATCACGGGCGCCCCTTGCCGCGCTCGCCGCCGGTCTGCTGCTCTCGGCCATCGGCACGGTGTTCGCCCTCGGGCGCGAACGTCGCGCCTTGCCGACTCCGGAGGGACACCACGCATGATCACCGCAACGAACATCACCAAGAAGTTCGGACGCATCACGGCCGTTGCGAACGTCTCCTTCGAACTCGCCGACGGCGCGTCGCTCGCTCTCTGGGGCAGCAACGGCGCGGGCAAGACAACCCTCATCCGCTGCCTCCTCGGTGTCTGTCGGTTCAAGGGGCGCGCCACCGTCGGCGGCATCGACGTTCGCCGCCGCGGCCGCCACGCTCGCGCTCTCGCCGGCTACGTCCCGCAGGAACTCGCCTTCCACGACGACGTCCGCCTCGCCTCCGCGATGGGCTTCTTCGCGGGACTGCGCCGCGCAACCCCCGCGACCGCGGCCCAGGCTCTTGCCGCCGTCGGACTCACCGGCCACGAACGCAAGCGTGTCCGCGACCTCTCCGGCGGCATGAAGCAGCGCCTCGCGCTCGCCATTGCCTTGCTCAGTGACCCCCCCCTCATCGTCCTCGACGAGCCGACCTCCAACCTCGACGCAGCCGGTCGCGGCGAGGTCGTCCACACCCTCCGCGCCCTCAAGCAGGCGGGCAAGACGCTCATCTTCGCCTCGCACCGGCCGGACGAGGTCATCGCCCTGGCCGATCGCGTCCTCGTCCTCGAACGCGGCCGGGTCGAGCGAGACACCACGCCCGCGGAAGTCTGGCCCACCGAGAAGCCGGTGCAGGTCATCCGCCTGCACCTGGCGATGGCTCGGGAGGAGGACGCCGCCGAGGCGCTCCGCCGGGCCGGTCACGCCGTCCACCTCAACGGCGACGGGCTGTGTGTTGCCGTCGCGCGCGACCGCAAGGCCGAGCCGATCAGCGCGCTGGCCCGTCATCGCATCGAGGTCCGCGACATCGAGGTGCTCGACGACGTTCACTTTCCGGAGGTGACGGCATGACCACGGTCGCTCCTTCCGCCCTCGCGAATCGTCGCGGCGCCGCGAGTGCCGCGACCCCCGCCCGTTCCTTCCTCGGCGGGCTGGCGGCGTTCGCCCGCCGCGAGTTCCGCGACGCCATCGCCAGCCGCTGGTTCCTCCTCTACACGGTCGCCTTCACCGTGCTCGCCGTCGGCGTCTCGTTCCTCTCGCTCAGCGGCGTCGGTTCCCACGGCTTCGCCGGTTTCGGGCGCACCGCCGCGGGACTGCTCAACCTCATCATGCTCGTCGTTCCGCTCATGGCGCTCACCGCCGGAGCGGGCGCGATCGCCGGTGAACGCGAGCGAGGCACACTCATCTATCTCCTCGCCCAGCCGGTGTCGCGCACGCAGGTCATCCTCGGCAAGTACGCGGGCCTCGCCGCCGCGCTCGTCTGCTCACTCTGCATCGGTTTCGGTGTCAGCGCGGCCGTCCTCGCGTGGCGTGCCGGGGGCGTCGGCATCGCCGCCTACGCCCTGCTCGTCGCCTTCACCGCGCTGCTCGCGCTCGCCATGCTCTCGGTTGGCGTCCTCATCTCCGTCGTCTCGCGCCGCTCCGCGGTCGCCACGGGCATCGCTCTGTTCGTCTGGCTTGCGCTCGTCTTCGTCAGCGACCTCGGACTCATGGCAAGCTCCATCCTCTTCCGACTGCGCGTCCAGGAGATCTTCGGCCTGGCGATCCTCAACCCCATGCAATCGTTCAAGATGGCCGTCATCGTGAACATGAACGCCTCGCTCGACGTTCTCGGCCCCGTCGGCGCGTACGCCTCTTTCACGCTGGGCCGTGCCCTCCCTTGGGTCCTCGCCGCTACCGTCGCCGCGTGGGCTGCCGTTCCTCTCGCCCTGGCCACGCTCCTCTTCGCTCGGAGGAACTCGCCGTGAAACATCACGCAATCACGCTCGTCGCGGTGTCCCTCCTCTCGCTGGGCGGGTGCGGCAATCAGGCCACCGACGGCCCGCCCGCCATCCGGCTCGGTTACGACGTCTGCGCCGAGTGCAACATGATCATCAGCGACGCCCGGTGGGCGACCGCGACCATCGTTCCCGGCCCACGCGGCCCCGAACCGCGCCTATTCGACGACTTCAACTGCCAGGTCAACTTCGAGAACGAGCACGCCGGCGAGATCATCGCTCGCTGGTCGCACGACTACGCCACCGGCGCGTGGCTAAAGACCGAGACCGCCCAGTTCATCTTCTCCCGCGACTTGCGCACCCCGATGGGCTCGAATGCCGCCGCGTTCGGCGCACGTTCCGATGCGGATGCCGTGCTCGCCACACTCGCGGCGCAGCGGCCGCCGACTCCGAGCGGCGCGCCCTCGGGCGACGTCGTGCCCTTCGCCGCCGCATGGAAACGCCTCGGTTCCGCCGCGCCCTGACGAATCGTCAGAACGCCCTTCTCAGTCGCTCTTGCGGTTCTCACGGGCAGGCTCGTCCGCCGCACGCTCGGGCAAGTATCGCCCCTTCGCGCGCCACGCCTCGTCGATGATCCGGAGGTAACGCAGCGGGTCGGCCTTCACCTTGGGGTGGCAACTCGCGCAGCAGAACCGCAGCAGCCGACCGGCGACCACCATCTCCGACGGCTCGCCCATCGATCCCAACTCGCCCCCCGCCACGATGCACGTCGTCAGGGGGTAGTCCTTCCGCTGCGCGTCCGCCGCGGCCTTGTCGAGTTTCTTCATCAACGCGCGGGGGTCCGCCCGAAACTCCTTGACGCAGCTCCGGCAGCACAGCCGCACCAGCCGGTTGTTGAACACGACCTCTGCGGCCACGTCCCGCCCGTCCTCCTTCAGCGGCTCGTCCGAAACGACGCATGTCTCCAGCGGGTAGAACGGTCGCTGGTCCTTGATCATCGCCTCGTCCACCTTCTTCCATGCTGCCGCCGGGTCGGCCTCGAACCGTTCGATGCACCCCGAGCAGCAAAATCGGACCTCGCGCCCGTCGTAGCGCTTCACCACGGGATCGCCCATCGAGCCGAGCTTCCGCCCCGAGATCGGGCACGTCCCGAGCGTGTACAGGTCCGTCCACGGCTCCGCGTCGGCGGCCGCGCCCGTCTCGGGTTGCTTTTCAGCGTTTGCGCCGTGCTGCTCCTGCCCCGGCTCGCGCTTCGCCCGGGCGAGCGCCACGAACTCATCCTTGCGGGCCTCGTCCCACGAGAGGAACTGCTCCCCGCACCCGGGGCAGCAGAGGCCGATCGTCAGGCCCTTGTACTCGACCGTCCCCGCGGACGCCACGATCGGCTCCTTCCCGATCGGGCACATCGCGTTGACTGGCGTTGCCTGGCCAAACGCGACACGACCGAACGACGTAACGAACACGGCGGAGAGCATCCAGAACTTCTTCACGTCGAACCTCCTTCTTCCGATGGTATCACCGCACCGTTGCCGTCCGAACGACGGCGCTTCCACTCGGCCATCCAGCAGTACAGGATGGGCACAACGAACCACGTGATCGAAGCGACCGCCATACCCCCGAATGCGGGAATCGCCATGGGGATCATGACGTCGGACCCGCGCCCCGAACTCGTCAGCACCGGCAGCAGGGCGATCACCGTGGTCGCGGTTGTCATCACCGCCGCCCGGATCCGCAGCCGACCCCCCGCGATCACCGCCCGCCGGACCTCCTCGACCGATGCGGGGCGTTCCTCCCGCATGGTCTGGTCGATCCGCGTCGCCATGATCACGCCGTCGTCAGTCGCGATCCCGAAGAGCGCGAGGAACCCCACCCACACCGCCACGCTCAGGTTGAACGGCCGCACCTGGAACAGATCGCGAAGGTTCGTGCCCATCACGTCCACGTCGAGGAACCAGGGCTGCCCGTAGAGCCACAGCATCGTGAACCCGCCGCCCCACGCCACGAACACGCCGCTGAACACCATCGCCGTGACCGAGACGCGACGGAACTGCAAGTACAGCAGCAGAAAGATGATCGCCAGCGAGAGCGGGAGCACGATGCTCAGCCGCTGCGCAGCGCGCACCTGGTTCTGGTACGAACCGGCGAACTCGAAACTCACCCCCGGCGGCACCGTCAGTTCGCCGGAGGCGATCTTCGACCGTATCGCTGCGCGCGCCTGTTCCACCACGGCGACCTCGGCGTGCCCGGGCCGTTTGTCGAACAGCACGTACGCCACCAGGAAGGTGTCCTCGCTCTTGATCATCTGCGGTCCGCGCCGGTATTCCACGCCCGCCAGCTCGCGCAGAGGCACCTGCGCGCCGCCCGGCGTCGGAACCAGGATGTCGCCCAGCGTCTCGGGCTGGTCGCGCAGTTCACGCAGGTACCGGACCCGCACCGGATACCGCTCGCGACCCTCGACCGTCGTCGTCAGCGGCATGCCTCCCAGCGCAACCTCGATCACGTCCTGCACGTCCGTGATCCGCAGCCCGTACCGCGCGATCCGCTCGCGGTCGATGTCGATCTCGAGGTAGGGCGAACCCACCACGCGGTCCGCGAACACCGCGGCGGGCTGCACCGAAGGAACCTCCTTCAGCGCCCGCTCCAGTTCCACGCCGAACGCCTCAATTGTCGGCAGGTCAGGGCCGTACACCTTGATCCCCATCGGCGCGCGAAACCCGGACTGCAGCATCACGATCCGCGTCTCGATCGGCTGGAGTTTCGGCGCGCTCGTCACGCCCGGCATCTCAGCCGCCGCCACGATCGCGTCCCACACGTCCTGCGCCGAACGAACCTCGTCGCGCCACTGCCGGTAGGGCCGGCCCTCGGCGTCCTCAACCAGCTCACCCCGCTCGTCGCGCACGAACTCGCCCGTCCCCGGATCGACCCGGAACATCAGCAGCCGCCCGTTCGCGTCGGTCCGGTACTCGCTCCGATACTGGATCAGCGTCTCGACCATCGAGATCGGCGCCGGGTCGAGCGGGCTTTCGACACGCCCGATCTTCCCCACCGCGACCTCCACCTCCGGCACGCTCATGATCCGCCGGTCCAGCTCACGCAGAATCTCCGTCGCCTCGCCGATCGAGGCGTGCGGCATCGTCGTGGGCATGTACAGGAATGCGCCCTCGTCCAGCGACGGCATGAACTCGCTCCCCAGACCCGGGAACGCGTGCGCGACACGTACCACCGCCTCGCGCTCCCGCACGCTCTCCGGAAGCCACCGGCCCCACAGGCGGTCGAACCCCAGCCACACCGTCGCACCGAACACCACGACCAGCGCGGCGGGCGAGAGCGCGATGGCCTTGTGCCGGAGCGACCATGACAGCACGTGCGGGAACGCCAGGCGAACCAGCCAGAACGCGAGCAGCAGCCCGCCCACGACCGCCCCGATGAACAGCGCGTTGCGTGGAATCCCCGCCGCAGGCCCGAGCGGCTCCCACGCCGCGGCGAGCGCGACCAGCACCACCGCGACCGCCACGAGGTTCGCTGACCATTCGAGCGCGCGCGCCACGCGCTGCGGCAGCAGGCTTCGCGCCGCATGGAACGTCCCGAACGCCGTCACGACGATCCCCGCCGGCGCATGGACGCGCGCCGCGATGGCCACGCCGGTCAGCGCGATCGTCACCCCCGCCGCGATCCGTACCGCACCGCGCCGCACCCGCATTCCCAGCAGCACGTGCGCCGCGGTCGGCAGGATTGTCAGCGCGATCACGATCGACGCGATCAGGGCGAACGTCTTGGTGTACGCCAGCGGCTTGAAGAGCTTGCCCTCCGCGGCCTCCATCGCGAAGACCGGCAGGAACCCGACCACCGTCGTCGCCACCGCCGTGAGCACCGCGCTCCCCACCTCCGACGACGCCCGGTGGATGACCGACAGGGTCGGCTCCTCCGGCCCCGCCTCCCCCAGCCGACGCAGGATGTTCTCGCTCAGCACGATCCCCATGTCCACGATCGTCCCGATCGCGATCGCGATCCCCGACAGCGCGACGATGTTCGCGTCCACCCGGAACAGTTTCATGCCGATGAACGTCATCAGCACCGTGATCGGCAGCATGGCCCCGATCAGCAGGCTGCTCCGCAGGTGCATGACCATGACCACGACCACCACGATCGTCACCAGCACCTGCTGCGAGATCGCCGCGTTCAGCGTCCCCAGCGTCTCACGGATCAGCCCCGTGCGGTCGTAGAACGGCACGATCGTCACCCGGCTCTCCGTCCCGTCCGCGAGAACTTTGCTCGGGAGCCCCGGCGCGATCTCCGCGATCCGCTGCTTCACCCGCCCGATCGTCGCCATCGGGTTCGCGCCGTACCGCACGACGACGACGCCCCCGACGGCCTCCTCGCCCGCCTTCGTCAGCACGCCGCGACGCAACGCCGGGCCGACGGATACCTTCGCCACGTCCCCGACCAGGATCGGCTGCCCCTCGCGTGCCGTGATCGCCGCGAGTTCGATGTCCTCCACCCCCTCGATGAACCCCAGCCCGCGCACCACGTACTCGACGCGGTTCGCTTCGATGGTGCGCGCCCCGACGTCCAGGTTGCTCGCGCGGACCGCGCCGACCACTTCGTCCAGCGTGATCCCCGCCGCACGCATCGCGTCCGGGTTGACGTCCACCTGGTACTCGCGCACGAAGCCGCCGATCGAGGCGACCTCGGACACGCCCTCCACGCCCGCGAGCTTGTACCGCACGATCGAGTCCTGGATCGTCCGCAGCTCGTCCAGGTCCCACCCGCCGACCGGCCTCCCCTCGCGGTCGCGCCCTTCCAGCGTGTACCAGAACACCTGCCCCAGCGCGGTCGCGTCAGGGCCGAGCGCGGGCGCCACCCCCTGCGGCAGAGTCCCCGCGGGAAGGGAGTTCAACTTCTCCAGCACACGCGAACGCGACCAGTAGAAATCGATCCGCTCCTCGAAGATCACGTAGATCGACGAGAATCCGAACATCGAGTAACTCCGGACGTCCTTCACGCCCGGGATGCCCAGCAGCGCCACCGTCAGCGGATAACTGATCTGGTCGTCAACGTCCTGCGGGCTGCGGCCGGGCCATTCCGTGAACACGATCTGCTGGTTCTCCCCGATGTCCGGGATCGCGTCCACCGGCACCGGGTTGCGCGCCAGCGGCCCCAGGTCCCAGTCGAACGGCGCCACCAGAACGCCCCAGAACAGCGTCCCGGCCAGCACGATCGCCACCACCAGCTTCTGCTCCAGGCAGAAGCGGATCAGCGCGGACACGGCCCCGCGGGGCGCAGCAGGGGGGAGGGTACTCACGGCTCGCCCTCCCCGCGCGCGAGAGGAGCGAACCGACCACGAACCTCCCCGCATCGCGGCATCGCCGCGCCGAAGTACGGGTTCGCGACCGCCTCCGTCCGCTGCAGCCACTCCGCCCCTCGGTTGTCGAACGCCATCGGGCAGTAGGCAAGATGCCACGTCTCTGAACCCAGGTGCCCGAAGCGGCGTTGCAGGTCGATCGCTCCCTCGCTCATCCGCCTGAACCGCTCCCGCGCGTCGTCCAGCGTTTCGGCGCGCCCCTCCTGCCGCAGGCGCGACGCCGACCGCCGCCACGTCCCGAGCGGTTCCCCCACCAGCCCGGTCTCTCGCACCAGGTCCAGCGCGCGCCGCGCGTCGTCTGCGGCACGGTTGAACCCGTCGAGGTCATCAGCTGCCAGCGACTCCTGCGCATCAAGGTACGCCGCGTACACCGGTTTCAGCCCGAAGAGGAACAGGTCCGGCATCCGCACGCGCTCCGGCGCGCTCGCCCCGTGCCCTGCGTGGCCCGAGGGCGTGCCGGCTTCGCTCCCTTCCGGCGACATCATGCTCGGCCTGGCCGAGATCTGCATCGCGCTGTCGATCCGGAACGCACCGCTCACCACCACCGACTCACCCTCGCGAAGCCCCTCGCGCACGGTATAGAACTCGCCCGCGCGCGGCCCGAGCACGACCTCCCGCCCTTCGTAGGTCGGCCTCTCAGTTCCCTCGACCGCCACGTACACCACCGAGCGTGTGCCCGTGAACAGCACCGCCGAGCGCGGCACCACCAGCGGCGCGACCGCCGCGGCAGGATCGCCCACCACGCCCAGCGACTCCGCGGGAACGAGGTCCATCCCGCAGATGTCGCACTTCCCGGGGCCGTCCTTCACGATCGTCGGGTGCATAGGACTGACCCAGCGTCCGCCGAGTTCATCGCCCACGACCGCCCCGTTCTCGGCCACTCGCGGACGCACGATCGCCGACGCGAACATCCCCGGCTTCAGCCGCCTGTCCGCGTTCTCCACGGCCACGCGCACCGTCGCCGTGCGGGTGTCGTCCTTCACCACCGGCTCGATGAACGAGATGCGCCCCTCGAACATTTCGCCGGGGTGCGCTTCGACCGTGAACCGCACCAGTTGCCCCCAGCGCAGCAGCGGCAACTGCGACTCATACGCCTCGAGGTCCAGCCACAGCCGCGAGAGGTCCGCAACGGTCGCGAGCGGCGCGCCGGTCATCACGTAATCCCCCTCGCGCACCGCCAGGCCGGTCACCACGCCGCCGATCGGCGCGAACACCGTCAGCCGGTCCGCCGCGAACTCGCCGCTCTCCACGTCCGCCACCTGCTCCGGCGTCAGGCCGAACAGCCGCAGTTTCTCGCGCGCCGCGCGCAGCGTGTCCTCCGTCGCGCGCCGCAGCAGCTCGCTCGCCGAGCCTGCTCCATCGGCGGCCGCCCGCGCCTGCCGGAGCTCCTCGAACGCCGCCAGCAGTTCCGGACTGTACATCTCCGCCAGGTGGTCCCCGCGGTTCACGGGCACGCCGACGTAGTTCACGAAGAGCCGGTCGATCCTCCCCGGGAAGTACGCCGTCAGCCGCGCTACCGACGTCTCGTCGTACGCGACCTTCCCGTACAACCGCACCTCCGTGATCGGAAAGAACCGGCGAACCGCCGCCGTCTCCACCCGGCTCAGGGCGGCGGCCTCCGCGCTCAGCACCAGCCGGCGCCCCGCCTCTTGGCCGTCCGCATCATCCGCGACCGGGATCAGGTCCATGAAGCAGATCGGGCACTTCGCCTTCGGGTCCGGAAGCCGGACCTGCGGGTGCATCGAGCACGTGTACATCCGCACGCGCCCGTCATCCGTGGCCTGGGATACTGCGCCGGCCTCGCTCGCGTGCGGTTCGGGCGCGGGCCGGCCGAGCCGGTAGCCGACCACGAACGCCGCAACGATGAACGCGACCGCGACGCCCGCGCTGACGTGCCGCCACGCCCATGCCGCCGCCGTCCGAACCCCGCCGGTGAATCGTTTCACGGTTCGTTCTCCGTCCCCGCATCCTCCGTTTCCGTCGGGAGCATCGTCCCGACGAGCCGATTGAGCCTTGCCAGCGCGATGCTCCGGTCAGCGCGGGCCCGTTCCGCGGACATCGCGAACTCGAGCAGGGTTCGCTCGGTGTCCAGCAGGTCGAGGAAACTCGTCTCGCCCGCACGAAATCCCGCCAGCGACGCGCGGAGCGACTCCTCCGCCTTCGGGATGAGCGTCCGTTCATACAGCCCGACCCGCCGGTGGGCGTCGGTGTGCTCGAACCACGCCCTCGCCACGTCCGCCGCCACGCGGTTCGCTGCTCCTTCGCGCTCGTGCGAGATCGCAAGCCTCAGGGCCATCGCCTCTCGAACGGCCGCGTTGTATTTCTCGCGCCACAGCGGCACGCTCATCCCCAGCCTCAACTTGATCGGGTCGCCGTCGAGGTCTTCGCCCATGTCTTTCTCAAGGAACGTGTACTCGACGCCCGCGCCAAACCCCGGGAGCCCCTCCAGGCGCGCGGCACGCTCGATCCGCCGCTGTTCCTCCGCACGCTCGTCGAGCGCGAGCAGGTCAGGGTTCGCGGCGCGTGCAACGCCGGCCAGCGCAGCCGCGCTCTCCCGAACGACCCGCCCCGGAACGCGCCCCATCGCGAGGACGGCCGCGTCCAAGGGTCGGTTCAACGCGGCGTTCAACTCCGCCACGAGCGCGGGACGCATCGCGAGCAACTGCGTGAGCCGGTCCTCCAACTCCCCGAGTTCCACCTGCGCCCGGATCAACTCGGGGTGCGAGCCGGCGCCGACCCGATACCTCGCGCGGATCACCTGTTCCAGCGAGGAAAGCAGATCGAGGTTCTCCCGCGTGATCCCGATCGCCGCGTCGAGATACGCCGTCTCGTGCACGGCGATCGTCACTCGCTCCGCAACCGCCAGGCGCGCCGCCTCGAACTCACGCCACGCCGAGGCCGCGCCGCGCCCGGCCGCCTCCTCGCGCGCCCGCAGCGTGCCGGGCCACGGGAACTCCTGCATCGCCCCGATCATCGCCTCGTCGCTCCGGAAGTCGTACTCGAAATCCGCGCGCGGGTCGGGCAGCGCACGCGCCTGCGGCAGCCGTTCCACCGCCGCTCGCCACCGCTGGTACGCGCTCTCCACTTCGGGGCTGTGGTACAGCGCATACCGCACGTAGTCGTCCGTCGTGGCCGCGTCGGCCAGCGTCGGCGCCGCCCCGGGGTCTTTCGCCCGATACGCCGACCCCGGAACGTTCCCGCTCCCCGAGGGCCGCAGGCGCACCGAAGATCGGTCTTCATCACGCGGCGGTTCGAACGGCGAAGCGCACGCCGTCAGCAGCGCGGCCGCCGCCACGCCGCACGCGCACGCGATACATCGCGATGCCATGCCAGGCTCCCGAGTGTCGTGAGAGAGGGGATTGTCGCACTGAACGTCAGAGAGAGCGCCGCGACGGGCGCGCACCGTCCTTGGGCGAGCGGGTCTCTACGTTCTCCAGACCCCGATCAGGGCCTGCACGCCGTTGTGCCCGAGTCGCTCCAGCAGCGAGCGACCGCACGACTCAACCGACCGCGTCGCGGACTCCGGTTCCCCGGCCCGGGCCTCCGCCATCCACGGAGCAGGCACGGCCATCAACTGGTCACGCTCCGGTGTGGGCCGCGGTGCGGGAGCGGGTTTCGAAGGCTCGCGCGTCGGCGCCGTCACGCACCGGCACGGCCCATCGCTCCGTCGGCAGTACGTTGTCTCAAGCCGCTCTCCGCAGCACGAGACCTGCACCAGCACCTCGTGGCAGGCCGCCTCCCGCTCGCAGCCCACATCGCCGCCCGGCAGTCCGCGAAATACGCCCCACGCGGGCGATATCCCCGCGAGCACGAGCGCCGCCATGACCAGCCATCGAAACATGCCCATCCAGTCTATCGGCGCGGCCGAAGGTTGCCTGGAGCCATGCTTGGGATACACCTAGCCCGTCCGAAGGTTGCCGTGCCGCCCGGATGTCCACCCGGGCGAGAAGGCTGACAACCTCGCGATGACGCGAGCGTGCGCAACCACCGCGAAAAGTGGAGCCGGGGGAATCGAACCCCCAGAAAAATGGCGATACCGCATCAGCAGCGGGGGTGCTTGTAGCGGGGCTTGTACCTGCTTGCGACACCCCGTGCTCCTCGCCCGTCGTCCGCCGTGCGTTGTCGTGGCTGTCCGGGGGTGGATCATGAGCGGCGGCCGCCCCACCGACGATCACGGGCGTGGCTCGCTGCAAGAAGTGGCGGCATCCCTGTCGGCAGGCCTCGGGGCAGGGGCGTCCGTTGCTCCCGTGTCTCCGCCCTCCCAGGGCGTGGTTCCCCGCCCCGCGTGTACAATTCCTGCCGGCAGGGATGCCGACACGCCCCCCGCTCACCCGGGCGCTCCGCCTGCCAGCAGGGCGGCCGCCGCTCATGCGGACGGGTGTCTCGTCTGTGCATCGAACGCTTTCGCGTTGCACGACCTGCTCGGTCGGCTGGTGTCGAACCCGCGCCCGATCGCGGGTTGCCTGACGCGCGAGGGCGTGTCGGTGGTGTCGTACCTGGCGTTGCGCATCTGTGAGCGGTTGGAAGTGGAACTCGGGTGCTGCCCGTGTGTGCGTGACCCGTCGCCGCGCTCGTGGCGGTGTTCTCGGTGCGTGCGTGCGTCCCCGTCGCCGGAAGGGGGGGGCAAGTGAAGGGCCACGAATCGTGCTGCACGAACGCGCACGGGCACGCCGCCGGGACGCGGGCGCACGGCGTGAGCCGCGCCCGCGGCCCGGGCGTTCCCAGTCTCGATCAGGACGGCAACAAGTCGATGCAGCGGGTGTCGTATCTCGTGGTGGGGTGCGGATGCCGCTCGTGGTGGTGCGACCGGTGCGGGCCGAAGTTGGGGCGTGCGTTGCGGGAACGGCTGCTGTCGGAGGTCGAGTCGTGGACGACATGCATCCCGATGACGCTGACGCTGGGTCGCTGGGTGGGCGACGGCGACGCGGCCTCGGCGTGGGAGTTCGTGACGAAGCGTGAGAAGGTCCGCAAGCTCATGGACGCGATCGGGGCCAAGCGGTGGGTGTGGTTCCTCGAGCCGCAGAGCGACGGCTACCCGCACTGGCACGTGCTGGTGGACGTGCCGAGTGCCGCGACGCGGGAAGGGCTGGCGGCGCTGCGTCGGCGGGTGTGGTCGTTGTGGGGACCCGCGTTCAACCGCGAGACGGGCGAGCCGACCAGGACGCCGGGTCGCTGGGACCTTGGCATCGTGCACATCGATCGGAACAAACTGGCGGACCAAGGTCCGCGTGCGGTGGTGGCGTACTGCACGTCGTACGTGACGAAAGCGGGCGGCGTGGCGGCGTGGATGCTGGACGCGGAGCGTGAGGTCCGGGTACGGAAGTTCGGCGCGTCGCGCTCGGTGGGGGCGTTGCGAGCGGCGGGTGTGAGCGGTGACGACGCGGAGGGTGAAGGCGATCGAGTCGAGAGCGAGGGCCGGGAGCGCCGCTATCGGCCTTTGCGTGATCGTCTGTCGCAATGCGGGTTGCGTTCGCAGGTGATCCGCGAGACGGTGGATGCCCACGGGGTGGTGCGTCGGGTCTATGTGGGCGAGCTCGAGGTCGAGTGGACGATGCTGCTGCGGTACCGGGACGAGGTGCGCTCCTTCACCGGGCTTCGGCTTTGGGAGTGGGATCATGAGTCGGAGGACGGTGAGCGACGATGGACGGCGGGTTTGTGGGTCGAGCTCTCCCGGTTGCGGGGGGAGGGGGAGGAGGAGCGAGACGCGGCGGTCCTGCACCAGTTGGCAAGGGCATCGGAGTTCTTCGGTCTTGTGTCCCAGACGCGGCAGCGGGAGCAGCATGAGTGTCAGGAGATCTGGGAGAGGGCACGGGGGTCGAGACAGGCGAGGAATTGACGACGGCAATACTGGCGTATAGTCTACCGTCAATGACCCCGTAGAAAGGTACGAAATGGCAGAGAAGAGCCGCTTGGAACTGCGTTTGGATGCGGACCTGCACCGCGATTTGAAGGCCCTCGCCGACCGAGCTGGAATCAGCGTCAACCAGTTGGCGGCGGGGGTGCTCCGGTGGGCCGTGGACCACGGCAGGGCCGGGGACCCAGCGGTCTGCCCAAGTACGGGAAAGGTCATGGGGACGGACGATGAGCCAGGAGTGGTGTGGTTTGGAGACGAACCGGAAGACCCCCGCTACCCGGATCAGCCGCCGTGCGATCTCGTGTTCTCGCTCGACTTCACGGGGCGGAGTTCCATCCGCAAGATTCACGACTACATCCGACCGGAGGACCGGGCATGATGAAGCAGGCGGAAGAGCCGAGACCGATCTCGCGTTCGGAGGCGGCATTGTGGACAGTGAAGGAAGCGGCTGCCTACCTCGGCGTGGCGTGTCGCACGTATTACCGTCTGGCGGCCGCCGGGGACGCCCCGAAGCCGGTGCGACTGGGTGGCAGTTCGCGGGTGTTTGCTGATGAAGTGAAGGCGTACATCGAGCGCTTGAAGCGGAGGCGATCGCAGTGATGCAGTTCGTCTACAAGCCGACGTACACGCGCAAGGGACGCACGAAGAAGGTCCGATCGTGGTGGGGCTGCTACCGACTGGACGGGGATAGCGGACAGCCCGTGCGGCTTTCTCTCGGGACGACCGACAAGCGTGTGGCTGAGAAGAAGCTCGCGGAGTTGGTCCGGCGTGCGGAGCATGAACGGGCCGGAATCGCCATCGCCGATCCGCTCAGGCAGGCGGCGATGCGGCCACTCGCGGATCACCTCGGGGACTTCGTGGCCGATCTGCGGGTGAAGGGCTGCGATGATGAGTACATCCGCCACGTAGAGGCACGGACGCGCTCGCTCATGCGGCATTGCGGATGGGAGATGCCGAAGGACGTCAACGCAGACAGCTTCCTTCGCTGGCGACGTGAGGTGTCCCCGAAGAGCCCGCGGACGCTGAACCACTACTACGACGCGGTACGTGCATTGATGAACTGGATGCAGCGGACCGGTCGGATTGCGGAGGATCCGCTCAAGAGCGTGGAGAAGGTGCCCGCAAAGAACCGCGGGACGTTCAAGCGACGGGCCCTTACCGATGAGCAGGTGGGACGGCTGCTCTCCGTGGCGGGGATGCACCGTCTCGTGTACCTTCTCGCCGTGACCCTCGGTCTTCGACACGGGGAGTTGCGCAAACTGCGTCGATCGGATGTTGTTCTGGACGGGGCAAAGCTGCTGCTCCATGTGCGGGCCGACGTGGCCAAGAATGGGACGGCGTCCGTGATCGAACTGGATCAGTTGCCGATGGTGGTCTCGGAATTGCGGGCGTGGCTCGCACAGGCTCCGCAGGGCGACGGGTGCCTGTTCTGGCGGGGGGTGCCTTCGCACAAGACGTGGCGGGCTCACTTCGAGGCCGCGGGCATTCCGCGTCTCGACGAGTCGGGGATGCGGAAGGCGGACTTCCACGCCCTGCGGGCGACCACATGCACGAATCTGCACAGGGCGAAGGTGCCCCTGCCCGTGGCCCAGAAGATCATGCGGCATAAGGACATCAGGCACACGGCGGAGACCTACGCCGACGTGGAAGCGCTCGACGTGCCCGGGGCCTTCGCGGCGTTGGGCGGGTTCGTGCGGGCCGGAGAGGAAGCGGTGCTTGTAGCAGGGCTTGCACACGATCCGGTCGCGGAGGGTCGCGTCGTGCCCAGGCGTGGCACGGAAGACGCAAACCCGATGGACGCGAAATGCCCTGAAAAACAGCGGAAAAAAGGCTGTTTGGCACGCCGTGACACGGGAGGTCACAGCATGGCCGAGGAATGGAGCCGGGGGGAATCGAACCCCCGTCCCGATGCAGCCGGCAGGGCGCCTCTACGCGTGTAGTCGGCGTTTTGCATCTCGGGCTGTGGGCGGCCGCCGACGGCCTCCCGTTCGCCCCAGCGCCCGGTGCAATCTCATCCGCGCGGCCGGGTGCGCCCCGCGCGGACCAGCCCGATGTCTTCGATCACCGCCCCATCGGGCGTCGGGCGGTGATCGCGCAGCCTAGTTAGGCCGCGAGGGCATAGCTGTTGTTGCCAGCTACTTGTGCGCGTGCTTTTTACGAGGCAAGCACGCCCCTCGACGCGCCACGCCAAGCCTGCTCTGCCCGGTCGAAACCAGATCGGCCCCAGATGCCAAAGATCCAACCCTCCATTCTACGCACGCCAGCTCCGCCATCGCACGGTCCGACCTACCCTCGCGGACCGGGCGAGCATCGGCAACGAAAGGCGACAGCATGGCGGCACGCGGACGCGAGACTCGGGCGGAACTGGTGCGCACCCATTCCCCGGCCGCCATCCGCCGGAGGCTCGGCCAGCCCCGACGACACAGCTATCTCAGCGACGGCATCTTCGGCGCGATCGACGGCGCGGTCACCACTTTCGCCGTGGTCGCAGGCGTCACCGGCGCGCAACTCTCCGCCGCAGTCATCATCATCCTCGGCGCGGCCAACCTCCTCGGCGACGGCTTCAGCATGGCAGCCGCCAACTTCCTCGGCGCCCGCGCCGCCCGACAGCAGCACGAACGCGAGCGACGACTCGAAGAGCGAGAGATCGAACTCCACCCCGAAGGCGAACGCGAGGAAATCCGCCAGATCTTCGCCCGCAAGGGCTTCACCGGCGCCCTTCTCGAGCAGGTCGTCGGCGTCATCACCAGCGACCGAAAACGCTGGATCGACACCATGATGACCGAGGAGCACGGCGCGGCCCAGGAACTCCGCTCCCCCTGGCGAGCCGGCGCGGCCACCTTCGCCGCCTTCATCGTCATCGGCGCCATCCCGCTCCTCCCGTTCACGGGCGTCCTCGTCGGCGCGATCGACCTCCCGCGACAGCCCTTCGCATGGAGCGCAGCCATGACCGGCGCGGCCTTCTTCCTCGTCGGCGCGGCCAAGAGCCGATTCGTCGACCAACGCTGGTGGCTCAGCGGCCTCGAAACCCTCGCCGTCGGCTCAGTCGCCGCCACGCTCGCCTACGCCGCGGGCGTTCTCCTCGGAGGTCTGGTGCGCGCCGTCTAGGCCGCACCCGCACGCCGCAGCATCGGCTGCGGGCGCAGGTACGTCAGGCTCCGCCACACCCACTCCATCGGTCCGAACCGGAAGAAACGCAGCCACGCGATGCTGAACGCGACCTGTGCGGTGTAGAGACCCAGCACGATCCCCACGCGCTCCGTCTTCGTCGTCTCGCCGAAGAGGCCCAGGCCCCACCAGTAGAAGATGCCCGTCGCGATGATCGACTGGAGCAGGTAGTTCGTCAGCGCCATCCGACCGACCTTCGCCAGAGCGCCCGTGACCGCTCGCGCCCGCCCCGACCGCACCAGCAGCGTCATCGCGCCGAGATACCCGAGGCTCAGGATCGGGCCGCCGACCATCACCAAGATGTTCGCCGCCAGCATGTACGCCCACGCCGGCGCAACCAGCGGCATGAAGGCGAACAGCAGGCCCGCCGGCACACCCACCAGCAGCCCCAGCGCGGCCAGGCGACGGTGCCAGTGCGTGTTGCGCTCCTCGAACAGCCCCGCCTTCAGCATCGCCGCACCGAACAGGAACATCGCCGCAACGTTCCACCAGAACCCGAAGACCGAGAAGACCATGAACGACCCGAACGTCACCGCGCGGAAGAAGAGCGCCTGCACGAACGGCCCGTCCCGGTACGCCTCGCGCTCCGCCTCGATCCACGCCGGCGCGGTCAGCGGCCCACCGACTCCCTGCATCTGGGCCGGATCCCTGAACACGGCGAGCGCGCGGTCGATCGGCGTGAGCGGTTGTGAGAGTTCGTGCTCGCCCGCCTCGGCCTCGGGCTGTGCTGCATCGTTCGACTCGTCCGGTGTGTCAGGCTCGGCGTCTTCGTCGGCCGCCTCGGCAGGCCCAGGCGGCGTTTGCGCAGCCCCTTCCGCTGCAATCTCCGCCGTCGGAGTCCCCGAGTGTGACGCCTCCTGGAGCGCACCGAGCGTGCCGAACCCCAGCCCGAGCACGGCGCACACCGCCATCATGCACGCCCCGGTGATCGCCAGCGTTTTCGCCCGGCAGTTGATGAGCAGCAGGAGCAGCAGCCCCGTCGTGCTGTAGATGAACAGGATGTCGCCGTACCAGATCAGCAGCGCGTGCGTCAGCCCGATCAGCATGAGGATGAGCAACCGACGCGAGCCCGTCCCCAGCAGGCTCCGACCCGCCGCGACCGCCCGCTTCCACTGCAGCGCCAGCCCCACCCCGAACAGCAGCGAGAACAGCGGGTAGAACTTCCCCTCGCAGAACGCCTTTGTGAAGTAGTGCGCCACAAGGTCCGGCGTCGCCAGCCCCTTCGGCGGCGAAGGGTCCAGGTACGGCCCGAATACGTCCCCGTGCATCCCCACGTTGACCAGGAAGATGCCCAGCAGCGCGAAACCCCGCACCGCATCGATCGCGTCGATGCGCGACGACTCCGACACCGGGGCAAGCGACGAGGGTGGCGCGGGGATCACGCCCGGTTGTTGGGGAGGCACGCCGCGGGTTTCATCGGGACGCATGGGCCGAGCATACCGCCCTCCCGCTCACGGGGACGCCGCGGCCGAATCCGCGGGCGCAGCCAGCCCCAGCCTCCCCTCGATCGACCGGATGATCTGCTGCGAGCGCTTCTCGTCACCGAACAGGCCGATGCGAACCTTCGCGCGCGTCTGGTCCACTTTCCGCTGCTGCAGGCGGAGCGTGATCTCGTCTCCCCCCGGCGTGCGCGACCTGATCTTCGCGGAGTCCTCATCACGCGACGACGATGCCACCGGCAGTTCCAGTTCCTCGAACGCTCCGAGCGAGGCCTCCCACACCTCCTCCAGCGGCGCGTTCACGTCGTGCGTCGTCTCCCCGTTCGCGTAGGCATACACGACCACCGCGGCGCAGCCCCCGTGCCACGCCGCAAGCCCGAGCAGGACGAACGCAGCGAACGCGCGCGCGCATGCCGTCTTTGTCATGTCACACTTCTTCGCTTTCCTTCAGTTTCGCCAGCACGCTGTAGTCCTCCAGCGTCGTCGTGTCCTGCGTGATCTTCTCTTCCCCCGCCGCGATCGACCGCAGCAACCGCCGCATGATCTTCCCGCTCCGCGTCTTGGGCAGCGCGGGCGTGAACCGCACCTGGTCCGGCCGCGCGATCGCCCCGATCTCCTTCGACACGTGCTCTCGCAGCGCGGCCTTCAGCGCGTCGGCCTCCGCCGGCGACTTCGGCTCGCGGCTCGGCTCCAGCGTGCAGAACGCCGCGATCCCCGTCCCCTTGATCTCGTGCGGCATCCCGACCACCGCCGCCTCCACCACCGCCTCGTGCGAAACCAGCGCGGACTCGACCTCCATCGTTCCCAGCCGGTGCCCCGCCACGTTGATCACGTCGTCCACACGACCCATGATCCAGAAGTATCCGTCGGCGTCGCGCCGCGCCCCGTCGCCCGTGAAGTAGTACGGCTCGCCGTTCACCGGGCTGTGCACGCGAGAGAAGTACGTCTGCACAAACCGCTCCCGGTCGCCGTAGATGCCGCGCAGCATCCCCGGCCACGGTCGGCGCACCACCAGCAGCCCGCCCGTGTTCGGCGGCTGCTCCTCGCCGCGCTCGTTCACCACCGCCGCGTCCACCCCGAAGAACGGCAGCGTGCACGAGCCGGGCTTGGTCGGCGTGCACCCTGGAAGCGGCGTGATCATGTGCCCGCCCGTCTCCGTCTGCCACCAGGTGTCCACGATCGGGCATCGCTCGCCGCCGATCGTCCGGTGGTACCACATCCACGCCTCGGGGTTGATCGGCTCGCCCACGGTGCCCAGCACCTTCAGCGACGAGAGGTCGTGCCGGCGCGGGTGCTCGTCGCCCCACTTCATGAACGCCCGGATCGCCGTCGGCGCGGTGTAGAACTGCGTCACCTTGTGCCGCGCGACGATGGACCAGAAGCGGTCCTCCCCCGGGAAGTTCGGCGCGCCCTCGTACATCACGGTCGGCACGCGGTTCGGCAGCACCCCGTACACGATGTAGGAGTGGCCCGTCACCCAGCCCACGTCCGCCGTGCACCAGAACACCTGCCCCGCGTCGGGCACGAGGTTGAACGCCAGCCTGCTCGTCAGGTACGTGTGCACCATGTACCCGCCGGTCGTGTGCAGAATCCCCTTCGGCTTGCCCGTCGAGCCGGACGTGTACAGCAGGAACAGCATGTCCTCCGCGTCCATCGGCTCGGCCGGGCAGTTCGCCGCCACGGCGCGCACGGCGTTGTGCCACCAATGGTCGCGCCCTTCGTGCCAACAGACGCTGTTCCCGCACCGGCGCAGCACGAACACCGTGCGCACCGCCTCGGGCGTGTCCGCGAGTTGCGCGCACGCCGCGTCCACGTTCTCCTTCAGCGGCACCACGTGCCCGCGCCGCCACGCCCCGTCGCACGTCACGATCACCCTGCTCTTCGCGTCGTGCACACGGTCAATGATCGCTTGCGAACTGAACCCGCCGAAGATGACCGAGTGCGCCGCTCCGATCCGCGCGCACGCGAGCATCGCCACCGCCACCTCGGGGACCATCCCCATGTAGATGGTGACCACATCCCCCTTCTTCACGCCAACGCTCTTGAGCGCATTGGCGAACCGGCACGCTTCCGAGTGCAGGTCGCGGTACGTCAGCCGCCGCACCTCCGGCCCGTCCGCCCCGACCGGCTCGCCTTCCCAGATGATCGCGGTCCGGTCTCCGTGCCCGGACGCGATCTGGCGGTCGAGGCAGTTGTACGACAGGTTCGTCCGCCCGCCCACGAACCACTTCGCGTCGGGGGCTTTCCACTCCAGCACACGCCGCCACGGCGTGAACCAGTGCAGTTCCGATGCCACTTCGCCCCAGAACCCCTCCGGGTCTTCAACTGACCGCCGGTGCAGCCCTCGGTACTCCTCCATCGACGCCACGTGCCACTGCGGCATCCCCAGGTCCGCAGCCGGCCGGGGCTGGAAGACGCGATTTTCCTGCAGGATCGACTCGATCGACGCGCTCTCGGGACTGGGCATGGTTCACTCCGGCTTGCGGCGCGGCCACGCGGCGGCCGTCCGTCTGCGAAGATACCGTCTCCCCTGCCCCCGCGGCAGCACCACCGAGGAGATGACCAGTGACCGACACCCGGCAGCCAGGCACGATCCAGGCCGAGACCACCGTCCACGCCCCGGTCCAAGCCGTCTGGGACGCCATCGCCACCGCGGAAGGCCTCAAACGCTGGTTCCCAATCGACGCCAAGGCCGAGCCGGGCGTTGGCGGCAGCATCTGGTACTCCTGGGGGCCGGGCGCGTGCGAGGGAACCGCGAAGATCGTCGAGTGGGATCCCCCCCGGCACCTGAAAATCGAATACGGCGGCATGTCCGACGACTGGACCCTCGAACCCGCCGGCAACGGCACCGCCGCCCGCGTCGTCTCCGCCGGGTTCGGCGACAGCGAGGCCGGACGCGAACAGGCCGCCGCCGTCGAACGCGGCTGGCGATTCGAACTCGTCGGCCTGCGCCACGCCCTCGAACGCCACACCGGCAAGCCGCGCCACGTCGCCTTCCCTCGCGTCTCGGGCCTGCGCCTCACGCGCCAGGAAATCTGGGGCAAACTCGTCGGCCCGACCTGCATGGGCCTCGGCTCCCGCGCCGGCGTGCCCCGCCCAGGCTCCGTCGTCCAGTTCGTCACCGGCGCGCGCGACCGCCTCGAAGCCGACCTCCTGATCCACGACCCGCCCAACGAACTCACCGCCCTCGTCTACGACTGGGACGACGCCCTCGTCCGCCTGCGCGTCGATGCGCCGCTCGCCGGGGGCGAAGGCCTCGAAGCCTCGATCTTCGTTGCCCTTCACGGCGACCGCGCCGCCGAAGCCCGCGGGATCGAGTCCCGCTGGGGAGACCTGCTCCGCGCCGCCCTCGCCTGATGGATCGAGTACCCCGCCTCTCCGTGGCGGTTTGGGTACCCCGCCACTCCGTGGCGCGTTGGGCACCCCGCCACTCCGTGGCGGCTTCGTTCCCTCCGTCTGCTACCACCGCGCTCCGTCCCAACGGAAGGCCAAGGCCCGAAAGCCGCCCCGGCCCGACGCGACGCAGCCAGACGCGCCGAGCCGGGACGCGCTCCCGTCGCGCCGTCAACCCGACGACGCCACCATCACGAGCGACGTCCGCTCGGTTGGCTCACGCCTCTCCGACGAGTTCAGTCGTTGATCGTCAACTCGACCTTGATCCCCTCGCCCGAGAGGAAAGTCTCGAACGCCGTGCGGTAGTCCTCGATCGGGAACTCGTGGGTGAGGATGTCGTCCAGTTCCAGGCGACCCGACAGCACCAGTTCCTCCATCTGGTACCACGTCTCCCACATCTTCCGACCGTTGATCCCGAGCACCTTGCACCCCTTGAAGATGATGTGCTCGTTGAAGTTGAACGTCACCGCCTTCGCGGGCAGTCCCAGCAGCGCGGCCGTCCCGCCGTTCCGCAGCGCGCGGAACCCCTGGTCGAACGCCGCGTCCGCGCCGGACATCTCCAGCAGCACGTCCACGCCCTCGCCCCGGCAGGCCCGGCGCACCTCCGCGATCCATCCGTTGTCGCGCGCGTCGAACGCCTCGACCGCTCCCAGTTTCTTCGCCAGTTCAAGCCGGGGTGGGTTCACATCGGTGCAGAAGATGCGGCTCGCGCCCGCCGCCCTCGCCACCGTCACCGCCATCAACCCGATGATCCCCACGCCGGAGATGAGCACGGTCTTTGCGCTCACGCCCGCTTCCATCACCGTGTGCACCGCGTTTCCGAGCGGGTCGAAGACCGCCGCGACGCGGTCCGGGATGTCCCGGTGCACCGGCCACACGTTCTCCTCCGGCACCACCACGTAGTCCGCGAAGCACCCGTCGCGGTCGATCCCGATGATCCGTGTGTCGCTTGCGATGTGCGCGTTGCCCGTGCGCGAGTTGTAGTCAAGCCCCGCCGTCACGTGCCCTTCCGCGCTCACGCGCAGCCCCGGCTTCCACCGCGTCACCGCCGAGCCGACACGCTCGATCGTCCCCACGAACTCGTGCCCCGTGACGATGCCCACCGGGATGCGCCCGGCCGCCCATTCGTCCCATTGCCAGATGTGCCTGTCCGTCCCGCAGATCCCCGCCCGCCGAACCCGGATCAGCACGTCGCGCGGCCCAGGCTCCGGGCGGGCGCGATCGGCGTCAAAGGCGAGTCCCTCGCCGGCGTGGTGCTTGATGAGAGCGCGCATGGGTTCCCTTCCGGGGTCGATCAAGGAGTGGGGGTCGGCGGATCGGGCGGCCGGTCCGCCCACGGGGGGGATTGTGGCGGGGGTGATCGCACCGATCAACCGCCGCGTGCGAGAGCGGTAGACTGCCCCGGTGTCCCGCGCCGGCAGCCCGAGTTCATTCCTCTTCCTGGCCGCCACACCGAAGGGCGGCCGAACCCTCGGCATGCGCCAGGCTCGCTCCGAGCGTGCCCTCGCCGAGGGCCTCCGCCGCGATCGCCTCGTCCTCCTCCGAACCTGGCGGCTTCCCGCCTGGGTCGGAGCGCGCGAAGGCACCCTTGCCCTCAAGGATCAGGCCGAACTCAACACCCAGCTCGCCCTTCTCCTCAAGCGCGGCGTTCCGCTCGTCGAGGCGCTCGAAGTGACGGCCTCGGTTGTCACCGCCCGCACCAAGCCCCTCGTCCAACGCCTCCGCGACGAGGTCGCCGGCGGCGCATCCTTCTCGGATGCCTGCCGACGCGCCCGCGCCTTCGACACCGTCACCATCGCTGTCTACCAGGCCGCCGAGCGCACCGGCGACCTCGCCGGCGCGGCGGGGCAACTCTCCCGCACCGCCCGCCGCCAGGTCGCCCTTCGCGGCAAGGCGCTCACGCTGATGCTCTACCCCGCGATCGTCCTCGCCATCAGCATCCTCGTCGTCGGTCTCATGCTCATCCTCGTCGTCCCCAGCATCGGCAACGCGCTCCTCCAGATGACGGACGACCTTCCCGGCTACACCAAACTCATCATGGCGATCAGCGCATTCGCACGCGCCAACGCGCCCATCGTGCTCGCTGTCGTCGGCGCGCTCCTCATCCTGCTGCTCCTCGCGCGCCGCCAGGTCGGGGCGGCCCTCGCCCGCGCCATGCGGAAACTCCCCGGCGTGCGCACCGTCGCGCTCACGCAGGAGTCCGCCCGTTTCTTCGCCGTCATGGCGGCCATGACCCGTTCCGGAGTTCCCCTTGCCGACTCGCTCGGCGTCGCCACCGAGGCGATCGCTCACCCCGTCATGCGCCGGCAGCTCCGCACCCTGCGCACACGCCTCATCGAGGGTGGCGTCCTCCGCACGCTCATCGACGGCGTGGAGACGCTCCCGCTGGCGACACGCCGCCTCCTCATGGCGGCAGAACGCGCGGGCGACCTCGAAACCGCTTTCGACACCCTCGCCGACGACCTCGCCGACGAGACCGAACGCCGCTCCACGCGCCTGCTCTCCGTCCTTCAGCCCGCGCTCATCGTGGCGATGTTCGTCATCATCGGCTCGATCCTCATGGCCGTGATGCTCCCGCTCCTCACCCTGCCATCCAAGGTCATCTGACTCGGACGCGACCGCCCTCGCCTCCTTCATCTGCCTTCTCTCCGCTCTTCGATCGACGGGGGTGTTCGCCTACGGACCTTGACCCGTCGTCAGGCGCCATCCTTCGCCGGAGAATCACCCGTTCTCGGCCCTTCCCGCGTTCATGGCGAGCCTTTCCGCTCGGGGCACTACAATGATGTTGCGGCAACTCCAGCGGGTGCAGCCGGTACAGGCCTGCCGGGGGAGCAGCCGTGGCGACATACCGAAGGTGTGCCGGGAAGGAGTCTGCGATGGGGTCTGGGCGTGCGGCCGCTGGACTGGTTCGGAGCGGGTTCTCGCTCCTCGAAATCATGCTCGTGCTCGTGCTGATCGGCCTGCTCACGGCAGGCGTCGCCGTCAGCCTCAGTGGCACGGGCACCCGCGCCAAAATCCGCATCACGGAGACGCGCATGGCGTCGATCAAGAGCGCGCTCCAGCAGTACCACATGGAGTACAGCGCGTTCCCGCCGACACTCGAAACCCTGCAGACCATCCGCCCGCCGATGCTCGACGAGAACACCAAGATCACCGACGGCTGGGACAGGGCGTTCTTCTACGGCACGCCGGGCATGAACGCCCGCGATTACGACCTCATTTCCTACGGGCCGGACGGCCAGCCCCGCACCGACGACGACATCAACATCTGGAACATCAAGCGGTGATCCGGGGAGGTCGGCGACCATGACCGGCCGCAACGCTCGACACGCACGACGGTTCGGTCACCGCTCCCGCGGCATCACTTTCCTCGAAGTCGTCCTCTCGACCGTGATCCTCGCGATGGCCGTCTCGGCGATGGCCTCCGCCTGCGGCTTCCTCTTCAGCGTACAGACTCGGCAGCAGCGCACCCTCGGGTGCGCCGAGGTCGCCAACCGCCTCATCCTCCAGTACCTCGACGACCAGAAGTCTCTCCCGAACCCAGACCTGCCCGTCGAGTACGGCCCGGCACAGTACCGCTGGCGACTCGAAAAGTCACGCGTCCGGGTCGTCACCGATCCCGCGCTCGACCAGGCCGTTCGCGACCGACGCATGCAGAGCGGCCTCTCGCTCGACCGCCTCGAACAGATCACCGTCACGGTCTGGCTCAGCGAACGTTCCGGCGGCGCGCGCACGCTCGCCGAAGGCCCGCCCAGCGTCACCATGACGCGTCTGACCGACCCCGTGAAGGTCTACCGCAACCCCGATTCCTTCAGCAACCTCATCAACACCGAGGAAGGCAGGCGCAGCCTCATCAACATGCTCATGGGGGGCAGCCAGTGACGCGCACCGCCTTCACGCTTCTCGAGACTGTCCTTGCCGCCGTCATCGGCTCGCTCGTTGTCCTCTCGGGCTACGCCGTCTTCGCCTCGCTGAACGCTGCCGACCGATCGCTCTCACGCCGTGCCGACGAGCAGGTCCAGATGGCGCAGCTCCAGCGCACCATGCAGCGGGCCTTCTCCTCGCTCCTCCTCGCGCCGACGCCGCAGAACACCCAGCAGCCTTCGGGCGGCGCAGGCGGCGTCACCGCGGGCGCGGCCACCGAGAGCGCCGAAGAACCGACCATCCCCCCGCGCTTCATCCTCGGCCCGGAAACGGACGAGCGAATCTCCCGCCTCACCCAGCGGGCGAAGTTCGCGGCCGGCGGCGGCGGCGGCAAAGTCGCGTCGCCCCAGCGGCTCGAAATCACGCTCCACAAGCCGCCGATCGTCGCCCCCCCCTCGCAGCGCGTCCCGGGACTCACCCTCGTTGAGGCCAGCGAGGCCGCACAACAGGACGCCGCAGGCGGCGTGCGCGGTGCGTTCGTCCTCACGCCCGACGAAGTCAGTGAACTCTCACGCTCAGAGGATGGACGAACAGGCTGGACCCTCTGGTGGCAGCCGATGGTCGGCGGCGACGACACCGCGCCCGTCCCCGTCGCAACCGGGCTCGTCTACTGCCAGTGGCAGGTCTTCAAGGACCGAGAGATGCACGCCGAACTCTCCGCGGGCATCCCTTCCGACCTTCCTGCCTACGTCCAACTCGAAGTCGAGACCCTCGGCGGTCTGTACGCCAACTTCATGTTCGAACTCGCCTGGGTCGTCGGCGAAGAACCGGGCGCACTCATCGAAGAACCACAACCGACCCCCAATCTCGGCGGCGCGGGAGCACCGACCCTGGGGCCGGGCGGACCCGGGCAACCCGGCCTCCAAGGCGGACCCGGCGGCCCGGGAGCACCCGGCGGACCGGCGCAGCGCCCAGGCCGCCGACCCAACCGCGACCTGCAGCCCGCGCCCGGCGGCACCACCCCCGGCCAGGCGCCGCCGACCCGGCCCGTGCCGATCGAACGGAGAGAGCAGCCGTGAGCGTCCGCTCCGCGACACCCCTGCGCGCCCGCGGCTTCGCGATGCCAGTCGCGCTGATCATCGTGCTGCTCGTCGGCGTCGTCACCAGCCTGATGTTCGAGCGCCAAGCCGCGCAGCGGCGCGTCATCGAGCGGCAGCTGTGGTGGTACCAGGAGCACCACGCCCGCTTCGGCGTGCAGGAGGTCGTGGACGCGTGGATGACGCAGATTCCGAGCAACCTGCGGATCGAGGACGCGCTGGGCGAGAACGGGCACGCCGCCGACCTGGTCCTTCCCGACGGAAGCGTCGCGGTCCTGTTCCTGCACGAGGGTCAGGGCAGCCTGCTGACCGACCTGACCGCGCTCAGCGCGTCGGACCAGGAGTTCTGTCAGCGACTTCTCGACCAGCTGGCGCTCGTCGAGGAGGGCAGGGCGAAGCCCCAGAACCGTCGTGGCGTCGGCCCCGCCCAGATCAGCGTGAACTCCGCTTCGCTCGACGTGCTTCGCGCGGTCTGCCGTGCCGTCCTCGACGAGAGCCGCGGGGAGATGCTTGCACGGGAAATCGACGCGGAGCGGGCGAAGCGAGGCATTCTCGACTCGCCGAATGCGTTGAGCGAGGCGATGAGCCGCGTGCAGGTCAGCCCCGAGGAGCGTGCCGCCGTGCTCCGAGCCTTGACGACACGGGCTTCCTTGTACTACCTCATCGTCGAGCTGCAGCGCGGGCGCGACGGCGTTCGGCTCGCCCGCTACGGCGGCTACATCCCGATGTCCGATCGTCGCCGCACAGGACAGGCGGAGGACCAGGTCTGGGGACGACGGACGGCCTTTCTCACGTGGGATGATCTTGGGGTAGAGTAACGGAACACGGGCCGGAGGCCCGCGCGAGGATCTGACGATGGACCGCCTGCGGATGCCCGATCGACGGACGGCGAGGAAGCTCGCGTACGCGGCCCAGGCCGCCGTCGCCGGCGTGCTCGTGCTCACGACTGCGGTGGCTGCGCTCGGCGTGCCCAGCCTCGAACCACGGCGCGTCGAGGCGCCCGAACCGCCCAGGGTCGAAGCGGACACCCAGGCCGGGCCGACGGCCACGACGGTTGCGCGGATCGACACCGAAGCGGTTTCGTTCATGCTCGGGTCGGTGAAGAATCGTCCGACGCCGCCCGTCGTCGTCGAGACGACCGCGGAAATCCTCACCGAAGCGATGCCGTCGTCCGCGAACGGAGAGATTCGGTTTCTCGGCGGGATCATCGAGCCACACCGCGCCGTGGCGCTGCTCTCACTCGGGGGTGTGCAGCGCATGGTGCCCGTCGGTCGAGAGTACCAGGGCTACCGCGTGCTCCGCGTCGAGCCGGACCACGTCGTCCTCTCCCGTGGCGGCGATGACATCGTGGTCGAGAAATCCGACCGACATGGTTCGGTCGTGAGTTCCGTCACGCCGCGCCCGGGTGCCACGAACCCCGCCAACGCGATGGTCATGTCGCAGCCCGGCACGGAAGACCCGGCGGCGCTCCGCGCTCGGGCCGCCGAGCGCGCCCGCGAGGAGATCGCCCGGCGTCGCGGGGACTTCGACCGGATGAGAGTCGAGCGTGGCGGGCAGCCCGAGGACCAGCGTTGACCGCGCGCGTGTGCTACCTGGAACGAGCGGATCGGGGCGGACGCATCGAACGGGTCCGTCTGGTCGGCCCGCGCGATGAGGACTCCTGGGCGCTCCGCGCCGCCGACCCCTCGGACCCGATCGCGATCGGAGCGGCCCTGCGCGAGGCCGCTGAGTGGGTCCGCGATCGCCTCGTCTCGACGGGCGATCGCCTCTCCTCACTCTGCGTCGATGCGGACGGGTCGCTCTGCGGCTGGGTAACAAGCGCGAGCGCGTCGCCCGAGGTCGTCGGCGCGATGATCCGCCAGGGTGTCGCGGGGACCGGGGATGTGGACGAAGGCCCGGCGCCAGTCGGGGGCACCGCCCTCTCCCTCAGCCCCGACCTCGACATCGAGGGAGCAGCGTCCGTCCAACCGCTCGCGGACGACGACAAAGAGAGCGGGAACGCCGATCAGGAACGCCGCCGACTCGCTGTCCTCGCCGTCCCCGACGCGGCCGTCCGCCTCTTCCTGGACCATCTGGACGGCCTCGGCGTCGAGACGCCTCGCGTGCGATCTATCTTTCACGCCGCCGCGCTCGCGTGGGATCCCGCCGCCCGCGCCGGCGCGGGTGCGATGAGCGAGCGGGTCGTCGCCGAGAGTGTCGGAACCGCGGCGGTGGTGCTGAGCGACCCACGGGGGCGGTTGCTGTGGGCTTGGTCGCGCGGGGGCGAGCTCATCGCAGCGGGAGGCATGCGGGTGCCGCGCACCCAGCCGAAGCCCGCGAGTGAGGAGGACGAGACTCAACCCCGCTCGTCCGATCGTGCGGAGGTTGCCGCCGGCAGCGCAGAGATCGCCCGCCTCGTCGGGGAATGGATCGCGTGGGCCTCGCAGCTCGGCGCCGCGCCATCCCGCGTGACCATCGTCATGCCGAACGCCGCCTGGACCGAGGGGGGGGGCCTCGGCGGCGCGGCGGCTGCGATCGGCGCAGCGTGGGCCGGGTCCACCATCGACGCAGCCGACGAGGACGATCCCATCGCGGCAACGCTCCGTGTCGCCATGGAACGCGACGACGCCCCCGGCGAGCCGCGGCCGTCCACCGCCCTCGTCGCGCTGAGCCGCCGGCCCGGCCGCGCTCATCGGACCATGATGCACTGGGCATCCGCCGCCGTCGCCGCGACCGGCGTCGGCCTCTGCGTCTTGGCGGCGCAGGTCTGGCGATCCGCGGCGCAGGCCCGCGACCTCGGCCGCGACGCAAGGGAGCGATGGTTCGAACGGGCGGCCGCGCTCCATTCCGTCGTGGCCAACCCGCAGGTTCGCGACCCCATCGACGAACTCGAACGCGAACTCGAACGCCGCCGCCGCGCCCTGCGACCGCGGGGCTATCGCTCCTTCATGCCCGTGATGCAGGAACTCGAAACCCTCTCCTACATCATCGGCAACGACATGATCGGCCTCGAACGTCTCAGCATCAACAACACCTCCGTGCTCCTCGAAGTCAGCGTCCCGGACACCGCTGCATACGAGGAACTCCGCACGTCTCTCGGTCGCATCTCCGGCTCCAAGGTCGTCTTCCCGCGCGACCAGGACTCGGTGTCCGAGCAGCCCGCTCGCGCCGGCTCGCCCGGGGGGCTGCGCTGCAAGTTCACGGGCATCTGGCCGGAGGAGCCTCGCTCGACAGTGGGGGAGGGTGGCGCATGATCACGCGCGACGCGGAACGCAGGGCCCTCAGCGAAGACGCCCGCTTCGAACTCGCCGGATCGGCCGCCGCTGCCGAACGGCGCAACCGGCCCACCGCGATCCTCATCGCGGCCCTGCTGGCGCTTGCGGTCGGCGTCGGGGTGCTGGCGTCGAGCCTTGGCGCGCGCGCCTCCGCCGGGCGTGCCCTGCGACTGGAACAGACCCGAGAGGAGCAGGTGGTCCGCCTTGCCGCCCAGTTCGAGGCCGTCGATCGCCAGCGCCAGAACACCGGCGCGGACGCTTTCGCTCCGATCCCGGACGTGCTCAGCCGCATCGAGGCCGCCGCGCGCGACGCCGGCCTCACCGACCGCCCACCCATCCCGAACCAGCGCAGCGAGCGGAGCGAGGATCTCACGCGGCGCGATTACGCCTACTCCGCCATGCGCGACGCGAGCCTCGACAAACTCCTCAAGTGGGTGGAACTCTCTACTCAATCCGTCCCCGGCCTGCACGTCACCGCCATCGAACTGCGCCCCGAGCAGCGAGCCTGGCAGGTGATCGTGACCTTCTCCAGATGGGAGCGTCAAGGGTGAACCGACCGACGAGACTGGCTCTGATCCTCATGTGCGCATCCGCCGCCGCACTCCCCTCGTGCACCGGCGGCGGCTCGCGCTCGAAGCTGCGAGCGGACGACCCATACGCCCAACTCGACGAGCGCGCCCGGCGCGGCCGCGAACTCTTCGCGCAGGCCGAGGTCGCGCAGAACCGCGGCGACGCCGACCGCGCCATCGCTCTCTACCGGGACGCAGTCCGAAACGCGCCCGACCTGGCCGAGGCGTGGAACAACCTCGGCATCCTCCTCATGGAGCGCTCGGACTACGCAGGGGCGGCCGAGGCGTTCCGCGTCGCCATGGACCTGCGCCCGACCGACCCGCGCCCCGCCGAGAACCTCGGCCTCGCGTACCTCGAAGCCGGCTGGGGCGTCGAGGCCCTGCGCTACTACGAGATGGCCCTGGAGCGAGACCCGAACCGTCGCGAGTCACTCCGCGGCGCGATCAAGGCCACGCACCTGCTCAACGTCGCCGATCAGAAGGCACTCGACCGCGTCCGCCGCGCGCTGCTCATCGAGAACGATCCCGAATGGCGCATGATCGCCGAGCGCGAGCGTGTCCGCATCGAGCACAGGCTCGAGGGCGAGCGCAGCCTCGCTCGCTGACGCCGACCACGCCGGGGCGCGAAGCACGCAAAGGAAGAACGTGCGCGAGAGGTTACGGCGTGAGCGATCAGGGCGGGACCTGGCAGGCCCAGTCCTTCCCGCATGATTGCCCTCTGCGCTCTCCGCGCCTCTCCGCGAGCAACTATCGCTTCGCGCTCACTGTCAGTGCGGCTCCCGGTTTCGCCGGCGGCTTGCGCTCGACGTGCAGCCGCTTGGTCCTGTGTTGCGACCAGTCCGTCACGCGCAGGTCAGGGCTGTCTGGGCCGTCGTGGACCCGCAGCACGTCATACACGTTGTCGCGCTGCGCCGGCGTGAACCCGGCACCCCGGATGAGCCGGCAGAGCAGGGCCTCGTCGAGGCAGTACGTCGTCCCCGCGGCGGAGACGACGTTCTCCTCCATCATCACGCTGCCCATGTCGTTCGCGCCGTAAAGCAGAGCGACCTGCCCCACGTGCGGCCCCATCGTGACCCACGACGCTCCGATCGAGTAGACGTTGTCCAGGAACAGTCGGCTCAGCGCCTGCGTGCGCAGGTAGTCCGTTGAGCCGCTCATCCGCACGCGCCGTCCGAACTCCGCGTGCGACTTCGGGTCGCCCGTGCCGTCCAGCCGCGCCACCGCGTCCCCGGGGAACTCGCCCCCATCCTCGGGTCGGCTCAGCCAGTCCTTCACCCGCCCCAGCGGCGTGTTCTCCCGCTGGAACGGCCACGAGATGAACGAGACGTAGTGGCCGACAGGTGTCGAGGGATCGAGGGATCGAGGGAACGAGGGGCCTTGTCCGTCGCCCTTGGTTCCTCGGTCCCTCGATCCCTCGCTCCCTTCCCGCAGCGCCCGATCCTGCCACTCGCGCACAAGCCGCATGTGGTGGACGCGGTCGGCGTGCCCCTCGATGTGCCCGAACATCATCGTCGCGCTGGTGAACATGCCGAGCGTGTGGGCGACGTACATCGTCGTCAGCCACGCCTCGGCGTCGCACTTGCCCAGGCCGATCCTGCGGCGCACCGCCGGGGCGAAGATCTCGCCACCCCCGCCTGGGATGGAGTCCAGCCCCGCGTCGCGCAGGCGAACCATCACCCACCGAAGTTTGTCCTCCAGCGTCGAGCCGGGGGGATCGAAGAAGTGCACAAACTCGATGAACTCCGGCGGGCTGAAGGCGTGCACGTGCACTCCCGGGAACCGCTCCTTGATCGACCGCAGCAGCCGCTCGTACCACTCCAGCGGCAGCGCGGGGTTCATCCCGCCCTGCATCAGCACCTGCGTCCCGCCGATCGCCACCAGTTCGCCGATCTTCTCCAGAATCTGCGACGGATCCAGCGTGTAGGCGTCATCCTCGTCGCCGTCGCGCCGGAAGGCGCAGAAGGTGCACCGCGCGTTGCAGACGTTCGTGTAGTTCACGTTCCGGTCGATGACGTAGGTGCGGATCGACCCGCCGTGGATCGTGCGGCAGCGCGCATCCGCCCACCGCCCCAGGGCGGTCAGCGGCATCGTGCGGAAGAGGTCGAACGCCTGCTCCGGCGCCAGTCGTGCCTCGCCCTTCACCACGGCGGCCAGCAGCCCCGGGTCAGAGGCGGACAAGTGCGGATGCTCGGGCGGGGGGGCATAGAGGGGCATGTGGTCTCCGGATCGGACGTCGTTTCAGCGGCGTCTGAAAGTGCCGAAAGCATACCACCCGAGGGCCGTCAGCGACGACCCCAAGACCCCCCTTCGACGCCCTATGAGAGTTCGCCATTACAGCAGAGGACTCAGCAGCCGCGCCGTGTTGTCCACGGCTCGCTTCCACACCGGGCGGCGCGCCCACGCCTGCCGCGAGACCACCTCGCACTCGCCGAGGTACTCGCGCTGCAGCCAGCGCACCACGCTGGCGAAATCGTCGTCGTAGATGATGAGCGTGGACTCGAAGTTCAGCCAGAACGAGCGCATGTCAAAGTTCACCGATCCGACCATCGCCAGGCGCCGGTCAACCGTCAGGATTTTCGAATGCAGCAGCCCGCGCGAGTGCAGCGCGATGCGCACGCCCGCGTCGAGCAGGTCCTGGTAGTGCGAGCGGGCCGCCATCGCGACCACCGGCGTGTCCGTCGCCCGGGGCACGATCAGCGTGACCTCGACGCCGCGCATCGCCGCCGCGGCCATCGCGTTGCGGATGGCCTCGTCGGGCACGAAGTACGGCGTTGTGAGCATCAACTCCTCGCGTGCCGCGTAGATCGCCGTAAGCAGGAGGTTGTGAATGGAATCCGGCGCGATGCCAGGACCCGAGGGCGCGGCCTGCACCGCCGACCCGGCCTCGATCACGCCGAAGTCCGGCATGTACCTGCCGATGTCGCCGATCTGATGGCGGGCTTCGACCTGCCAGTCGTGCAGGAAGGTCACGCCCAGGGCCTGCGCGCCCGGTCCCTCGACCCGGACGGACGCGTCGATCCACGGCCCGAGGTGCGGGCGACGCGGGTTGCGGAAGGTCTCGTCGGTCAGGTTGTGGCTGCCAGTGTAGGCGATCCGCCCGTCGATCTCAACGATCTTGCGGTGGTTGCGAACGTCGAGCCGCTCGAAGAGGCCTCTCACCGGGTTTACGGGCAGTGCGGCCACGACCTCCACGCCCGCCGAACGCAGCAGCGAGCAGCGCGTCGAGCGCAGGAAGCCCTTGCTGCCGACGGCGTCGAGGAGCATCCGGCACTCGACGCCGCGGCGGGCGGTTCGCTCCACCGCGTCGGTGACTTCGAGCGAGCGCCCGTCCGGCTGCCAGATGTAGAAGAGGAGGTGTGCGTGGTGAGTGGCTGCGTCGAGGTCGGCGATGATCGCGTCAAGGAAGGCGTCGGTCTCGTGCAGCAGCGTCACGCGGTTGCCGGCCAGCGGCGGCAGACCGGTGTAGGCGGTGGCCAGCCGTCGCAGCGCCTCGTCGGTGTCGCCGGGGGCGGTCCAGTCCTGCGCACCGCCCTTCCAGAACCGGGCGGCCCGCTCTTCGATGTCACGGCCAGCATCGAGGTAGCGCTTTGCTCGCTTCGCACTCACGCGCGTCTCGCCGACGAGCAAATAGGCAATTGCCCCGACCACCGGCGCGAAGAGCAGCAGCACCAGCCACGCCAGCGAGACCGGGACAGCCCGGCGGCGCATGACGACGCGGAAGGCCAGCGAGAGGCGGATCGCCCAGTCCGCCGCCAAGACGGTGATCGTGAGCCACGCTTCCACTGCTTCACCCTACCCGGTTTTCGGGCGATCCGATGGTCGCTCGGCCGGAGCCATGCCGGCTGGGGCGGCTGCTGCTCCGAGTCCATCGACGCTCGAACCAGGGCCAAGAGGCGTCTGTCTTGGCCGAGAGCGACGACGAGTCCCGGGCCTCATCGCCCTTCCACGCCGGGGCCTCTTTTGCCGTTACGAACCGACCATTCTCTGCCACGACCCGCCGAGGGCGCCGAGCGAATGACACCGAGCGATTCGTCTCCGGCCGGACGGGTCGGGTCCAGACCCGGTGCGCCCAGACGCCGGGAAGACGTGTCGGGCAACGCTCAAGAGTCTTCAGCATCTTGCCGTGGATCGCTCGGCTCCACCGGCCGGCGGCCGGGGGCGTTCGTGCGCGCGTCCTGCGTGTCATGCAGGTAGATCGCGCCCTGTGAGGGGATCGACACGGCGACCTCGTCGGCCAGCCAACGCTCGAGCTCCGTGGCCCTGGCATGGTCCAGCACAGCTTCGAGACGCCAGGTGTCGTGCACCGTCAGGCGGGCGATGACGTTCTGCCCGCACGGGACGAGTTCTTCGAGTCGCCCGCGCAGTCCGACACCGCGCTGTGTTGACACCGGTGAAAGGACGACTTCTTCAGCCCGGATGGCGAGATGTGTGCACCCGTTGCTCGATCCCGCGGCGAGGTGGCTCGCGTGCGGCGGCAGTTCGCTCAATGGAATGATGTTGCGAATGTTCAGGAAGCGTGCGACGGTCACGCTCCGGGGCTGCCGGAACACCCTGTCGCGCGAGCCGGCCTCCACGATCCGCCCGTCGATCATGATCGCCACGTCGTCCGCGAGAAGGCTCGCCTCGTGCAGGTTGTGGGTGACGAGGAAGACCGTCGTGCGTGTCTGCTTGCGCATCTCCCGGAACGACCAGAGCAGGTCTGATGCCGTCGCCGCGTCAAGGGATGAGAACGGCTCGTCGAGGAAGAGCACCCGCGGCCGCACGATCATCGCCCGTGCGAGTGCGACGCGCTGCCGTTCGCCGCCGGACAGTGTGCCGATGTGGCGCCGATCGAGAATGTGCTCGATCCTGAGCATCGCGGCCAGTCGCTTCAGGGGGTCGCTCGCTGCCCGCCGGGCGGATCGCGAAGGCAGGCCGAAGACGATGTTGTCGCGCACGGAGAGGTGCGGGAAGAGCGCGAGATCCTGCGGGATGTAGGCGATGCGGCGCGCCTCGGGAGGGAGAGTCGTGACGTTCCGGCCGTCGAGCAGCACCTCGCCACGCCTCGGACGCCGCGCCCCCATGACGGTTTCCAGCAGGAGCGTTTTGCCGGCCCCGGACGGGCCGAGAATGGCCAGGCACCCGCCTTCGCGCAGGTCCAGATTGACGTCGTGGAGGGTGAAGTCGCCGTACGTCGCGCTGAGGTCGCGGACGGAGATCATGCCGGCCGCCCCTGCGCGAGCACCCGCACGCTGAGCAGGACGAGCAGGGCGATGGCCGTCAGCACCATGACGAGCGCGACGGCCGCCTCGATGCGCACGGCGGACCAGTTGAGCACGATGGAGACCGGGATCGTGTCCGTCTTTCCCTTCACGCTCCCGGCGATCGTCACGGTCGCGCCGTAATCGCCGATCGCGCGGCCCCACCCCAGCACCAGCGCGGCGATCAGCCCGGGCCTCGCCAGCGGCAGCGTGACCCGCCGCATCGCCGCCCACGGCCCGCATCCGAGATACCGCGCCACCTGCTCCAGCCTCGGGCTGATCTCCTCGAACGTCGCCTTGAGCACCCGGATCTCGAGCGCGAGCGCGATGATGAACTGCGCCAGGATGATGCCAGGCACCTCGAACACGAACCGGACCAGGTGCTCCTGGACCCAACCGCCGGGAGTCGATCGGAACATGAGAAGCAGCGTGATCCCGATGGCGATCGGCGAGATGATGATCGGGACATCCAGCAGCGCATCGACCAGCATCCTGCCGGGGAAGCGGTACCGCGCGAGCGCATACGCCGCGGGAACGGCGAACACCATCGCAAGCCCCGCCGCGATGGTGGCGCAGAAGAGACTCAGGCGGATGGCGTGCTGGATGTCCGGCTGGGTGAGCGCGGCCAGCGGCTCGCGCACGCCTGCGTAGCCTACCTGGGCCGCGAGCATCACCAGCACGAGCGAGAACGCCCCGCCCAGCCCGCACGCGAGACATAATCCGAAGAGCCTCCGGCTCATGCACACCTCACGGCTCACCAGCCCTCCGGCAGCGGCCATTCGCCGCCGACCGGCGTATCCGGCAGAGCGAGCTGCCTCGCCGCATCGACCGACGTCAGATAGTTCCACTTGCCGTAGATCGCCCGCCCTTCCGCCGACGTGAGAAAGTCCAGGAACGCCCTCGCCAGTTCGGCGTCCTTCGTGCCGGTTCCGATCGCGGCCGGGAGGAATCCGATGCGAGGCACGCGCTCCTTGGGAAGGTAGATCGTCCTGATCTTCGTCGGCTCCCAGTGCTCGAAGACTTCCCAGCCGATCACGGCATCGACCTGCCCCAGCGCGACGACCTGCGCGGTTTTGGCGCACGACTCCGTGTTGTTCACGATGTTCGGGCGAACAGCCGACGCCAGTCCCGCACGCTCCAGCACCTCGACCGCGTACAGCCCGACGCAGACGGTATCCGGGCGGGCAATCGCAACACGCACGCCCGGCTTCGCGAGGTCTTCCAGCGTTTGAATGCCCTTCGGATTGTCCCTCGGCACGTTGATCGCCGGCACGAGGTACGCGACGATCGTCTCGCTCGCGGGATCGACCAGCCCCTCGCGCTTGGCAAGTTCGATGTAGTCAGAAGAGCCGGGGAAGTACACGTCCCCCTGATCGGCGAGTTTCATGCGGGCCAGCATCTCGCCCGAACCGCCGAAGTGCGCCTCGACCCTTGCCCCGGTCAGTTGCTGAAACCGCTGCACGGCCAGTTCCGTCGGCGGCTGCGACGCCGAGCCGACGAACACCACAAGCCTGCGACCTTCGTAGGGCCGGGCAGGCTGC
>JAANMW010000275.1_pt1 | contig 59025 bp, 37 predicted proteins | sample 7279671 | NCBI WGS metagenome assembly JAANMW01 (sample SAMN14094541, study PRJNA606508) | bioreactor metagenome | isolation source: A lab-scale SPAN reactor treating ammonium-rich wastewater day 247 | place: Ireland: Galway | collected 2017-09-19 | reverse complement strand
ACACCGGAATCGCACTGCGCCAGCGTCGTCGTGGGCACTCGCACGTGGCGCACGCCGCGATGCGCCGTGGCCGCCGCGAGGCCCACCATGTCAAGCAAGGCGCCACCGCCCACACCCAGCAGATACGAATGACGATCAATGTGATGACGGTCCAGGTGCGAATGAATTTCTGAAACGTGGAAATAAGAGTTCTTCGTCCGCTCCCCGCCTTCAATGACGATTGGCGGACAGACCAAAGTGAGCGCATCCGCGTGCGCGGCGAAGTAGGCTTCAAGCTGTCGGAGCAACGCGGGCCGCGCCTGGGCCAGAGCCTCGTCCATGACCGCCAGCGCCTTGTGGTGTCGCCGTGAATCGCCATGAGTGAGCACATGCTTGACGACCAGATTGGCGGGTTCAAACGCGGCTTGGGTGAAGAACACCCTAAGCTGGTAGCTGACTTCAATGGATCGCTGAATGACCGACATCACGGGGAATATGTCGCCGACCGAAAGGGGCGGCGAGTTTAATTTGCCGTGGCGACTGACCAGATTCACCGAATGAAACCTGACGGTGTCATCGTTCGGCTTGCCTGGCCTCTTTGTGGTTGGCAGAGTCTTTCCCGTGGTTGCCGAAGCTCACCGCAGTCAAGGCGGCGTTCCTGACTCACCGGGATGGTTGGACCGTCCCTTGCAGGTCGTGGCGGCCTGCCGGGCCCGGGATCTACCCATCCTGGAAATCATGGCACAACGGCTGGCGGCCAACGTTCCATTGCGCGCGTTGCACGTCGTGGCCCCGGACCCGGATTGCCACCAGATTCAGACCCGCTTGGGCGGCGGCGTGCGTGTGATTCCTGAGAACGATTTCATCCCCGGGATGCAAATGAAGACCTTGCGCACACTCAACGTGCCGAGTTTTCCGATGGCGGCGGGTTGGTATTTCCAGCAATTGTTGAAACTTCAGTTTGCCTTCGTGGCGCCGGAGGATGACTACTATCTGATCTGGGACGCGGACACCGTCCCGTTGCGGCCCATGAAGTTCTTCGATGCGCAGGGCCGGATGTTGCTGACCCGGGCGACGGAGTATCATCCGCCATACTTTGAAACGTATCGGCGCTTGTTCGGCGAAGATGCCCGCCGGGAGTTCTCCTTTATTGCGCAGCATATCCTGGTGCAGAAATCCGTCGCCCGGGAAATGCTGGGGGCCATCGAGCAGCGCGTGGCCGGGGAGGGCAATTGGGCCTGGAAGATCATGCGCTCCTTGCCCGCCACGGGGAATAATCTCTTTAGCGAGTACGAAACCTACGGTCATTACCTAAAAAACCATTACCCCGACCGGGTGGTGTTTGTGGACCGGCCCTGGCTGCGGGAGGGAACGCAGTCAGTGGGCGGTGGGGTACCATCGGCGAAGGATTTGGAGCGGCTGGCGGGAGATCACGATTTCGTCGCGTTTGAGCGCGCCGCCACCGGCTGGCGACGTTTGGCCAGGCTGCTCCTGCGCCGGTAGTGGAATGGCCGCAGGAGATGGCGCTGGAGCGTGTGCATCAGTCAGACCGGGAGAATCGGAAGAAAACCAGACCAAGTAGCATCGCTTTTTGAGTTTTCATTCGTGCCGTCATGACCTAGCTTCCGGGCAAACAGCCAGTATGATTTTCAAGCAAAGCTCGCAAACGTTTGTGTTACCCTTGGTACCGCGACTAAGAAGTTCCGTTCCATCCTGCGGGGCGCCGGTAGGGCGCGTCACTCCGTGCGCGCCGGCGGGAAAGCGATGTGCCGGGTGCGGCGCGCACGGAGTGACGTGCCCTACCTTGTCTCGGAATTGGTACGGCCCGGCACTAGAATTCGCCTTAGATACCGCTCCACAGCTTTGGACGCAGGATCAAACGGCGCACGGTTCAGACAATCTGCCCGTGCCCAACCACTGCCGCCGATGAAGAAGGTCCTGATCATTGACGACGATGCTGACTACCGCCGCATGACGGGCGACGTCCTTCGGCAAAACGGCTGGCAGGTGCTGGAAGCCGCAGAAGGCGAAGCCGGGTTGGAAATGGTCCGTCAGCAACGGCCGGAGATTGTGATTTGCGACCTGCTCATGCCGCGCTGCAACGGCTTTCTCGTCTGCCGCCGCATTCGCAGCGATCTCAGTTTGCGCCACACCAGCGTCGTGGTGTGCTCCGGACGTGAATATGAGGTGGACCGATTGGCGGCCCATGAGGCCGGTGCCGATGATTACCTCACCAAGCCCTTCTCTCCTGAGGACCTGCTGAATCTGCTGGCCAGGATCGGTCTGGGCGGGCGCGAGACAACGCCCAGCGCGAAGCCCACCGTCCAAGCAGCAGCACCCGCACGGCTGAAATTCTGGGGTGTCCGTGGATCCATCCCCACACCCGGTCCGGGCACCGTCCGATACGGTGGCAACACCTCATGCATCGAAGTCCGGGCGGGCAACGAAATCATCATCCTCGACGCGGGCACGGGCTTGCGCGGTCTGGGGCGCGAGTTGATGGCCGAATTCGGTGACCAGCCGCTGCATCTCACCCTGTTGCTCTCGCACACGCATTGGGACCACATTCAGGGTCTGCCGTTCTTCCAGCCCATTTACCAGCCGCACTGCCGTCTGCGCATCCTCGGTTTCGAGGGTGCGCGCCGGGGTTTGGTCAACGTGCTCTCCGGCCAGATGGAAAGCCCGTATTTCCCGGTGCCGCTCAAGGAACTGCCCGGCAACCTGGAAATCGTGGAACTCAGGGACCTGGACTTTCAGGTGGGACCAGTGCGCGTGCGGGCGGCGTTCGCCAATCATCCTGGAATCTGTGTCGGGTACCAGTTGTTCACCGATCAGGGGTCGGTGGCCTTTTTTCCCGACAATGAACCGCACTGCCGGCACGAGGGAACGCGCGCCGTGGCGCCCACCAAGAAGTCGGCTTCGCTGGACTATGCGCGGGCCGAGGAACAAAAAGTCGTTGAGTTCCTGCGCGGCACCGACGCGCTGATTCTCGACACCCAGTATGACTGCGCCGAATACGAAACCCACGTCGGGTGGGGCCACGGGTGTGTGGACGATGGGGTGGCTCTCGCCCTCAACTCCGGGGCCAAACAACTTTATCTCTTCCATCACGACCCCGACCACGATGACGAGAAGCTCGATCGCATGGCGGCGCACGCCCGGGAACTGGTGGCCCGGGAGCAGGCGGCGTTGCAGGTGGAGGTGGCCCGCGAGGGCGCCGTTGTTGAACTGGCCGCCGCTGCCGCACGCCGGTCTGACTCTTGAAAGCTTGCATCATGCGCAACCCTCGCCTCAACCGTCGCCGCTTCTTGCGTTGGAGCGCAACGCTGACCGCAGGCGCGCCGCTGGCGCTGGCTTACGGCAAGCCTGAGTTGCTTGCCGCCGCGTCGAGCGCCGCCGCGAATTCACTCGTCAGGAATGGGTCCAACCCCGTCGCGAAAGTCGCCATTGTCGCCTGTCGTTCCTATGGTCCGGAAGTGCGGGAGGCGCTGGCGCAGAGTTTTGATTTGCTGGGCGGCATCGCACACCTGGTCAAAACCAAGACCGTAACGGTGAAGCTGAACCTCACGGGCACGGCGTTCTTGGATTTCCTGGGCCGGCCCGTCGGCGAGACTTTCATGACCCATTACGCGACCGTCCGCGCGTTGACTGCGCTGCTGTTCGACGCCGGCGCCCGGCGCGTTCGTCTCGTCGAGTCCACCCAAAGCAAGGCGGAACTGGCCGCCACCCTCGCGCTGGCCGATTGGGACTTGCGGGCGCTCGAGGCGCTGGGCCGGGTGGAATTTGAGAACACTCGCAATCTCGGCCAGGGCAACCGGTATGCAACGCTGAAAGTGCCCTTCGGCGGCTACATGTTCTCCTCCTTCGAGCTGAACCACGCCTACGCGGAAACCGATGTGATGATCTCGCTGGCCAAACTGAAGAACCACGTCACCGCCGGCGTGACGCTCTCCATGAAAAACCTGTTCGGCGTCACGCCCAACTCGCTCTACGGCGATCAGGCCGGCAGCGAAGATGCCACCGGCGGCCGCGGCCCGCTGCACAATCCGCGCGGATTCGAGCGTATCAAATTGCCCGGCCTGAAGGACGGCATCTCCATTACCGACCCGACCTGGCGGGTGCCGCGCGTGACGGTGGATGTGTGCGCGGCCCGGCCCGTTGATCTGGCCATCATTGACGGCATCACCGCCATGAGCGGTGGCGAAGGCCCGTGGTGCCGGCACGCGGCGGAGTTGAAGTTCACCACGCCGGGCGTGTTGATCACGGGTCGGAACCCCGTTTCCACCGATGCCGTGGGCACCGCCGTGATGGGCTACGCGAATCCGCGCGCCGCCCGCGGCACCAAGCCGTTTGAAATTTGCGACAATCACCTTCTGCTGGCGGAACAGGCCGGCTTGGGCACGGCCGACTTGGCAAAGATTGACATGCGTGGACTTTCGCTTGAGAAAGCCAGATACCCGTACGGTTGAGAAATCATCACATCAGCACGGCCGCCTTCACATCGCGCTGCGCCCCAATCGAAGGTTTGGCCCGGTCCTTTGTCAGATTCTTCTGACGGCTTCCAAGTTGAACAACCCGTATTGTCTTGGCCGGCCAACGGCTTGAACAATGCCTTTTCCGACATTGAGGCTGGATGGGATTGTGACTTCGAGCGGCGCGTCGTCCGCCCGCGGATTCCGGCATGGCATTAGCGATGGCCGCAGCCCAGAATTCTTGGTTCCGCCGGCTGGAATCCTGTATTGCTCCGCGGTGAGGACTCGGGTTCTGCGCGGGTTCTGCGCGCCTTAAGAACTTGAGCGGCTACTCCGCAGAATTCCATTGCCACGCGCGCCACAGCATTTAGCATCCTCGCTCCAATTGGGAACAACTGGTTGAATTGAATCACGCATGAAGACATACGACATCGCAGTCATCGGGGGCGACGGCACCGGCCCGGAAGTCACCACCGAGGCCCTGAAAGTATCGGAAGCCGCCGCGCAGAAATTTGGCTTCAAACTTAACTGGCATCCTTACGATTTTGGTGGAGACCGCTACCTCAAGACGGGTGAAGTGCTCCCCGACAGCGCCGTGGAGGAGTTGCGGAAGTTTAAGGCCATTTACCTCGGCGCCGTGGGCCATCCGCAGGTCAAACCGGGCATTCTCGAAAAAGGCATCCTGTTGCGACTGCGGTTTGAACTGGAGCAATACATCAACTTGCGCCCGGTGAAGCTCTACCGCGCGCAGGATTGCCCGCTCAAGGACAAGGGCCCGGATCACGTGGATTTCGTCGTCGTGCGCGAAAACAACGAGGGCCTTTACACCGGGTCTGGCGGTTTTGTGTTCAAAGGCACGCCGCACGAGGTGGCGATTCAGGAGTCCGTCAACACCCGCCGTGGCGTGGAGCGTTGCTTGAAGTACGCTTTCGATCTCTCGAAAAAGATGCGCGGTGGCAAGCCGTGGAAGGGGCTGAAAGCCGAAGACGTGGCCGCCGGCAAAACCGCGCAACTCACGCTTTGCGGCAAGACCAATGTCCTGACGTTCGCGTTCGATTTGTGGGAACGCGCCTTCATCGAGTTGAGTGCGAACTATCCGACCGTGAAACGCGATTACGCCCACGTGGACGCCACCTGCATGTGGTTCGTGAAGAACCCCGAATGGTTTGACGTGATTGTCACCGACAACATGTTCGGCGACATCATCACCGATCTGGCGGCAATGATCCAGGGTGGCCTCGGCGTGGCGGCGGGCGGCAACATCAATCCCGAAGGCACGAGCATGTTCGAGCCGATGGGCGGTAGTGCGCCCAAATACACCGGCCAGAACGTGATCAATCCCATTGCTGCCATCAACGCGGCGGGCATGATGCTCGATTTCTTGGGCGAAGCGCAGGCGGCGGCCGCCATCGAGGCGGCGGTGGTGAAGATCATCAATACCAAGATTCAATCGTTGGCGGCCGGCAAAATGGGCTACGGCACTCGCGAAGTGGGTGATCTGATCGCGGGTGCTGTCTGAGCCGGCGAAGAACAGTCGTCTCGGTCGGCGCTGGCCTGGATGATTGGGCCAGTGTCAGCACACGCGAAATTGCCTGCTGCTGTCGCGGACTCTACGCGCCGAGTTCCTCGCAGAACCTCTCGAAACCTGTGGGTAGCCTGACGCAAATAAGCGTGCCGGGCATTATGTCGGCATAACGATTTCGCCCGGCATGGTTGCGCGTAGCTGTTATGGTTTCACCGCAAACAAGTCGGTCACGACCTTGCCGTGGCGCTGGATCCGGCCCAAGGAATAAACCGTCCCGTCTTTGCCAACCGCGATGGAATTCACGTAGAGCGGACGCTGACCGTCCTCGTAGAAGATCGCGCCGTGATCGGTGTATCTGCCGCTCCCGATATGCCACGTGATCAGGTGCAGGTTCTCCAGCCCTCTCGCTTCGCCCATTGCAGTCGTGGCTTTGCCCGCAAGACGTCTTCCGTCCACATAGATCGGCGCGCCGGTCAGGTAGTAAATCGTCTTGTGATCCGCGCCGGGGGCGAAGCCCAGATAGCCGTAGCTGAATTGATCGAACATCCCGCTGCGCTTGCTGGGAGCGGAAGTGATGCGTTCGAGCACTTCCATGCGTTCCACGCGTGGATCAAAGCGGAAGAGGTAACCGGAATTGCCATGCACGCCGTATATCCAGTGGTCGTTGGGATTCCAAAACGTCTGCCGCCAGTTGTAACCCATGTGGCCGGGCGAAGTCGGGTCGTAGAGGCCAAAGTAATCCTTGATCATGGTTTCACCAGCGACGGGCTCGACGCTATCGGTGGCGGCACGATAGCGCAGAATGGTCCCCTCGGAGGTGGTGAGATATGCCGAGCCGTCGCTCAAATCCACCGCGATGGAACGGCAGACCGTGCGATAAGCAGCGCCGGTGGCGGCCTCACCTTCGGCGCACATCTTGCCGAAGTTCTTCCAGGATTTCGTGGCCAGGTCGTAACGGAAGAACATGCCGCTCGGCCAGGTGATACCAAAGATACGTCCGCGGCGCGGGTCCATGCTGGTGGTGAGCACGCCCTCGCGATCCGGCACGATGCCGAAGTCCTCGAACGCGCCCGTCTTCAAATCATACGCCAGCAGATGACCGCCGGGATAGGATTGGTAGCCTGCGGGCGGGATGCCCATCGTCTCCATGCCATCCACGATGCTGTAAACACCCACATGCGTGGAGAAATAGAGTTTGCCATTGGCCTCCACGAAGTTGACGTGGCTCTTGCCTTGGGGAATCGCCTTCAATCCTTTTTCCCCACACGCCTCGGTCAGGTCGGCGAGGTGCTGGATGGATTTTTTCTTTGGGTCAAAACAATACATCTGCGCACCCACATCAATGTTCTCGGAACTGAGCACATAATAAATCTTCCCGTCGCTGCCCGTGCCCATGCCGTTGTAGGTGTCGTGGGCCAGGGCAAAGCCGGAGTCGTAGGTTCTCGCGACGAGTTTCCTGCCCTGATACGTATGGCCGTCCGGGACGCTTGAGAATTGGGCCTGAACCGAGGCAACCCCCAATAGTACGGGCAGCCAGAGTGTCGCAAGTTGGTGGAGTGTTTTCATAGTGGATCTCATTCAATGAACTGCGGGTTGGAAGGCTCCTTGCCGCGCAAGCGCGACGCCTTGCGTGGTTACATAATACTTGGCCAACAGATTGGGCCTCTCCCAGGCGGGCAGGGATTGCGGATCCCGGGCGTATTGGAGAAAGCGACGTGCCAGTTCCGAAAAATGCTCTTCGTGACCCGTGCGTAGCGCCTGTGGAATCAGCAAACGCAATTCGCCGCCACTTTCCTCCAGTCCCACGCCGCGGTGCGTTGGCTGCCACGCCGCAATTCTGCGCCGCAACGCCGCTCGCACCGCGGTCATTTCGCCGGCCCTGGGAACAACGACGACTTCCGCTTGGTACTGCTGATCCTTGTCCCGCCGCAGTTCCACCCGGGCTTTGCTGCCGCGAAACACCGCCAGGTGCGTGTCCGTGCCTCCCGGCGGCGCGGCGAAGTCCCATTCCACGTCCAGCTTCACGTGGACACCGCGCAGGGTGTAACTCACGGTGTTGTTGCAGAAGTACTCCAATTGACCGGCCTTCACCGACGATTGGAGAAAATCCGGGAAGTCAGCCGCGCCCGTCACCTGCTGGAACTGCGCGCGGCTCAGAAGGGTCGGCCAGCGCGAGCCGCGCAGGACCTGGATGTCGCGTTGATGATCTATGGGCTGCTCCGGGAACAAGGTCCATTGGACATGCTCCACCAGATGCGTGCCCACGTCCGTCAGTCCCTCGCCCTGCTGGTGAATGTCGAAGAACCAGACCGGACGCAGATTCGGGACTCCGGCCACTTCCTTCAACAAGTAATGCCCACTGCGCATGAACACCGCCGGCTCGGCGGCCGTGCCCGCGAGGATGTCGCCAAAGATCGCGCCGTCGTTCACCAATTCCCGCTGGAGCACGCACGAGATTTCAAAACGCTCGGTCATGGCATCGTACACCACGATCTTGTGCTGATCGGCAGCCTCGAGCGCGGCTTCCAATTTCGGCCACGCTTCCGGTTCGATGATCCAGTGTTTGTCCGCCAGCACATGCAGACCGGCGCGCACGCTGGCCAGCAAGCGGTCAAGCTTGGGCTGATTGTTGCCCGACAACACCACTAGGTTGCCGCGTCGCTCCGCCAGCATCCGCTCAAAGAAATCCGATCCCGCGTAGATTTCGAGCTTCCACCGCGTGGGATTCTCGGTGCGATGATTGAACCGGGCGAGGCGGTTGAGGTGCGCGGTCAGGTCCGGGCCCAGCGGGGCGTAAACGCAAGCCGTGTCCGCCACGCCGGGCAACATCTCGCGCTGGAACAGGGCGGCGTGGAAGTGGCCTGGATCCACCGTGATGATCTTGAATTCCTGAGCCGACGCGGCAACCGCCAGCAGACTGAGCGTTGCCAGTGTTCGGTCAATGTATCGGCGCGGTCGGGAATGGCATCTTGCCGGAAGGTCCTGATGACGCGTGGGCGAAGATGCCGCGCGCCATGAATCGAATCTGTCCCGAGTTGCCAGAGGCCCGTTCGCGGCTGTCAGCAAGTTGCCATTCATTTTCCCTCCCGCCCCAGTGTCGTGATTGCCCGCTACGCCTTGGCCAGTGCCCCGGCGTGACTTTGAATTTTACGGATGGCGTCGGCGATCTGCTCCATGTCGCTGCGGGGACCGAGGAGCATGTTTTGCGTGAACCACACTGCCCGTTCGCAAACCTGGTCGTTTTGCGGACAGTTCCGGTTCTGCTCCAGCCATTGCTGCATCCGCTTCTCGCCATAAACCCGCAGGAAGCGTGAATTCCGCGCGAGGCCCGAAACGTAGGCTTCCGTGTTCATGGGCCCGTAACCACCGGACGCCGGCACGCCTTCCGCGCCCAGCGCCGAAAGGAACCGTCCCTTGTCGAGTCCGGCAAAGCGGTCTTTGTCATAACTGAACATGTAAAGGTGATACGCGCTGCGCGTGGTGCCGTCGTAGAGCTTGGCCGGCTTGATGCCCGGAATCTCGTTGAGCAATTGGGTCAGATAATTCGCATTCTCAGTGCGCCGGTTGGTTTGCTCGATCACCCGTGTCATTTGGGCGAGCAGCAAGCGGCCTTGAAACTCGGATAGACGCAGATTGGAACCGCGACTGCCGGAGTAGGTGAAGTCGTAACCGGTGACTTGTTTGGCGCGGCCCTGGTTGTGAAAGTTGTAGCAGATTTCGGCGAATTGGGGATTGTCGGTCAAAACCGCGCCGCCCTCGCCCGAGTTGAGATTCTTGCTTGCCTGAAAACTGAAGCAACCCGCCAGTCCCAGCGTGCCAACCTTGCGTCCGCGCCACTCGGCCAGATGCGCCTGACAGGCATCTTCAACGACCGGCAATTTGTACTGGTTGGCCACCGCCAGAATTTTATCGAGATCCGCCGGCGAACCCCCGATATGCACGGGCAGAATCGCTTTGGTTTCCTTGGTGATCGCAGCTTCAATCTTGTTGGCGTCAATCTGAAAACTCTCCGGATCGGTGTCCACAAAGACGGGCAGCGCGTAGTTCAGCGCGACGACGTTGTAGGTGGCGATGAAGGTGTAAGGCGGAATGATGACTTCGTCGCTCGGCCCGATGTCCAGCGCGCCCAGGGCCGTGGTGAGGGCGCTGGTGCCGCAGGACGTGGCCACGCAATGTTTCGCACCGGTAAGCCCGGCGTATTCCTTCTCGAACTCGGCCACAGCAGTGCCACTGCCGCGAAACCATCGCCCGCTTTTGAGCACGTCCAACAGCGCCTTCTCTTCTGTTTGATCATACACCGGCCAGCCGGGAAAACCGCCGGGGTGCGCCTTGACGCCGCCGAGCTTGGCGGGTTTGGCGGCCGTCCCCGCACCGCGGGTGATCTGGGGCAGACCGAACGCCAGACCGGCGCCGGCGAGGGAAGTGGTGCCGATGAAATCACGGCGATTGAATGTGCGCTTCATATTGATGCCTCCGTACTCACATGGTTGAAGGGCGTTCATAGCCTGAGGTTGTGTTACCGCGCGGCAAGCCGGTGGTCAAACCAATTGTAGCCCCATTGCGGCCCCCGCTATCGCCGTTGCCCGGGACCGAGCAGACCCATTCGCTCCCAAAGTGGGCGTCGCGCACACCGCACCCTCCGGTCGCCGCCAGTAAACGCATTTTTGTCTGAACAGGAGTTGAACTGACGGGCCGGGAGCGGTTATACATGGCGCGCCGATGCATTCGATGGTTCGATGCAGATTGACCGTGATCACATGAACGTTGCCGGTTTTGCCCAGCCTATGAACTCAATCATGAAACCTATCCCGCTGATCGCCTTGTTGGCCCTGATTGCCAGTTGCACCACCCCGCCGCGCCACGCCGCACCAAGCCGCGACCGCTGGACAGCCGAACAAGCCAATGCCTGGTACGCCGGCCAACCCTGGCTGGTCGGCTGCAACTTCACCCCCAGCACCGCCATCAACCAGCTCGAAATGTGGCAGGCGGACACGTGGGACCCCGTCACCATTGACCGGGAACTCGGCTGGGCCAGCCAACTGGGCTTCAACAGCGTGCGCGTTTACCTGCACGATCTCGCCTGGCAACAGGACCGCCGCGGTTTCCTCAAACGCGTGGACCAGTTCCTGGGCCTCGCCGACCGGCATGACATCGGCGTCATGCTCGTGTTGTTCGACGGCGTTTGGGATCCGTTTGCCCGACCGGGCAAACAGCGCGAACCGTATCCGCATCGCCACAATTCCGGCTGGGTGCAAAGTCCCGCGCAGGAAATCCTCAAGAACCCCGCCCGCCAGGATGAGCTCAAGGAGTATGTGCAGGATGTGATTGGCCGCTTCCGCAAGGATCGCCGCGTGCAGGTCTGGGATCTGTATAACGAGCCGGACAATCCCGTGCCGCAATACCGCGACGTGGAATTGAAGAACAAGGCGGAGATGGCCCTGCTGCTTCTGCAAAAGTCGTTCCTCTGGGCGCGCGAAATGAATCCGACCCAGCCGCTGACCTCCGGTGTGTGGATTGGCAACTGGCCCGATCCGGACAAGCTTTCGCCGACCGAACGGGTGCAACTCGAGAAATCAGATGTGATTTCGTTCCACTGCTATGGTCCGATTGAAGAGGCAAAGAAATGCGTGGAGCATCTCAAGCGTTACAATCGTCCCCTGCTTTGCACGGAATTCATGGCCCGGCCCCTCGGCAGCCGCTTCGATCCCGTGCTCGGTTACCTCAAGGAGCACAAGGTGGGCGCGTACTGCTGGGGGTTCGTGGACGGCAAAACGCAGACCATTTATCCGTGGGACTCGTGGACCAGGCAATACACCGGCGAACCCGACCCGTGGTTCCATGACATTCTCCGGCGCGACGGCACGCCCTATGACGCCGCCGAGGTGGAATATATCAAACAACTGACCGGGGCTTCGCAACGACGCTGATTCCATCGCATCAGAGTTGGGCATTCACGGCGTGGAAGTTGGATGGGAAGCCGCACCACTGAAAAGTGGAGCGGAAGCGAGAAAGCACGGTTTTGTCTCAGACCGTCAATCCTCCGTGAGTCGTTGATTGAAAGTGGCGCATCCGGCAGGACTCGAACCTGCAACCTTCTGATCCGAAGTCAGAAGCTCTATCCAATTGAGCTACGGATGCGTCGCTTGCCGACCTCAGAAAGCATCGTCAGGCAGCAATAGGTTAGCTGCATCTCCGCGCAGATAAAGTGGAATGTACAAACGACGTTCACTTCTGTTCGGGACCGGCTTGCGGTTGGCTGTGGAGGCGCTCTCCGTTCAGCACGCCACCCGCACAAGCCACCAACTGGGGTGTGAGCCATTACGGAGGGAATCGCATTGATTCAAGAAGGCGAATGGCGGATGAGGTTCAGTCGCACGCCACCGTCCGGCCCGCCGCCCATGCGCGGAGTTCGTCCACCTTCTCAGCCATGACCACTGAGAGGGGCCGCGTTTGCCGAATCTCAGCCAGCAGATCGGCCTGGGTTACGCCGCGCCCCTGCGCGTGCGCGGTGTACATCGCGGACACGATGGCTTGTTCGATTTCTGATCCGGAGAAGCCAGCGGTTGCTTCCATTAACGCGTCGAAAGCGAACTGCGCCGGATCGAGACTGCGTTTGGAGAGATGAATCGAGAGGATTTCACGGCGGTTTTCCTCCGCCGGCAGGTCCACGAAGAAAATTTCGTCGAAACGTCCTTTGCGCACCATCTCCGGCGGCAAGCGCGTGATGTCGTTCGCGGTGGCAACGATGAACACCGGCTTGCGGCGCTCGGAGAGCCAGGTCAACAGCGCGCCCAGGATGCGCCGCGAAAGGCCGTCGTCGTCCCCGTCTCCGACAGCGAGGCCTTTTTCGATTTCATCCATCCAGAGCACGCACGGCGACATGATCTCGGCGGTTTCGAAGGCTTTGCGCAGATTGCGTTCCGTCTCGCCGTAATACTTGTTGTAGAGCACACCGAAATCGAGACGCAGCAACGGCACTCCGAAAATGCCGGCGGCGGCCTTGGCGGCGAGGCTCTTGCCGCAACCTTGCACACCCAGCAACAACACCCCGCGCGGCGGGTCCAGATGCGACTGCGCGCCTTCAACGAAGAAGCTCTTGCGCATCTCCAGCCACGCGCGCAGCCGCCGCATGCCGCCGATCTCGGAAAACTTCGCGGTCTCATACTCGAAGGACAACGGCGAGTCGCGTCCGAGCAGTTCGTATTTGGCGCGCATGACCTCGGGCATTTCGGAGTCGGTGATCACGCCATCGTCGCTGATGGCCTTGATGGCCAGGCGGCGGGCATCGGTCGCCGTGAGTCCGGCCAGGTTGCGCACCAGCAAGTCGAGCGCCTTGTTGGTGGTTTGCACCTCGCGCTGGCCGTTCTCCGCGCCCCAATCGGCTGCCGCTTCAATCACGATGGCGCGCAGTTCGGCCAGCGTGGGCAGCGGCAGTCGGAACGGAGCGGTGAAGGGCCGCAATTCCTCCGGCACCTGCACCGCGTAACCGACGAGCACGAAGGTGGAGTAATGATTCGGGTAGCTCAACGCGATGTCCTTGAGATGCCGCACGTGCGTGGCGTCCTGCAAAAACGGATGAAAATCCAACAGCACGAACAGGGAATGTTTGGCGGAGGACTTGATGTAGCCAAGGATCTCGGGCGATTTGAAGACGGACTGTTGGGGTTGATCGCACGGATCGAACGCCCGCAGGCCCTCGGTGACCGTCCAGCGAAAGGCTTTGAGCTGCAACCGCGCCGCAATCTGCCGAACCATGCTCACGATTTGTGGTTCCTCATTGCTCTCCACCGCGATCAGCGGCGTGCGCGACCGGATGATGGCTTCGAGGTCGCGTAAAGGACTCTCGGTGGCCAGTGAACCGGCGTGGGCGAGCCGCACCGAAGGTTGATTCGCGATCATGTCAGAGACAACTCACGCCGAACGCGGCTCGGATTCAAGGAAAAAACGCCCGCAGTGATTGAAGCCAGCCCGCCGACGCGCGCAAGACAACCATCGCCGGCAGAGTGGCGAATTCGAGCCAAACTTGTGGGTCGTCGTTTCGCCGCTTGCCGCGTGTCATACGGCTTGATTGAATCAGCTCATGGACCCATTCCTTCAAGCGGCGATTGCGGAAGCACGGAAAGGCCTGGCGGCGGGTGGCATTCCCATTGGCTCAGTGCTGGTATTGGACGGTCAAATCATCGGACGCGGCCACAACCAGCGCGTGCAGCGCGGCAGCGTGATTCATCATGCGGAGATGAACTGCCTCGAAAACGCCGGCCGCCGGCAAGCCGCAGTTTATCAAAAGTGCGTGCTTTACTCGACGCTGTCGCCCTGCCCGATGTGCAGTGGCGCGGCCTTGCTCTACAAGATCCCGCGCATCGTGGTGGGGGAGAACCTCACGTTCCGGGGGCCAGAGGAATACGTCCGCTCCCAGGGGGTGCGGGTGGAAGTCGTGCAGGACCCGACCTGCATCCAACTGATGCGGGAGTTCATCGTGGCAAGGCCCGAATTGTGGAATGAGGATATTGGGGTATGAACGCCTGGCCCTCACCCTGCTCGGGTCATGGCTTCCCTTGCATTTCCGGCGTTCGGCGTTAGCCTCGCCCGTGTGAGCACTTCCGCACAGGCAGCGTTGCCGGAAACCACTTCGACCGCGATGGAGCCGCCCCCGCAGTCGGCCTTCGTAACGACCCATTGGTCGGTGGTGCTCGCGGCGGGACGCAGTGACACGACTCGAGCGGAGGTCGCGCTGGCCAGGCTTTGTCGGACTTATTGGCATCCCTTGTACGCCTATGTGCGGCGGCGTGGTCATCCACCGGAAGACGCGGAGGACCTGACGCAGGGATTCTTCGCGCACCTGCTCGGGCACGGCGCCGTGGCCACGGTCAGTCCCGAGAAAGGCCGTTTCCGTTGCTTCCTGCTGGCGAGCTTCAATCATTTTCTATCGGATGAATGGGACAAGGTGCGGGCGCAGAAGCGGGGCGCGGGCAACGTCATTTCCCTCGACACGAAGCGCGCGGAAACCTGGTTGAGCCAGCTACCCGCGGCCACGCTCACACCCGATCAGGCATTTGAACGGCGCTGGGCCATCACGCTATTGGAGCAGGTGTATCAACGACTGGAAGCCGAACACCGGCAACAGGGCAAGGGCGGGTTGTTCGACGCATTGCGCACCACCCTCGCCGGACCGGGCAATTCCGCGCCGTATGCGGAACTGGCGTCGCGGTTGGGGATGAATGAAGGCGCGGTGAAGGTAGCCGTGCATCGGCTGCGCCAACGCTATCGGACCTTGTTGCGCGAAACCATCGCGGAAACGGTGAGCACGCCGGAGGAGGTCGAGGAGGAATTGCGATATCTGCTGCGCATCGTTGCGAGTTGCTGACGGTGAAATGGCCAACGGGTGTGAACCGAATCCGATTTCACGAACCTTCAATTTTTAATTTGGCGCTTCAAAATTAAAGGAAAGGCCGCCATCCTTTACTTCAACCGTGACCGCGTCCCTCAAACACCTGGTCAAACTCGGCATTGCCCGCGAAACCACCGGGCGCAATTACGGCCGCATTTGCTCATGAGCCTGGTAAAATCCAAACAACGCGTCGCCGACCACGGGGAGGTCTTCACGCCTGCGTGGATGGTCGAGGCCATGCTCGATCTCGTGAAGGGCGAGACCGAACGCATTGACTCCCGCTTTCTGGAGCCAGCCTGTGGCAACGGCAACTTTCTTGTGCCGGTCCTCCGGCGCAAACTCGCCGCCGTGGAACTCAAATATGGGCGATCCGATTTTGAGCGGCGGCACTACGCGCTGCTCGCTTTAATGTGCATTTACGGCATCGAAATCCTGCCGGACAACATCGCCGATTGCCGCGCGAACCTGCTGGAAATCTTCGCCGACTATTTGAACGTCGATTCGTCCGACGATTTCTATCGCGCCGCCGTTTGCGTGCTTTCGCTCAACCTCATCCATGGCGACGCCCGAACGATGCGCACTTGGGACGATTTGCCCATCACTTTCGCCGAGTGGGGTTATCTGGGCAAAGGCCGGTTTCAGCGGCGGGACTTCCGCTTCGACAGCCTCACTCTTTCTTCGGCCTTCAGCGCCGAAGACTCGCTCTTCGCCCAACTCGGCAAGCACGAGATATTCACGCCTGCCAAGACCTACCCGCCCATGACCGTGGGCGAGCTGGCCGCCCATGCACTGGAGGCTGGCGTATGAGCGACGCGCCTTTGCCCCGATCCGAAATCATCCTCTACCAGACGGAGGATGGCCGCACCCGCATCCAGTGCCGGTTCGAGGATGAAACCGTGTGGCTCACGCAATCGCTCATGGCGGAACTGTTCGATATTGGCGTGAACACGGTGAACTACCATCTGAAGGCGATCTTTTCCGAGGGGGAACTGCGCCCGGAGGCAACTATTCGAGATTATCGAATAGTTCGAACCGAGGGGGCGCGGCAGATTACCCGGCAGATCGAACACTACAATTTGGACGCCATCCTGGCGGTCGGTTTCCGTGTCCGCAGTCACCGGGGCACGCAGTTCCGCCAGTGGGCCACGGCGCGCTTGAGCGAATATCTGGTGAAGGGTTTCACCATGGACGACGAGCGGCTCAAAAACCCGCCGGGCAAGGGGCAGAAAGATTACTTCGACGAGCAACTGGAGCGCATCCGCGACATCCGTTCCTCCGAGCGGCGCTTTTACCAGAAGGTGCTCGATATTTACGCGACCAGCGTGGACTACTCGCCGGACACGGAGATGTCGCAGCAGTTCTTCGCCACGGTGCAGAACAAGATGCATTGGGCGGCGCACGGCCAGACGGCGGCGGAGGTGATCCATGCGCGCGTGGATGCCGGCCAGCCGTTCATGGGGCTGAAGACGACGCGGCCCGGCGGCATCATCCGCAAGGAGGATGTCTCCATCGCCAAAAACTATCTCGACACCGGGGAACTCGGCACGCTCAACCGCATCGTCAACGCCTACATCGAATTTGCGGAACTGCGGGCGCTCCAGCGCAAGGTGATGACGATGCGCGATTGGATCGCGAAGCTGGATGAGTTTCTGAAACTCTCCGAACACGAGCTGCTGGATCACACGGGGAAGATTTCCGCCGGGCAGGCCAGGACCAAGGCGGAACTCGAATACGCCAAGTATCGGGTCTTGCTGGATGCCTCGCCACGCGCGGTGGATGCGGATTTTGAAAAGGCGACGAAGGAACTGAAGAAGCTGCCCAAGCCGGTCAAGGGAAGGAAAAAGAAACCATGACCGCCCAAGTCCCATTCACCTTGCGCAGCCGCAACCCGGACGTGCTGACGTGCATCGCGAACCTCTCCAACGACGAGGTGTTCACCCCGCCGGAGTTCGCCAACCGGATGCTCGACACGCTGGCCGAGGCGTGGGCCGCCAACCACGGCGGCGCGAACCTCTGGGCCGACAAGTCGGTGAAGTTCCTCGACCCTTGCACGAAATCCGGCGTGTTCCTGCGCGAGATCACCAGCCGCCTCACCAAAGGCTTGGAGAACGAGATTCCGAATCTGGAAAAGCGAGTGAACCACATCCTGACCCGGCAGGTGTTCGGCATCGGCATCACGCAAATCACCAGCCTGCTCGCGCGGCGCAGCGTGTATTGCTCCAAGCACGCCACCGGCAAACACTCCATCGCCAAATCCTTCACCGGCGACGATGGCAACATCTGGTTCAAGCGCCTCAAACACACTTGGGATGGCGACAAGTGCCAGTATTGCGGAGCGGGCAAATCAACAGGAGCTCTGCAAAGAGGAATGACAGGACAATCCCGCGAGTTCACCGAGAAGGGCTGCGAGCTTTACGGGAAAGCGTGAGTCTGTCACGATAGTCAAAGAAAATAGCGGCGACCTAAAAAAACTCCAAAACGAATGAGCGAAACTCCCGACAATGTCCAAGAGGTTCTGACGCTGCTGGACATCCACTACAAAAGTTTCGTTGACGTAAAACCTTACGCCGAGAAATACGGCCACCCGCATCCGTGCGACACGCGTGCGTGGTCGCAAATACTGGTCAGTGCGCTCACTGGACTCAAAGGCATCGAGCGGAAGAAAGGCGCGGACTTTGACGATGGTTCGGATGTCAAAGGAGCGAACACATGGGGAGCGATTGACACGCCGCGTTTCAATGGCTGCCTCAAAGCAGGAACGAAGAGCGATGTTTCGGGGACGATGAAGTCGCTGAACAAAATGCCGAATCTGTTCTTCGTATTGTGGGATGCCGAGCCGACGAGCAAGAAGGAGCGCTGCCGGGTGTGGGTTGTCACGCCGGGGACGGACAAAGTATTTCGGAAGATGGCCGCGCTTTGGTATCGCAAGCGGGCAAGTGGCGAAATCGAGAGCAACAATTTCCAACTGCACCCTCCGCGCAACAAGAATTCCAACGTTATTCGCAATACCTGCGGCAACTTGGAATATCCGCTGTTCTTCGCCGCTCTACGCGAGGAAACCGGCTTCGCTGTGACGGATTACATTCCCGAAGCGAAGGCCACCGGACAATGCAAGCGCGCGAAAAAAGATTAACGGGCTTCACTTCCCCAGCAGGCAATCAACGCGCTCCCAACTCTGATACAATCCGATGCTCGCCTTGGTAAGTTCGGTGTGGGCGTGGCGAAATCCTTCGACGAATCCCGTGTAATCCGCCGTCTGCCTACGTTTGCCCTTGGGAACTGGCAGAAGGATGTTCAACAATTGTTCCGTCCTGATGCGATTGTGCGAGGATGAAGTTCCTGAAGTCAGCGACTGAATCTGTGACTGCGCGTGCGAAGTCAGCAGCAGCAGCATGATTTCGTGGGCGGTGTATGGCTCTTTCGCCTGCATGACCTCGAACTCTGTCGAACAGGTCAGCGGGAAACCAAGCTCCGGCACGACCAGCGCTCTCGGAATTCGTGGATTGATTTTCGAAAATAGAACGTCTCCCGGACTGCAAAGCTGGCCCGGATACTTCGGTGAATATGCCATGAGTTCGCGGATGTTCAGCGAGCCGAAGTCGCCGACGTGCAAGACGCTGATGCACTTTGCATCCTTGGCCGACCTGATGCCTCGCTTGTGCTGATTCGGAAGGGTCACCAAATCTTTTAGCCGCACAAGCTCGACGCCGCCCTTTGATCCCCGCTCATCAAGCGTGGCAAGCGTTGTGTATCTTGATGACGAATGGTGATTGGGCGTCCAAGGTTCATCGGTCAAGATTCGCTCGGGCACGCTAACGCATGACGGCACTTCAGAATGAATAGCGACGCTGTTAGAGTTCCCGTTCTTCCGATGGTTTCGCATCGTCTCCAGAATGGCAGGAAGTTCGTTCTGCCCTTCATGCTTCTTGTAAGGAACACCCTTTCGTGACGACACCTCGAAGCCCAGTGATTTTGCGCAGGAAAAGAAAACCCGATTGCTGGAAGCAGCTTCCTGCTTTCGGAAGTGCAACACACAAGTTTTAGTTCGCGTTCCGGCCTGTGCAAAAGTGACTGCTGGAAGTTCGGTGATGGAAACAACTGAACATTTCTTTTGCAGGTATTCGCGTATAAGTCCGCCAAGCCCAGCGGCGGAAATCACCGCATCAGGAACGACGACCAGTGCCGCGCCGCCGGGTCGAAGCAAACTCAAGTAGCGATCAATAAACAAAAGCTCGGAATCAACGTTTGCATTGGCAGTCTGAATGAAATCGTGAAGGCATGGGAAAAGGCGCAGGCTGTGGAACGCAAGTTCGGACGTGTGAAACCGCGCTCCGAATGGCGGATTCGTCAGGATGATGTCGCAACGCTCGTGATATTCGTCCAATTCCGAATTCAAGAGCAGTGAATTGCCCCTCGTGACAGTGGCGTCTTTCGCACCGAATAGCAGCAAGTTCAACTTTGCCAGTCTGGCCATGCGATCTACCTTGTCCTGCCCGACAAGCGTGATTTTTTCTGTGGCGCTTGATCGGGAATGAAGCCAGATGCGGTAAAATTGAGCCAAGAACGAACCCACCCCGCACGACGGGTCACACGCAACAATGCGGCGACGCGGATCACCGGCCATCTGCCTGACTTCATCCACGGCCAGTTCGCACATGTAGTCCACGACTTCAGGCGGAGTCATGTATTGCGCGTCCTCAATGTTGTTTCTGAAATTGTCGCGCACGAAATGTCCGAAAGCTTCGTTCACCAATTCAAATGTCTTCGGGCTTTCGGGCGATCTCAAATGCCCATTGAATGTTTCCACAACCAAGCGCGCGAGCTTGCCCGCCAGTTCGCCCTCCGAATCAGCAAGGCTAAGGCGTGGATTTGCGCCAAGCAGCGACTCCCCGTCAGAATTGCGGAACACATCAAGCCGCGCTGCTTTTGCCAACGCGCCATTGATGTCCTTTACCAGCGAGTCTGATCGCCCCTTGCGTTCAACCATTGATTTTAATGAAGGAACGCCGGAAGACGGTTCGTAAGCGCCCGCAACCTCTAGGCAAAGCAGCTTCACAACCTCGTCGAGTTTGGTGTTGGAATCGTCCAGACGGCCAGTTTTGTGGAAAACTTCCCTGATTTCGTGAAGCCCGTGGTTAAATTGTTGCAGCAGTGTTTGGTCGTGCATGGATACATATCAACCATTGATTGTAATCCGAGTCAATCTTGAAATTGTCACCCGATCAAGATTTGCATTCCTGCTTTTAATTTATTGAGAATCGTAAAATGGAGTGACACACGTTTAGCGCGAGTTGAATTTGAAAAGTTTTGCCAAAGTCGGCGTTTCGGGTGCAATCGCCGTGGTCCATCAAGAACCCCAACGGCGACGACCCGAACGAGGAGGAAATCCTCAAGCCCATCTGCTTCGTGTTCGATTTCGCGCCGACGCGCGCGCTGCGGCAGCTTTCCGAGTATGGGATCGGCCTTTCGCCCGGCGAACCGAACCCGGAGAACGCGGTCAAAGACCTCGTGTCGTTCCTGCCGGTCCTGGCCTACGACGGGGCGAACATGACGCAGATTGACGCGGGCGGCATCCTCGACATCGCGATGGCGGGAACATCGGCCACGTTGCTCGCGCGCAAGTGGGAAAGCGCGCTGCTCGTGAACGTGGATAACGACACCCTGCGCCGCATCCTCGAAAACCCCGAGGCGATGGCCGCCGTGGAGCGCATCGAAGGCTGGCGTTCGCTCGGCGACAACATCATCGAAACGATCATCAACAAGAGCGAGATGATCAAAGAACTCAAAAACAAGGCGAAGGACAAGGACTTGTCGGCGAAAGAAAAGAAGCAGCTCACCGACGAGGAGAAAGAGTTCAAGTCCAAGCGCAAGCTCGTGCAGGAAAAACTCATCAAGTTTGCCACGCGCATTCCGGCCTTCATGTATCTGACCGATTTCCGCGAGAACACGCTCCAGGACGTCATCACCAAGATCGAGCCGGACCTGTTTCAAACCGTGACGGGCCTGACAGTTAAAGATTTCCACCTGCTCGTGCGGCTCAAGGTGTTCAACACCGAGCAGATGAACCAAGCCGTCTTCGCGTTCCGCCGGTATGAAGACGCCTCGCTCCGCTACACAGGGATTGAGAGCCACGAGGGGCTCACACATTACGGTCTTTACGACACCGTGGTGGCGCGGGAATAAGAAGTAAGCGCCTGTTTCAGGACATAGGAATTCTACAAGGGGCCTTGGCCGGCGCGCTGCGTGCGGTCGGCCACCGTCCAAGGTATCGTGTGTGAGAGCCTGTCTGAAAAATGCGAGGGGCGCTGCGGCGAGGTCAGAGCCGAAATGAGAAGCAGTCGCGTGCTTTTACCAGCGCGTCATGGACTGCGGCGGGAAGCGCAGCGCCACGCCGCTTTCGCCCGCCCGCCAACCGTCCGAACCTATTGGAATCTTCCGCCCGAACGGAAAGCGGTGTCGCCGCTCCCGCTCTGCCACCGCAGTCCACAACGTCGCCACCGGTCACGAAAGAAAACAGTGTGTGCGCGTATTCGGGTATTCTGTGGTCATGGGTCTTCCCCTTCATCCCCTGTCCGCCACAACCCCGTTGCCAGATTGGAGCGCCGGTCTTCGACCCGGCTCGAAGTAAGACCACCGCAAACGCGTCGGATCGGGAGATCGGCGCTCCGTCATCCGCAGGCCCGCTTTTGCACGTGTCCTGGCCGCAGCGTTTGTCTCCACTCGCATCTATGCCCGCTATCAGACGGATGATCACAACCTCAGCGGGGTTGCGTCGGCCTGCCAAACGCTGAAAGCGGCTTTCGCTTGTCCTTTTGGAATACAGCCACCACGCAACTCTGCGTCAGGGTCTGGAGTCGGACATGCCCTGCTTCACCACCAGAGATAATTCATGTCGGGCGGGTCGAACCATGACTGGGCCGTTCCAGTCGCAAACTTGAAGGAATCAACGAGCCCGGCTCCGATCAGCATCGCCTCGGCACGAACTCCCCACGCATTGCCCGGCCCTGTGCGGTCCGGTGAGGCTGTGGTTGGTGTGCCGTAGTCAATCGCCTCCGTACCGGCGCCCAACGATCTCCCCGCGTCAGAAGTACCGGGCGGGCTCTGGAAATCGAATCTACGGTTCGAGGACGCAAACCGTGGCGAAGAAGACCTTCCTGACGGAAGCGGCTATGCGAAAACCAGATTAGGGGTCGCGTGCAACTGAAGGACTTTCTCGACCGCTGTCGCCAGCGAGGTCACCACAAGATCGTGATGGCCAGAACCCAGCCACGGCGATTCGATGACGACCGAGGTGCAGCCGACCTGACGCGCGGCTTCAGCATCCTGCCACTTGTCGCTGATGACAAAGGACCGATCCAAGTTCAGTTGCCAGGTGAATCCCGCTTCCGACAACAGGCCCGGGCGGGGTTTGCGGCAGGGGCAATCGTCGGATTCGTCGTGGGGACAGACCAAAATGTCATCAAGCGGCAATTCCCGGCGCAGCAGATCATGCATGCGGTCCAGTTCCCGGCGCGAGAGATGGCCGTGGGACAATGCGGGCTGGTTGGTCGTCGCAATGAGAATGAATCCCGCAGCCTTCAACCGCTGCAACAAGGGCCTGGCGGCCCGGCACACACGAAACTCCTCCAGCATCACCGGGCTGACCTGATGCTGGCGTTCCACGCGCACTTTGTTCAATACGCCGTCGCGTTCAATGAAAACGCCCAATCGCATAGTTGTCATTTGCGAAAGCAAGACGCTCGCCACTGGTTTGGAGATTGCGAAAAAAACTGACTCCGCAGTGGTCGGCGTCCAGAACCGATGTGGCCCCGTTCAAAAGTTGGGACGCAGACGGTTGGCTCCAGGTTCCCTTAAAATCTACACGCACAAAGGGAATCCAGATGTGGACTTGGGCTTGGCGAACCGGAGCCCAGGCGGTCTCACCGCGCGAGTTCATCCAGCGAGCGCACCCGCGCCTGCATCTGCTGGACGATGGGCCGGGCCCGGGCCAAGGCGTTTTGCTGGGTCTGTCCCATGAAGGTTTCCATCACCAACCGGACTGCGGCAATGGGATCGCCGTTGCGGTCGCGCAACGGCATCACCACCGAAACCGACTGCCGGTCCCTGCCGTAGTAGATGCTGCCCTCGGCGATGCAGTCTTGTTCGGGTTTTCCGCCAAGACTGCCGATTGCCTCCTCGTGTTTGCTCCCCACCACCCGCAGTTCGCGGTTGTCGTCGAGGGCGTAAACACGCAAATCGCGCAGGCGTGGATATTTCTTAACCATATCCCGCACCATGGCCACCGCTGGAATCTCCCGGGGCGTATAAACCATCTTCGTGTCCGCAAAATGACTTACTGAGTCAGCCATCGTCCAGAAACCGAACTTACCCGCCTGAAAACTGTTGTCCGTAAGCGGGGGAATGATGTCTTTGCCGTTGAACCAGACTTGAATTCGGTTGCCCTTGCACTGGATCTTCAATTCGTGCCAGACACCAGCAGGGACATCCACCGTCGGACCAATCGGCTGGCTACGCACGCCGTCCACCACCTTGTAAAAGCGGACATTGCGGCCCAGACCGCTGGCGCGAACCACGTAGAAGTTCTTCTCGTCCCTCATGCGAAATGCGAGGCCCGCCATCTGCGCGGTCTGGCCGCTCACCAGTTTGAAGCGCGTGGTCAGTTCAAAATCTCCGAACGTCTCGCCGTCAAACATCAGAACGGGAAAACGCTCGTCATTCGGCTCCTGGCTCAATTGTGCCAGCACCGCACGGCGGCTTGGGGCCGGGGCTTTGTCCGACACCGGCTCCAGCCGCGGCGGCACTTCGTCCATCACGACCTTCCACTCGCCCAGCGTGCCTTCGCCCGCGACCATGCTGCGAAAGCCGGGCGGCGTCTGGTCCGCCGGAAACTCGCTGAAGTCGAAAACACGCTCCGCCCCCGGCGCCGGCAACGCCCACACCAGCCCCAGAATGACAAACCATTTCTGCATCACCGCGCCAGCCTGACAAACCAATGGCTGGGCGACAAGACATACCCATCCTGTCCAGCCAACCCTCCTTGGGTTACATCATACCAGGTCGGCGGCTGGACAGCGCCGGACAAGACCCAAGGTGACCAGCGATAGCGGCCAGACGCTTGTCAGGCCCGCGACCAATCCCCCGAAAGGGTGGTTCAGCCGAAACTTTACGCTTACGCCGAGTGCGGTATCTTGCCGCAGTGTCAAAGTGCTTCGATTCATGAAATTTGTTGCCATTGTTGTCCTCTCCGGGGTGGTGATGCTGTCAGAGTTGCAGTTGATCGCCGCGCCGGTGCCCGTGGGCGACTTCTCGTTTGAAACCAACAGCATCGCCGCTGGCGAGTGGACCTATAATCTCGAACCAGAGTGGATGGAAACCGGCGGGCCGGACAATGGCAGCGGCTTCGAGGAATACATCCCCGGCTTTGTCGCCGAAGGCACGGATCACCTTGGCATGGAGTTGAATCATGACGTCTGGCAGGACCTCGGCGTCACCTATCAGGCCAACACGCGCTACACGCTGACGGTGGCGGGCGGGAATCGCAATGGCCTTACCCAGACGGGCAACCAGTCGCAGTATCTGCTCGCCGACGCCACCGGTGCGGTGCATGCCACCGGCATTTTTGATGCCTCCCCATTGCCGCCGCAGTCCTTCACCGATGCGCCGCCGCTGGTGTTCGACACGCCCGACAGTCCGGCGGCGGTCGGTCGGACCATTCGCATCCTGTTGCGGGCGCGCGGGGCCGGGCGTTCGCATTTTGATCACATCCGGCTCGATGCCGAACCGTTGAGTCAGCCGGGCGCAGCCACGCTCGGCAACTTGACGGCCTCAAACATCACCAGCACCTCGGCGTTGCTCACGGGCCGAGTGCTGGACACCGGGGACGGCACGCCGACGGTGACATTCTTCTGGGGTACGGAGAATGGCGGCGTCACGCCGGGCAACTGGCAGAATTCCGTCACGCTCCCGGGCACACAATCCGACGCTTTCGCGACAACCGTCAGCGGGCTGAACCCCGGCGGGGCGTGGTTCTTTACCGCGCGGGCCAGCAACAGCGCTGGTCTTTCGTGGGTGGTTCCCGCCGCCTCGTTTGAAACCCTGCCCGAGCCGCCACAAGTGGAAACGGTGGCCGCCGCGGATCTTGGCGCCACCGCCGCTACCCTGCGGGCCAATGTGCTCTCGACTGGCGGCGAACCGCCGCTGGTCAGGATTTACTACGGCGAAACCGACGGCGGCGATAGCGCGACCGGATGGGCTGGTTCGGTTTCGTTGGGGCAACTGGCCGGCAGCGGGAGTGCAACAGTCACTGGCTTGAGTCCGGCCACAACGTACTTCTTCCGCGCCTTCGCCACGAACTCCGGCGGGGGAACCTGGGCGGCGGCTTCGTTCAGTTTTGTCACCTTGACCATTGCGACGCCGGTCGTGGCGAATCGCGCAGCCAACGGCATCACCGGCACGACGGCCAATCTGCGCGGCGATGTCACTGAAACCGGCAACGACGCCCCGAAGGTCACCATCTTTTATGGCAGCACTGACGGCGGCAGCGATGCTCAAGCGTGGGATGCCGCGGCCGATCTTGGGATTCAATCCGGCACGTTCACCCGGTTCGTCGGGGGACTGATGCCGAACACCACCTATTACTATCGTTGTTACGCGACGAACGCTGCTGGCGGCGCGTGGGCCGCGTCGAGTGAAACTTTCACCACCACCGCGCCCGTCCCCACGACGGCGGTCATCAATGAATTTCATTACAAACCCGGCGACCGGACTTCGCTGGAGGAGTTCATCGAGCTGCACAATCCCGGTGATGCGCCGCTCGATTTGTCCGGCTGGACGTTGGCCAGCGCGGTGAATTTCACTTTCCCGCCCAACACAATCTTGCCGGCCACCGGCTATCTGGTGGTGGGCGAAAACCCCGCCGTGCTGCTGGCGAGATATGGCGTCAATGCGCTGGGGCCGTGGTCGGGCAAACTTTCCTCGAAGGGCGAAACGATTGAACTGCGCGATGCGACCGGCGCGCTGCACGACCGCGTGGATTACCGGGCCGGCTTTCCGTGGCCGACCGGCGCGGATGGCGCGGGCAACTCGGCGGAACTCATTCATCCTTCGCTCGACAATGACCTGGGCGGTTCGTGGCGTTCCTCCGGCAGCAGCACGCCGTCCGCACCGGTAACTTATATTTCGGCCTCTGCCCCTGGCTGGCGTTACGCGAAGGGCACCAACGAAGCCTCCGCGCCCGTGGAAGCCTGGCGGGCGCTTGCTTACCCGGACGGCAGTTGGCTGACGGGCAGTGCTTCCTTCGGCTACGGCGGCGGTTACACGGTCAACACCACTCTGAGCGACATGCGGCGGGTGGGCGGGAGCGGCGGTTATTCCACAGTCTATTACCGCAAAACCTTCACGGTGTCCGCCGACAACATCCCGAATCAGCTCCGCTTGCGGTTGCGTTACGACGACGGGGTGGTGGTGTGGATCAACGGCACGGAAGTGACGCGGCGCAACGTGCCCGCCGGCCAGCTCGCGTTCAACGCCATCGCCAGCGGCGATCATCCGGCCACGGCCTGGGAGGAAATAACGCTGTTCAACACCTCTGCGTATCTCTTCGGCGGCGACAACGTCATCGCCATTCACTCCATCAACCAATCCATCACCAGTTCGGATTACTATTTCGACCTCGAATTGCAGTCCGTGCCGGCCGGGGCCAGTTCCGAACCCACCCCCGGCGCCCGCAACGCCGCCTACCGCGAGCTTCACCAGATTCCGCCGCAAATCCGTCAGGTCGCCCACGCGCCCATGCAACCTCCACCCGGCGTTCCCGTGACGATCACGGCGAAGCTCACCGATCCCGACGGCATGGGTGCGGTGACGCTCGCCTATCAAACGGTTGATCCCGGCGCATACATCCGGCTGACGGACGCGGCGTACACAAATTCGTGGACCACAGTGCCAATGCTGGATGATGGCACGGGCGGCGATGAGTTGGCCGGCGATTCCATTTACACCGCGGTGTTGCCGGGTACGCTGCAAACCAATCGCCGACTCGTCCGCTACCGCATCACGTTTGCGGATGCCTTGGGCAACGCGCAAACCGTGCCCTACGCTGATGATGAACAGCCGAACTTTGCCTATTACGTCTATGGCGGATTGCCGGACTGGTCCGGCGCATTCAATCCGGGGGCAACGGCCATCATGACGTATCCGGCCAGCGCGCTCGGCGAATTGCCGGTTTACACACTCATCGGCAGCGGCACGGATGTGATCAACTGCCAGTACAATTCCGGTTACGACGCAGTTCGTTTCCGTGGCACATTCGTCAGCCAGGGCGTGGTGTATGACCACATCGAGTTTCGCAATCGGGGCGAGGCTTCCACCTACGTTTCGGGCAAGAACAAGTGGCGGTTTTATTTCAACCGGTCCCGCAACCTGCCGGCGCGGGATAATTTCAATCAACCTTACGCCGAAACGTGGAAGTCCTTTTCGGCGGAAGGATGCTCCAGTCCGTGGGCGGCCTTGCATCGCGGCATGGCGGGCGTCGAGGAGGCGGTGGGCTACAAAATCTATCAACTCGCTGGTGTCCCTTCGCCCAACACGCACTATTATCATTTCCGCGTCGTGCGCGGCGCGCAGGAAACTCCGCCCGCCGGCAGCGTGATCAACGATCCGATTGGCAACGCCGACGGCCAGTATGCCGGTGATTTCTGGGGGCTGTATCTCGCCCTGGAGCCGCTCAGTGGTTCGTTCCTGGACGAACGCAGTTTGCCCGATGGCAATGTCTATAAGATCGAAGGCAACGCGGGCGACAAGAAACATCAGGGCGTGGGGCAGCCCCTCGACTCCTCGGATTGGAACACATTCCGCAACGCCCACGTCAATAGCTCGCCGTCGCAAGCGTGGTGGGAAGCGAATTTGGACCTGGAAAACTATTACACCTTCCACGCCCTGAATCGCCTCATCGGCAACGTGGACGTGCGCGGCGGTTACAATCATTACTTCTATCGTCGCGCCAGTGATGATCGCTGGCTCGTGCTGCCGTGGGACCTCGACATGATGTTCATCGCCAAAAGCCATTGGACCACCACGATCAGTGGGACTGCCTACCCGGGCGTGATCCACGCACACCGGGTTCTGCTCGAACAACCAGCCCTCGCCCTCCAATACCGCAATCGCGCCCGGGAACTCCTTGATCTCGTCGCCTCGGACGGCAGCCCCACGGGTGGCCAGATCGGCCAACTGATCCAGGAGTTTGCGGACCTGGTTCATCCGGCGGGTCAGACGCAAACCTGGGCCAATGCCGATGCCGCGTTATGGAACATGCATCCGCGCACGCAGGGAGCGGTCGGCGACCGGAGCGGCCAGACCAGCCACAAGGGGAACTTTTTCTGGGCGCCCTTCACCGACAGCCGCTTCGGCGGTTCGTGGACGCGTTGGTTGCGCTCGCCGGGCTTCACCGGCCACGCCAGCCACGAGGACTCGATGAATTATCTCCGTGACTACACCATCAATGCCTGGCCCGGCGGCGCGTGGACCGTGAATAACGGCAATCAACTCGGCTACGGCTATCAGTATCTGCTCTCTGAAGCGGCGGATGCCGACATCCCCGCGCGGCCCGTCGTAACCCACACTGGCGCTGCCAGCTTCCCGCTGAATGATCTGTCGTTCACGTCGTCGGCCTTCAGTGATCCACAAGGTGCGAATACGTTTGCCGCCATCCAATGGCGGCTGGCGGAAATCTCCGCGCCCGGGCTGCCCGGGCACGTTCCCGGCAGTGCGCCAAAGTATGAGATTCAAGCGGTCTGGACCTCCGAGGTCTTGACGAACACCCCCGGCGTCGTCCGCATTCCCAGTAATGTGGCCGTTGCCGGCAAAACCTATCGCGTGCGCGTGCGGCATCAGGACAACACGGGCCGTTGGAGTCATTGGTCGTTGCCGGTCGAGTTTTCGCCCAGCGCCGCCATTCCCCATCCCGACCTGCTGGACAAACTGGTCATCAGCGAAATCCATTACCACCCGCTGGATCCCGCCACGCCCGCGGAACAGGCGGTCTCGACGGACAAGAACGATTTCGAGTTCATTGAATTGAAGAACATCGGTCTTGCCCCGATCAACCTGACCGACGTGGGTTTCACTCGCGGCATCAGCTTCACTTTCCCGGAAAACATCCTTCTCGCGCCCGGAGAATTCATCGCGGTGGCGCAGAATCTCGCCGCGTTCACCGCCCGCTACGGCAGCAACCTTCCCGTGGTCGGTGAATTCGGCGGCCGCCTCGACAACGCCGGCGAGCGCCTCACGCTGTCGTTTGCCGGCTCGGTGGACCTGCGGGACTTCACTTATGATGACGCCTCACCGTGGCCGACAACACCCGACGGCTTCGGACCATCGCTGGTGTTACGCCAGCCGAATCTAAATCCGGATCCCAGCAACGCCACCAACTGGATGGCCAGCCGTGTGATTGGTGGAACGCCCGGTGCGGACGAACCAGCTCTACCCGGCACCTATGCCGCCTGGGGCCAGGCCAACTTCACTCCCGCACAGCAGGTCAACCCCGCCATTTCTGATCCCACCGCCGATCCAGACGGCGACGGTTTCAACAACCTTAGTGAATTTGCCTTTGCCACTTCGCCCTTCGAGGCGGACGCACCGGAGTTCCATTTCATCTGGGTGGCGGATGGGAGTGAAACTTATCCGGCGCTACAGTTCCGCCGACCTACCCTCAATAGCGGCTTGCTCTACGAACTTCTCGCCAGCGACGATTTGCTGGTGTGGACCGCCGTGGCCACCGCACCGCTCCAAACCAGCACACTGGGCAACGGAGTGGAGGAAGTCGTTTTCCGCGACACGCAAACGGCAGTCGCACCGCAACGCTTCCTACGCCTGCGCGTCACAATGCTGCCGTGAAATTGACGGTGGTGTGGGGGAAGGCCGGACATATTGGCCAAGCCCTCCTTGGGCAAGTTCCTATTCCCTTCGGACTGGCGCACGGTCCAGGCTGCGTAACGCCGGTTTTCCAACCGGCGCACGCCGACTGGAAAGTCGGCGTTACCTTGGTCCGCGAGCCGGGCCGCTGGTTTCACACCGGTTCGAAGGCGCGCCGATTTGTCACCGGCCACGAGCGGGCAAGCCGGTCACAGACCGGCGCTCCGGGCAGTTGCCGCTTCGGGCGAAAGTGATCCCTTCCCGGCGGGTGTGCCCATGAGCACGGGAGCAGCCCGCCAGCGTTGTGGCAGAGCGTGAGGAGCTCTGGCGACGGTATGAAATCGCGAGAATTGCCGACTCGTTACCAATTGCCGACTCGTTACCTCGTCTCCTACAAAGGAAGGGGTTCTTTAACGGTCGTTAGGGCACGGGCACGATGGCCCGGTAGAAGCGGAAGGGATGCTCGCCGGCATCCGGATCGGTGAATTGAATCACGCCACCCGAGGCCACCCTTGTGGCGATGGTCTGCCAGACATTGAGGTCAGTACTCGCTTGAATGAGATATTCCCGATCAACCTGCCCGTGAATCTCGAGCAACAGCCTCCCGTCCGGCAAGCGCATGATTTGAAGCACGGCCGGTGTGGTCTCATTGATCGGAAGCCCGAAGGGCAAATTCACACTATCCAAGAAAGCCGCGTCCAATCCTGCACTGAGCGTCGGATCTTTGACGTAATCCCAGCGCAAGGTGTGTTCTCCCGCCGTGATGGGGTACACAAAAGTTGCCCAACCTACTTCGCCGGACCACCGTTGCACTTCCAGGCCGTCCACCGAGAACTTGAGATAGTCATAGATCGGCTCGGAACTCACGCGGTAATCGAAGGTGACATTGCCGGCGGAGAGGTTGGTGGTCAACATCAGTGAACTCATCTGCTGGCTCACTTGATTGTCGGTCATTTGACCTGACCGGGCGGCCCATTGTCCGACTGCCACCACAGTATTGGTGACGATCCACGGCACGTTGCCGCTGGTAACCCATCCCAACTGGGAGAAGTTGCCGGATTCAAAACCGTCAGTGAAGACCGCCGGGGCAAAAACCGGCGTCACGGTCATGTTACTTTGGATCACCACTGCCACTGGATTGGCAGTGGAAACCACATCACCGCTCCAAGAGCTAAACCGATGGTAGGCCACCGGCGTCGCGGACAACATCACCGTGGAGTTGCTGGCGTAATAGCCCGAAGCGGGCAGGACGGTGCCGCCCTCGGCACTGCCCACCGTCAAATAGAAAACGGCCGCGGGGGTGAAGGAATAATTCAGGGTGTAGAAGCCGGAGACACCGTCATATCCATCCACAGCAATGTAATAAACCGTGTTGGATTTTACGGCTTGGATGATCTGACTGATGCCACCCGGCTCGCCGTCGGTGGCGTCATCGTTGCTGGCGATGTGGGTCAAGTTGGTCACGGTGGTTCCCGTGTACATTGCCAACAGGGTATCAAAGGTGGAATTGGTGGTGTTCAAGACCAACACCCCGTCGCCGGGCGGTTGATAGAAGTACCACACCGACTTGCCGCCAACGTTCCCGGCGTGATTTGGTTCCCCAAACTGTTTGGTGGCATTGGTGTTATAACCCTCGACGCGCTCGGGCATGGAAGTCAGTGGAATGGCGTTGGCGAGAACATCGTTGGGCGGATCATTCGGCAGGTAATACACTTGGACAGTCACACTCGGCGAGAAGTTGCCGGCGGCGTCCACCGAAGAGACCTGGAGAATGTTTTGGCCACTCTGCAACAAGGCCGGCGCACTCCAGTTAGTCGTGCCAATGGCGGTGACGGCGATGCCACCATTGACACTCAGGAAGACCTCACTCACGCCAGTAGCGTTGGGCGCCGGGTCCACCGAGGTGCCTTGGACGCTGATCACCTGGTTGCTTACGGCCAGTCCGCTGAGGGGATTCGCAACGAAGACGGTCGGCGGGGTCACGTCACGTGATCCTCCCGGAGCAACGCGCAACTGAATTGAGCCTAGCGAATTCGTGTTCGCGCTGGCAACCGCGATGCGGTATGTCGCTCCCGCCTCCACCGGCAGGCTCAAATAGGCCTGCCGACGAATCCCGACGTCATTCGTTGCGGCGACCAAATGCAGGTTGGTCACCGAATTACCGGTGTAAACGGCGAGGACTGTATCAATCGTGCTGCCGGTTGTATCAATAAACACGTTGGTGTTGTTGGCCGGCGACCAAGACCACCAAAGGGAGCCGACCGCACTGAACAAGCCCGCGTGGCGAGGCTCGCCTGCTTCCAAGGTGGCAAAAAGGTTGTTCGCGAAATAAACCGATCCCTCGGCCGGCACCTTGATCGCATTGGTAAAGTGATCATTCGGCGGCGGCGGCAAAATGGTGTAAAAGACCTCGTTGGTAGTGCCGAACTTGTTGGGCGCGGTCGCGGTCAGGGTCATGGTCACGGCCCCGGTGGACGCCGGGACCTGGAACATGGCGCTATAGAGGTGGTCATTGGCAATGGCATCCGGCGGCTGGCCGTCGTTGGCAAAAACCAGATTGGTGACGCCGATCACCTCGCCATTGACCGTAGCCGTATTAACCCCAAAGAGATCACTGACTTTGACGATGATTGGCTGGTCGGAGTTGCTCAACAGCACAGAACCCGAAGGCGGGGTTACGGACAACTGCAATACCCCACTGCCCGAGAGAGTCAGGGAATTGTAGGCATTGACGCGACCGCCGGTGACAGTGCGCCCGTTTAGGCTGGTCACCGGGACCGTCCCACCCAGCAGGCGACCGGTGATTTCTTCCAGATCCGCCGAAGGATACAAACTCAGAATCAGCGCCGCGACACCGCTCACATGTGGCGCCGCCATGCTGGTGCCCTGGAAGGTCTGGTAGTCGGTATCCGAGCCAGAAGCGCTCGAGAAAATGGCCACGCCGGGCGCACCCAGGTCCACAGTGGTCAAGCCATAATGCGAGAATCCCGCGAGTTGATCGAAGCGATCCATGGCCGCCACGGAGATCACGTTCGCCACAGCGTAGTTTGCCGGATAAGAGGGAACCACGTCGTTGTTTTGGGCGTTATTCCCCGCCGCGGCAACGAAGAGCACTCCGGCGTCGCGGGCACGGACAATCGCGTCGAACAAAGCCTGCAAGAAAGGCCCCCCACCCCAACTGTTGTTCAGGACGCGCACTCCGTTGGCCACTGCATAGTCAACACACTTGATCGCATCGCTGGTGGCCCCGCTTCCGGAAGCACCCAGGAACTTCAGGGCCATCAATCGCACGTTCCAAGCAACCCCTACCATGCGGTTGCCGTCGTTGGCTGCCGCCCCAATGGTACCGGCCACGTGTGTGCCATGGTCGTTGTCATCCATTGGGTTGCCGGTGTTGTTGATCGCGTTGATCCCGTGAATGTCGTCAATATAGCCATTGCCATCGTCATCAATGCCATTGCCGGGGATTTCTCCCGGATTGATCCACATCTGGTTGGTCAAATCCCGGTGCGTATAGCGAATGCCGGTGTCTATGACGCCGACAATGACGTTGGTGGAACCGGTGGTCAGGTCCCACGCCGCCGGCGCCGCAATGTCTGCGCCCGGCACACCACCATTCTGGCCCACATTTTGCAGTCCCCAGAGGGTGCCATCCATGAATGCCTGATCGGTTGGCGTCAGCAGCCGATAGACGATGTAGTCAGGCTCGACGTATTCAAACAAGCCCGTGGCCTTCAAGGCATTGATGCGGTTGAGCAGGCGGGTTCGCGCCGCAGTTTCGTCCGTCGTCGGCGTGCTGGCCAACCCGGTCGCGTCCGCTTCCTCCATGATGGTCAATCCCGGCACGAGGCGGTACTCCCAATCCACCCGCGAGCCAACCTGAACCAGTGCGTCCGCGCTGGCGGCTACCACCACCGTGTCCTTGAACTTCGCCAGGATCCGGGTGGGATGCGCTTCATGTCCGTCAATCTGGACATAATTGCCCAGCGCCGGGAATGTACCGACGGTCAGGCTGGTGAGAACCACCACCAACCGGCGCAAAGGTTCAGTTCCGCAACACACCTGCGCGCGACACGCAGCAATCAGCTTTCGAATCTTCATGAATCTTACTTTGGGTTTGGCCCGGGCGCGGTACGCACGCCACAGCAGTCCAACTTCCAGACTCTCTGGCTGGCATAACGACGGCAGCACCAGTCATCATTGTCCTGTCGGGCGGTACATCACACGATAGAGCCGCATGCCGGTCCCGCCCGTGCCATTGGTGTCAATCACACTGCAAATTCCGTTCGTGGCCGCGGCGTACGTGGTCGTCAGCAGTTTCTGCCAGGGGGCGTTGAAGTTGGTCTGGTATTCCACATGATAAACCGTCCCCGCGGCCGCCATCCAGGAAATCTTCACCCCGGCCGGCGTTGCCACGGGTTCGATGGAGGCCAGCACGACGCCATCAAACGGCGTGAAGTCGAAGAAATTCGGGATACCATCGCCGTCATCATCCAACAGCTTGCTGTTGCGGCGCGCTCTGTTGACCTGAATGGTCTGCGACCCGTTCACGAGCACATCCACCGAACTGTTGGGGCCGGCAAATTCCTTCACCCACCGCAAACGGCCCTCGAACTGGCCATCAAGGAACTCCTCGACCGTGTAATTCACCGGGATGGCCACGATGTTGGTATTGACCGTCGCCGCCGCATAATAAATTACCAGGGTGGGATCAATTTCGAGTTGGGTTTGGTAACTGGAGAGCTGGGAGAGATCCAGCCAGTCCACATACAGCGCCTTGCCCGGTTCCGTGCCGGCAAAGGCATAGGCGTACGGGGCAAACCCGCCGGGCGAGAGCGTTAAGCGGCCCAGCGCCACGTTGTCAGAAAATCCCGCTTGGGTAACCCCATGATCTTCCGCCGCCCAGAAGTGCTCCACGCGGGCAAAGGAAGGCGCCACGGAACTCACGCTGGTGCCCAGCAGGTCACCGGCGTCCGGTTTGATTTGCATGTAAAATCCATCGCGGCAGATGATGCTGTTGCTGGAGCCGCCGCCGCTGTCAAATATAGAATTAGTCACCACGAGATTAAGCCGGCGATTGCTCACCAATCCTGAACGGTTGAGTTTGAAAACATCGCCTTGCAGGGTGATGTCGCCTCCAGCGACAACACGCCCCCCTTCAAACTTGGCCGAGGGGGTGATGATCGTCGCCGGCCCACTCACCGCATTCGTGCCGGCCATCTCGCAATAATCGCTTTTGATGATCAAGGCGCCAGACTGAATGAAACCCGCATTCACGTAGGCCAAGTAAGGCGCGGCCCCATCATCCCCAAAGTGCGCCTCGCCGGGAATGTTCAGGACGCCCGTGTTCGTGAAATACTGCAGGTTGGGCGCGTTGGTGTGAACCCAATGGAACAGGTTGCCATCCAGGCTGAGATTCCCCTGGAGCGTGAAACTTTGGCCATCCACAAAGAAGGTTTCGATCACCGTGCCATTGTCGTTGGCACTGATCACCACATTCGTGCCGCGGGTTTCGAATTTATGAATCGCAACGGGTAACTCATCGAACAAAGAACTTCCATCCAGAATCAACACGTGCAAGCCGACGGTGACGCTGTTGGTCAACGGTGCCGGCGTTGCCTCGCCGGTTTCTTCGTCTATCTCATAATTCTCGATCTCCATAACGTAGGAGTTGCTCCAAGTACCGCTCCAGGCATAGACATCGCCGCGTACCCGTTCCACTGACTCTTTCATCAGATTCTGCACCCGGAGCGGACCATTGGTGGACCCCAGGAAAAAACTCACGTTCTCACAGTCCACCACCGCTCCCGCGCTCCGCACCAGGTGTTTGGTGTCAATTTCCACATACCCGGAACCGCGGACCCGCGCGTTCAGCATGTCCAAGCTATTCGCCTGAATCTTGATTCGACCGGGCATGTTGGTAACGGTGCCTCCCGGAGTCGCCGGGGGACGAGAAACCAGATTGTCTATGAAGGCCGAATAACCCGCGTACGGGCCGTTGACCACCCGGTTGGAGAAAGAGGTTTCATACAGGAAACCCGGGGTTATGGGGACGTTGCCGATGACTCCGCCGCCTTGCTGGATCCGCGACAACAGATAATTGGCGGGGCGCGAGCCGCCGCCGGAGAAATTTGCCAACACGCCGCTATTCGTCTCGGAAGCCAGCGTGTCCCGGAAATACACCGTATTGGCGTCCAGTCCCGCACTCACGACGTTGGTTGTGTCCGTGGCAATCAGCACATGGGCCGTGCGGAAGAAGTTGGTCGGCTCGCTGCTGGGCGAGAAAAAGATGCTCACGGTCGTGTTGCTGGGATTGTTGACCCCCACAAACACGGCCTGGCGGACAAAATTGGTCACGACATTCGTTGTCATCGTGCTGCCATCTGGCAGGGTGATCTCGAACGAGGCCATCCCCACCACGTTGGAATAGCCGCTGGAGTAGGGGTTGCCAACTCCGACCACGGTGGTGAAGAACGGTCCTCCCTGGGTGACGCGATGCGGAGGCGACTGCACACTCCCGTCCGGGCGGATGATGAAATCGGTGGTGATGTTCATGTTGGTCTGCCCCCAGTAATTGTCGTAAATTGCCACGTCCGGGCTGAATACGTTGGTCGTGGGCGAGTCATTGAACGAACCTTGTGGCGTAATCACCCGCACCCCCGTGCCGCTGAAAGACAAGTTCACGTTCGAGCCAACTAGATGCAACAAGCCTCCCGCGCCGACACTGAGGTTGCCTTGATTCACAATGTTGGTGGCATGCACGAGCAGGTAACTCCCGAGATTGCCGTTGAACAGGGTACTGTCGAAGGCGGTCACCAACCCCCCGTTGCGATTGTGAAAATTGGCCGCCAACTGGCGCGGGGCAGTCAAGGCGCCGCCGCTGTTCCGCGGCGCGTAATCAAATTGAAACCCGACGGCTCCCTGCATGGTTCCGCTGTTGGTGAAATTCCGCGTGTTCGAGGTGTCGAACGGGAAGACACTGCTGACACTGATCGTGCCCGAATTGATGAAGTTGGTGGCGTCAATCGGCAGCGCGGTCGAAAGATTGATGTTCGCCCCGTTGCTCCAAGTATTGATGGTCTGCGCCAGCCCGGCGAGCGGGAGGCAGGATGCCGCTAACATCACTGGGAAAAAAAGCCGCTTCATACAAAAAAACTGGTTTTCACTTTCGTTTGCCGGTCAGGGACTGATGGTGATTTCGTACGGCGTATCCACAAATCGCCCCGCGGAATCCGTAACGCGTATGCTGAAATCATAGGTGGCATCAGTGCCCACCCCGGGCACTCCTGACATCGTTCCATTCTGGCTCAAAGTCAACCCCGGAGGCAGGCCCGGCGAACCGGGTGACAACGACCAGGCCACCGGGGCGGACACGCCGCCACTGGCCGTGAAGATCACAGTGTAGGAATTACCGACCCTGCCGGCGGGCAAAGTCGGCGGCGGCGGATAAACCTGGATCAAGACTTGATGCTCGATATTCAGAACGCTGGTACCGTTCGGATAAACGATTGGCGCGTTGGTGCTACCGTCGAAACTGCCCCAGATAGGGAACTGGATTTGGCTCGCCTCGTCCATGAAGCCAGGTGAAATATTACCGAAGATTGGGCCTACCTTGTTGAAAATGAAGCTGGAGGCAAACGACGGCAATATCGTCCCCGGCCCAGCCAGACCAGGATTCACGCCGTTGGTGCTGAAGTCAATGCCCCGAGCTATAAAGCCGGGGCCGATCAAACCATCCGCCGGAGTCGTAGCCAGGTCCTGCGCGGTCATGAGGAAGTCCGGCGCCGTCAGGACCCGCTGGACCCGCTCAGGTATCAGGGTGTTATTGGTGATTGAGTTGAGGACGTAGGTGTTCGTTACGGGATAGAAAAAGCGGTTCAACAGCGAATCAAAATCCTGCCGCACAAACTTGAACCGTTCCGTGCCCTGACGCAGCGCCACGCTGTTGGTCGGGCACGTGACCGGATTGACCACGAACACGCGATTGGTGGCGTAAGTGACCGTGCTTTGGGAGAATTGCAGTTGATTGGTGACGTCCACCGCATTGGTCGCCACGAAATTCAGATTGGTCGTCGCTACAACGGTAACCAATTGCGTTGAGACGATCCGAAAATCACAGAGGTTCGTCGGAATTATGTAAAAATCCCCCATGACCATGTTCGTGAGCACATGGCGGAGCGACACGTTGGTGCACAGGTTTCCCGGCGGCGCCCAAACGCAGTTCTCGACGTTCGTCTGGAGAATTGTGAACCGACCCTGGCTGTAAGCTGTGTTCGTCACCACGTTGGCGAAACTGTGTCGGAACCAGACGTTCACGTTGGTGGTGTAATTGGTGGCAAACACCAGCGACGCCGGACTCCCCGCAACCGACCACGGGAAATTCGTGAAGTAAGCGAAGGCGTTCGTGGTCACGACATTGGTGAAGATAGGCGTCGTGCCGGCAACCACCAAGTCTGGATACAGCGCCGTCAATGCCCCCGCGTCATTGGTCAAAGCCTGAGCGGCGAATACGGCCAGATTCGAGGTGAAAAGAAGCTGGAAGGTATTGTTGTTGGTGATGAAAGAAAAAGTGTCCGGCCCGGCGGCCTCAATGTTCAGATTGTTGGTGCGAAGCAAGTATCTCAAACCACCCATGTCGTCACGCGTGAAGCCCGTGTAGTAACCGCCAATAAACGAGCCGGATACGGCAGACGCCAGCGGAGTAAAGACATTGGCCAACGGATCCACTGGAAATTCAATGGCCTCCGCCAGCGTGTCCGGTGGTCCCTGGCAGATTTCCACGATGATGTAGCTATACAGCGTTCCGTTGACGTAACTCGAAGGCTGAAGCAAGTCCAAGCCCGAATAGACCGGGTCAAAGTTGCGCTTGATGACGGTATATTGGACATCGGCCGGACAGCCGCCGGGACCGACCAACCGATCGTGCAAGGTCCAGGTATAGCGTTCGGGTTCCGCCAGCCCCATTTGTTCAGCCATCAATCCTAAAACCACCGATTTAATGTCATAAAGCCCCAGCGCTTGAGCGCGGTAATTGACCCGTTGCGCTTCCAGTGGCCACTCCGAAAGATCGCTGCTGTAACCGGAGATATTGGTAACGCCATTGTGCCGGCCGTCAAACAAGCCATTCATCACGTCCATGGCCTGCTCGATCGCCACCACTCCATTTGAGCCGAAATAATCCAGGAAGTTTGCATCCATGGAGAAGTACATCGTCGGCGTGTTGCGGCGGTACTCCTCCCCAAGATTCTTGGGCGTGCCGATGTCACCTGGCAACTCGTACCCAATGACGATGACTTGGTACTCCTCGCTACCCAGCGGCCCCAACAAGGCAAAAGCCGAGGCGTACTGGGCACTCAATCCCAATACTGCCACCCCGCAAAGTCGCTTTAACATTTGCAACATAGAAGTCTTCATTTAGCGCAGGCGTTCCACCCGGTAATATCCGGTGCTGCTCAAGCCCACAAACATCGAGTCCACCGTCCCCGCGGCAAACCTCGGTCCGCCGAAGTTCGACCAGGAACTCAAATCCGTCGCCCGCTGCACCTGATAAATCAGGCCCGGCTGGGTGTTCCAATGGAGGAACGCACCTTGGGGAGTCGCCTCTACCCGGACGCGCAGAACGCTCAAGGCATTGGTGGGATTGGTGCCGGCGCGGAATTCGTCCAGCGTAGAGGCCCCATCGCCATCCGCATCAACCGACGGTGCAGGCCACGCGAAGAGGTCCGTGCCGTAAAACTGAGTCATCCACTCGTAGGGTATGCCCCCCCACGTAAGTGATCCATAAGTGGCATTGGTGGTAGCGCCCGAAAGCGGGGAGCGTCGTCCGTCCGCCAGCACGTAAGCCAGCCGAAAACTATGACTGCTCGCAGGGGCGAGGCCCGTCATGGTCCACCAGTTGTTGGTCACCACCGCAGCAGCCGTCGCCACCCCATCGGCAAAAACCTCGTAGCTGGCCACGCTGAAGCCCGCCAATTCCGGCCAAGTCACACTCAAGGCACTGGAACTCAAAACGGTGACATACGGAGGGTCGAGTGGCGGCAGCGGCTGTTCCTCCCGAGCATAGCGCTGACCGAACAGATCAAAGCTGGCCACGCCCCCGACGAAACTCGTCCACACAACCAGACAACGACCGTTGCCATCCGAAGCCACCGCCGGATGAATCTGCTGACTGACTGTGGTGGTATTAACCCGGAACTCATCACCGGCCAACGACCCATCCGCGCGCAGGAACTGACCATAGATACCCTCCCTGGAGCCGTCCTGGGCCATGCTGGTCCAAACCACCAGATACTCCGAACCAATGGCACTGATCTTCGGCGCCAACTGATCGCCATGCGTGTGAGTGTTCACCCGACGCACGACGCCGCCGAAGCCGCCGCCGGAGAACGGCCGGGCAAAAGCATCCCAACTGTTGTTGCGCTCCTGCACGTCCTTCTGCATCCATGCCACCATGAAACCGCCATCCGCCGACGGGGCCACGCTGGGATTCGCGCAGACGTTCGTGCCCGTGTTCACAAGGAACTCATTGCCGCCCACGCCATTGGCGGTGAAGATGCGCGCGTAAACGTCCACACTGTTCTCAAATCGCTGCTGTTCGCTGATCCACACCACCACAAAGCGCCCGTCACTCAACGGAGCGATGGCGGAGGATCGTTGATTGAAAGCGGTGGTTTGATTTATGCGAAACTCGCTGCCTACGGGTTGACCAGTGGGGTTGAGCCGTTGTGCATATACTCCCCACAAGCTCCCGGGACCTTCCTGGTCATAACTGCTCCAAGTCACCACCACGTTGCCGCCATTAAGCGCGGCAATGGCGGGCTCCCGTTGAGAACTGTTCGTAAAGGTGTTTACCCGCACGTCACCGGTGACCCAAGTGCCAGCCGAGGAGAGCAACCGGGCGTAGATGCGTTGAAATCCTTGCAGGCCGCCCTGCCACACGAACGCCGCGCTGCCGTCGCTCAAAACCGTCACCTGCGGACGGTTTTGATCGCCGTTGCCGCTTTCATTCACCCGGAATGAACTCAAGGTGCCGACCAGGCTGCCATCCAATCGGCGGGCGCTCACACCCTGCCCATGTCCGTCGGTCGCGTTATCTTCCCAGACCACATAGCCGCCCGCCGGTCGGAGGCTCAGATGCGGCCACACCTGTTCACCGGGTAGCCCGCCGGTAATTCCATATTCACCAGCTTCCGGAACAAATCCCGACTGGCCATGAAGGATCACGGGCGCGGCGGCGGCCACCAACCAGCACACCGCCGTCTTGCGGGCGAACTGCGACAATGCCATAAGATGTATGTTTTGTACCAAGCGCGCGAATCCTTGTCCACGACAACTTCCACGCACGGCGGGTTTTCCACGGGACAGGTCGCTGCCCATCCGGCCACGATTTGCATCCAGCCCGACTGTATCCAAACTCGAAAAACTGTTCATCATGCTGCCTGATTCCTAAAGCAGGACTGCCTGCCGGTCTTCCACCCCGGACGATGCCGCCACTTCGGCCAGCATCCCCCGAAATCCCCACCGCCGGTAAAGCCCGGCCAGAACTTCAGTCCGTGGCGCCCGCTCCACCAACTCAGCCGGGTCAAACGCACCCGGCAAATCATCCTTCAACCGCACCAACTCCTGATTTCGCCGCACCGCCGCCGCCGCTGACGCCAGTGCTCCTCGAATCCGCTGCGACCGGACTTCCGCCAGGCGCTCATAAAGACTCGCAATCGAGCCAAACTGGCCGAGCAAATCCGCCGCTGTTTTCGGCCCCACGCCCGGCACCCCGGGAATGTTGTCCACACTGTCACCCACCAAACTCAACCAATCCACGATTTGCGACGGCTCGACGCCGGTCTTTTCCCGCACCTGCGCCGCCCCCCACACCTTCTCCGACTTGTCATTCGGATTCAGCAAACCGATTCTCGCGCCGACCAACTGCATGAAATCCTTGTCTGAACTGGCAATCACCACTTCCAGACCCGCTGCCACCGCCCGCGCCGCCAAACCGGCAATGTAATCATCCGCCTCGATGCCTTCGCCGCAGAACGACGCCACCCCGGCAGCCGCCAGATACTGAGCGATCTCATCCAGTTGCGCCGCCAATTCCTCCGGCATGGCGGGTCGCTGCGCCTTGTAGGCCGGCAACGCCACCACCCGCTCCGCGCTCAATCCACCGTCCCACACCACCATCAGATGCGTGGGCTGCACGGCTCCCCGCAACTTCCCCAGCATCTTGATGAAACCGTAGATCGCGTTGGTCGGCTGCCCGGTCGGCGAACGCAACTCGCGAATCGCATGGAACGCCCGGTAGGCGTAGGCATGGCCATCCACAATCAACAACCGCTTCATATTTCCAAGCGACGTATTGCCTGCCGCAAACGCCGCCCCACCCGACCGGCAGACGCAACCGGAACGACCCTCACCGCGCCATCCCCATCGTCTGCACGGGAATGGTGTTCGGGTTGAACGGCAGTTCATCCTCCGAGTGCAACCGGTTGCCCGACGGATCAATGATGGTTGGCGTCACAAAGATCATCAGATTCTTCTTGGAGGTGCTCGAGGATTCGCTACGGAAGAGTCGCCCTAGGAACGGAATGTCACCCAGCACGGGCACCTTGTCCTTGAAGCGCTGCACATTCTCGGAGAGCAGCCCACCCAGGACAATCGTCTGTCCGTCCCACACCACCGCACTGGTCGTCACTTGCCGCAGTCGCAGGATGGGCAGCGGCAGCAACGAACTCAGGGTTTGACCCGTTCCCGTAATGGCCTGCGGCACGAACGCCGCGGCCGTCTCCAAATCGTATCCGACAAATTCCGTGTACGTCGGAATGATTGTCATCTGGATGGTGTATCCATCCGCGGAAATATAGGGTATGACATCAAGCACCGGGCCGAACGGCAGGATTTGAGTCGTCGGCGTCACGAAGGTGGCCGCCGCCGCTTGTTGCACCACGCCCCCGCCTGCGGGAGGTGTCGCTGCCGCGGCGCCTTGATTGCCCTGCTGCTGATTCACGCCGGTGACAATCGTCCGCAGGTCCACCACCTGCACCTGCGCCTGGCGACCACTCACCGTCGTCACCTCCGGGGAGGACAACAAATCCGCTCCGTCCCGCTGGTCAATCGCTTTAATCACCGCCCGGAATTGTGGCTCAGTCAGAATCCCGGTGAAGGTTGCCAGGCTTGGGATGCTGCCCGCATTCAAACCGTAGCTGTTCCGCAAGCCCGCCGTTAACAGACCATCAGTACTCGCGGGTGCAATCGTTGTGCCGGAAATGAAATCGCCAGGAAACGTGCCTCCCGGATTCGCGGCAGTTGGTGCGCCGCCAAACGACGGTGCCGTCCCTCCCTGCCAGCCCATCTCACCGTTACCCATCAGGATGTTCCCCAGGTACCAGTCAAATCCCAACGCGCGATTATCCTGTTGGGTGATTTCCACGAACTTGGATTTGATGTTAATCTGATGCGGCGTGACGTTCAGGATTTGAATGGCCGTCTCGATGGTATCCAATTCCTGTTCCGTGGCGCGCACCATCAGCAGCCCCGTCCGGTCGTTCCAAAACACACTCTTCCCCAACAATGGGTCGAGATTCACCCCGAGCGTGGTAAAGAAGTTCACCACGGCCATGCTCACCGCCTCCATGCTGTTGGTCTGGGTGATGAAGCGCAAACCGCCGCCGGTGCCGCCACCGCCGCCGCCTATGCCACCCGCACCGCCGCCGCCGCCACCACCACCCGTCAGACCACCACCGCCCGCCACGCTCACGCGCGGAATGGAGAGAATGCTACCTCCCCCGGTGCCGCCGGCGCCGCCCGATGAACCACCACCACCGCCACCACCGCCACCGCCGCCACCCCCGGTGCTGGTTTGAATGTCACCGAAAGCGAATGCGTTGACGTTCTCCAAACCCTGATAAAACGTGTTCGGGTCCACTTTGTAAGTGCGGAGAAACAGAATCTGCGGCTCCGCTCCCCGCAAAGAGAACACCACGGCGTAATCTTCCAGGGAGTATTTGATTGGCTTGTCGGCCACCTTCACGATGGCCTCCAGTACGTCAGCCAGGCGGACATCCGTCATCTCCGGATTGATCTTGACGGAAACCGTATTGATATCCACCGGCTCCGGTGGCGCAAACGGCAGGGGCAAGCCAGTGGTCGGATCCGTGAACTGCTGCAAAGGTGCCGCTGTCGCGGCTTCGACATTGGGGTTGATGATGAAATTGATGCCCCGCTTTTCGGGATCACGCTTCTTGGCTTCGTCGCTCAGAATCTTCACCACTTCACTCAGACCAAGGCCATCCCAGAGTACGGTGTCCATGCGGATGCGGTCGAGCTTCGAGGCGATGGCCTGCCGGCCCTTGCTGGTATGAATCTGGGTGGAGCGGGCGTAAGGATTCGGCACGGGCAACGAATCGCGAGTGGCGGGCCGTTCCCAGGCTTTTTGAATCTCCACGATGCCTTTCTTGGAATCCTGCTCTCGGCGGCCCTCGGAAAGTTTGAACCGGGCCTCCTTGACCAAACTGGAATAATAAAACGCGGCTTCGTTTTTCGGGTCCAACTTTATGGCTTCATTCAATTTGGCTTCCGCCTGATCCAGTTCTCCGGCTTCGATAAGAATCCGGGCGTCCTGCACCAGCGTGTTCGCACCGGCTTTCTCCTGCCGAATCACGGCCACCTGCTCTACCACGGCGGGGCTGGGCAAATAGGATTTGTTCTCTGCCAGAGCCTTGTCATTCGCCTGCTTGAAGGCAATGGCTGCTGGGTTCTTCGGGTCCACCAGCAGCGCCCGCGAAACCTGAAGATCGGCCTCCCGCCAGTCGCCGCGCCGGTAAGCCGCATGTGCCAGTTCCATCCGCACGGAGGTGAGGCCGCCGATGGCTTGCGCCTGCTCCATTTCGATGCCGTACCCGCTGCCGATGCTTTGGGTCAGCTTGTAACACTCCTCATAGCGTTTGGCCGCCGTTTGCAGATCGCGCCGCAATTCGGCGTCCCGCGCCTCGATCAAGGTCTGGCGCAACGTTTGCACCGCCGCCTGCCGGCGCACCGCCTCCCGCACCGCGTCTTCGGCGGGTGAGGACTGGCTCCAGGAAACCGTCGCGGTTGCGAGAAGGAAAACCAAACCGATGGATACAGATGCTGCTTTTGTCATGGGTTGACTTCTAGTTGGCACAACACTTCAGTAATTTTAGCTACCAGGGTTGTACGGGACAGACGTTTTCTTATTGTTCGACTTTGCGGACAATACAACCTCGTTGCTCAGGATGGCAACGACAATGTATTCCTCGCCCGCGATGAAAATCGGCGGCCGCGGGGTCACCCCCACGCGAAGCCCCAGCCAGTTCTTGTTCTCCGGGGTGTATCGCAAATCCGCCAGGTAACCATCCACCCGGCGAAACTCACCGTCACGCTTGAGCGTCACCGTTTCATTCGTGTCATTCAACTCCAACACCAACTCGGAGGGATTGTCCACCGGCCCTTTCACTTCCCGCAGAATGAAAACTTCCGTCTTGTTGTTGAGCGTGGCGGAGAACTGCCGCTTGCGGCGTTGAGCCGGATTGACGGCCGCCTCCCGAGAAACCCCAATGAGATAACGTGCGCCGCTGTCCGACGGGGTCACCTGATCCAGGGTTATGATCAAATGCAGCGGCGTGATACTGGTCACCGTCGCGGCTTCAACGCCCACGCTCCCCTTTTCCACCTTGATGAAAGATTCATCGGCCTTCTTCTGCCACTGCACCGGATTGACCAGCTTGTTGGTGGTGGAAAAATCCAGGCGCAAGAGGGTTTCCGTGCGCTGCATAAGCGCCTTCGGTTTGGCCAGCTCCAAGGGAGGCAATTCCTTGGGTTGGGGACGCAAGACCTCCGCCTGCCGCGCGAACGATTCCTGTTCGCTCGAAATCATTACTGGCAGAAAGGCGGCCACGACCACCAACGCCAGCAACACCACTCCCAAGACCGCCTTCTCGTAATGTTTTTTCAGGAAATCCATGCGCACCTATTTCTTGGGCAACAGCTTCACCACCTGCACCATCAAGGTGACCCTCAATTGCCGCTCGTCCAATGCGGGCCGCAATCCCCCGCGCACCCCCGTCGCAGCGACTCCCGGCTGGAAAGTCGGAGCGCCAGGCTGTGGAAATCCGGGCTGCGGATAGCCTCCCGGCGAACGCAATCCCGACGGCGGGCGCTCGGCGCCCGGTCTCTCTCCCGGCCTTTCTCCTCCGAGTCCGTAGCGGTCGCGGAATTGCCGGGCCATGGCAGCCTCATCCATCGCTCGCGGCTGGGGCTGTATCGGCGTCGGGATGATGGGAGTGACGTAACGCATTTCCATCGGCGACTGGCCCGCCAACAGGGGGTCAACCACCGCCACGCCGGCTGGCTGCACATTCACCACTTTTACCACCAAGGCGTGCGGCGAATTCGCAAACCCCGACAACACTGCGGCGAGTTCCGGACTGAAGGCCAGGAAATTCACCTCGTACGGTGTCAGCAAAGCGAGGTCATTCGTCACCGTGGTCCCTGTCAAATAATCACCCGGCGATCCCGCCTGGTCGTCCGCCGAGACGCGCTCCCGGCGGATGCTTTCCAGCGAGTTGATCCGCGCCGCGTTCAAGATATCCGCAATCACTTTCACCTCGCCCAGTTGCACCGCCAGCCGCGGCAGGCTGCCTTCCGCAAAGGTCACCCGCTGTCGCTGCGCCTCAAAGCTGTAGTTGTAGCGCGGGGGCAGGACCACACTCTGATTCGTGGCGTCCCGCTGCAACTGGTCAATTGTCCGCCGCAACGCATCAGCGTATTCCTGCGGGGTCGGATTGGCGGGGATCGGCGCGATGGGCGTGAAACGCTCCGTCACTTGCCCCAAGAAAGCCCGCAACTCCCGCTCCTGCTCGCGCGCGACTTTGATGTTGTCCACCTTGCCGTAACCGGGGTGCGGATTCAACGTGTTGAGCCGCCGGTATTCGTTGTAAGCCGACTCCAGATTCTCGCGCGCGGTGGCGTTGTTGCGCATGGCCCCCAAGGTGTAGAGGACTGCCACCACGATCAACCCCAGCGCCACAAGGCCGCCGCTGACGAGTATCAGGTTGCGCTTGATCCAGTCCATGCGTCAAAAGCGGAGAGCGCCGAGTGGAAAGCAGACATGACTTCCCGCCTCTTGTGCTCGCAGTTTCTGGTTTTGGTTCATAGGAGTTTGATGGGCCGCTTCAGCGCAAGCGTAACCCCAAAGGTAAACGTGCCGCTGGTTTCGTCCGTCAGGATCTGGCCATCCAATTTGGTGCGTTCAGCGTCGAACAGCGGATGGTTCCTCAACTCGTTGTCCACGGCAAAAACAATATCGGTATCGGGCAGCGAAGTGCTGGGCACAATCTTCCGCAAGGTCACCGCGCGAAAGACGAGATTCAAAGTGGCAATTTCGTTGGGATTGCTCGGCGCTCCAGCCGCAGCGCTTGGATCACCCGCAACCGCATTGGGATCATAGGGCATCCCCGGAGCAGGATAGCCAGGGACTCCAGATTCCATGCCCGGAGGCGCGGCAGGGAGTTCGGCGGCAGGCAACGCGGGTTGGGCCGCGCCCGGGGTGTCCAAGCCATACCGTTTGCGAAATTCTATTTGCTCAGGCGTCAGCGGACCGGATGGAACACCGGGGCGCTCGGCTGCGGGCGGACCGAAACCTTCGGCTCCGGTCAGGCTGGTCACCGCGCGAAGAGTATTGATCTCCTCCAGCCAGACGCCGGTTTCGGCGCCAAGGCGGGTCTTCGTAGCGCCTTCCACGCGAATGAGTATCTCGCGCAGTTCGCTCAAGATGTCGGCAAAATAATAACGGTCTTCAATCCACGTCGTAAGCTGGGTGAGTTCGTCCTGCGTACGCTTGAGTTCGCCATGGACGCGCTTGAACTGTTGCTCCTTCTGCTGCAACGGTTGGATTTCCTGCTGTAGCTTGTCCTGCTGGGTCTTCTTGACGTCGGCGAGTTTGTTGAACAGGAAGCCGACCGCAAAAGCCATCAACACGAGGCTGGCCAGCGTGGCAATGAAATAAGGCTTCTTCTGGTTGAAGCTTTGCCAGCGCAGAGTGCTGTCCGGCATCAGATTCAACTCCACCGGGCAGTGCGCCAAATTACGCAACCCCAACCCCACGACTTCGCCCATTCCGTGCGCGACGCGGGCGAGTTCTTCCAGGTTCACCGCCGGATCAATTTGCAGGCTGCGGAAGGGATTGAAGTATTCAACGGGCACGTTGAGCTTTTCCGCGAAGAATTGCGCGGTGTAGGGCATGATGGACGCCCCGCCGGCCAGGAAAAGTCGTTGTGGCGCCGATCCACCCTGCTGGCCGCGGTAAAACTGCATGGTCTGATTGACCTGAATGTGCAGCCGCGTCATGAACTGGCGCGCAATCTTGGAAATCGCTGCTTGATGAGGATTCTCCGGTTCCTCATAAGCCCCACCCAGACTGACAAAGCCTTCCTCAATCTTGATCTTTTCGGCCGGATCGAACTTCTGCTTGGACTCGTTGGCAAAATCCTGCGTGATGGAATTGGCGCCGAGATTGATGCTGCGCGCGAAGACCTTGCCCTTCTCAAAGAACAGCAGGTTGCTGGTCTTGGCCCCAATATCCAACAGCATGGTGCAATCTTCCAGATCACCATAATTGTACCGGAAAGCGTTGCACAACGCCGCCGGGGAGACGTCGCAGATCTGCAACCGCAATCCCGCCGACTCCGTCACGCGGAACAGTCCCTCCACGATATCCGACTTGATGGCCACCAACAAAACTTCCAGTTCCCCGCCCGCCGTCGAGCCGAGGATTTGGTAATCCCAGACCACTTCCGCCAAGGGAAACGGCACGTTTTGCTGGGCCTCGTACTGAATAATCTGGGTTACTTTGCCGGCGTCCACGGGCGGGAGCTTGACGAACTTGGAAAAGACGTGGAATCCCGGAGCGCAGACGTTGACCTCTTTGGCCTTGGTCCCGTGCTCGGCAATCAACTCCTGCAACGCTTTGAGGATGACCGCCTCGCGCTTGGTTTCCTGGGAGCCTTCCAAGCCGAGACGTTTAATGACGAAATGTTTCAGCGACAAGCCGCCGCCCTCGGTAACCTCAAACTCGGCGAGCTTCAGACTGCCTGCCCCAAAATCAACCGCCAGAAATGACTTCGAATTCAGCATTTGGTTTCGTCCCCGCCGCGTCGTCCGGCACGACCCTCACCGATAATTATCGCGGCAGCCCGTGCTGGTTATCGCAAATGCATCCACCGGTCAAACAGAAAAAACAAATCCATCCCGCAAAATTCTTTCCCGCAAACTCGTTCTCGCGGCGGCTCTGGTGGAATAATCCTCTGCGGGCGCACCCATGCCCGTCATATCATCTCTCCATCTCTCATCAATGGCGGGAAGGGTGGCTGAGTGATTGAAGGTATCTGGCTCGAAATCGAAGAAACAGGGGGGTTGCCACTTTTGGCTACGGTTGATTTCCTCAAAGTTTACGCTGGCCACTCTCTCAAGAACAAAGAACGCTACCGTCGGCCCTTGGTGGATGAACAACATGTTCTGGAACACGGCTGATCCAACCGCACGAACCAAAGCGATTCGACCCACTCATCGTTCAACACCATGATCTCAAAACTGCAATAGCATTGTTCGGGGGGTACCCGAGGGCCGACGACCCACAGTCTCAAGTCTGGAATCGGCTGGCGACGGCTCGCATCATTCAAGCTTGGCCAATCCTCGGTGCAACGCCGTCGTGGCCGCTTGGGTCCGGTCGGCCACCCCCAGTTTCTCCAGAATCATCTTCACATGATTTTTCACGGTGTTTTCCGCGAGGTTCAATGTGCTGGCAATTTCCTTGTTGCTCTGGCCTTTGACGATCAAGTGCAGCACGTCCAACTCGCGCGGCGAAAGCCCGGGCGCGGCGCGGCGTTGGGCCAGGCGCGCGGTGATGTCCGTCGGCAAGCGGTAAGTACCGGCATGGACGGCGCGAATGGTTTCCAGCAGCGGTTCGCCATCGGTGTTCTTGAGCAGATAACCGGCCGCGCCGGCCTCCAACGCCCGGCAAATATCTTCGTCGTTGTCGTAGGTCGTGAGCACGAGCACCCGGGCGGCGGGAAAGCGCTGGCGGATGGCCGCTGTGGCTTCGGCCCCGCTCATCCCGGGCATCCGCAGATCCATCAGGGTCACGTCGGGTTGATGTTCGGCAAACGCCGCAATGGCCTCCGCCCCGCCAGCCACTTCGGCCACGACCGTCATGTCCGGCTGGACTTCAAGCAGGCTGCGCAGCCCCATGCGCACGACCAGATGATCGTCCACGAGCAGAATACGCATCTGGTTTCGCTTCATGCCGAAACGGGAACGGTGATGGTGACGGTTGTCCCGCGACCAGGCTGACTGCTGAGTTCCACTTCCGCGCCGATCTGCGCGGCGCGCTCGCGGATGCCGCGCAAGCCGAAATGACCGTTGTCATTTGGGGATGCCGGATCAAAGCCCACGCCATCGTCGGCGACCTGCAATCGCACGCGCCTCACCTCAAGACTGAGCGACAAACGAATGTGGCTCGGGCGCGCGTGACGCACGGCATTGACCAAACATTCCTGGCCGATGCGCAACAAGTTGGTCTGCACGGCTTCCGGCAGACTTTTTGCGGGCCGCTGCACCTCGCAGTGAAGTTCGATGCCCGTCCCCACGGTGATGTGCCGCGCCAGTTCCGGCAGCGCGTCGGACAAGCCGCCGCGCTCAAGCTCCTGCGCCCGCAAGTTCATCAGGGAGCGGCGCAGTCCCTCACGGCCATAGCGGACCATTTCACGCGCGGTGTTTAGTTGCGCGCGGGCGGCATTCTCCTCCTGCGGCAGGCGTGCGCTCAAGGCATCGAGTTGAAAGCCGAGGCCGGAAAAACTCTGGGCCAGGGTATCGTGCATCTCGCGCGCCATGCGATGGCGTTCTTCGAGCACCGCCTCGCGTTGGACCTTTTCGAGAATCACCGCCGCCTGCCGGGCCACGCGCCGTCGCAACAGGATCACCCATCCGGAGGCGACCAGGGCCACGCCCAACAACACGCCCAGCACCACCATGAATCGCTGCGTGCTCCAACTGGATGGCGCGGAGAGCACCCGGATGTCCGCGGGTGAACGCAGCAACAACTCCATTTCGAGCGGGTGGGCGCGAAAGCGCGGCCCGGAGAAATTGGAGTCGTCCACGCGGCACACTCCGGTGAGTTGCAGGAGGCTGCCGCTGCGCAAGGGCGGGGGCGAGCGCGGAAGGCGCGCGCGAAAAACGGTGTCCCCTTCCCCCATGACCAGCACCGATTCGCCGCTTCCCTCCAACACGTCGAGCAACCGCGCCTCAAGGGTCACCAGGTTCGCGTCGTTCGTGCCTTGCAGGACTTCGCCCACCGAACTGGTCACCGGCTCTGGAACCGGCCCCCGTCCCACCACGCGGAACTCCGCATCCTCCAGAAACGCGCCGAAGCGTCCCATGGCGGGAAACCCCACAGCTTCCACCACGTCGCCGGCCGCCACGATGGTGGTCTGCGGCGTTCGCACCAGCAACCCGTCGGTGGCATCACGCAAGAACAACGCCTCACCGGGTTGTTGATGGGTTACAATTCCACGCACGCGGACCCGATGGCCGTCTATGCCCTCCGGGTTGAATTTGAGCAGTGAACCGGTGGTCGCGCGCGGCTGTTTGAACGGGTCCGCGGGCGGTGATGCTTCGACCTGCAAATCACCTGGCCGGCTGACCAGGATGGTGGGGGAACGCAATTGCCGACGGGTGTTGATGTAGCCGGCGGCCAGTCCCGTCACCCGCACGCGCGCGTCCACCATTGGCGGCAGGTTCGTCACGCCGGGCACCACCAGCTCGACGTCGAGTTTTCGCGGTCCCATGGCGACCATCAGCAACATGCACTGGCGACGTTCATGCCACGCGACCGAACGGACGATGCCGGAGACTTGCACGCGCTCGTAATGAAAGCGACCGGAGAGTAACTCGTCGTAGGTCACGCTCACCGGGTGGGGTAACTCAGCCCGGCCCAGCCGCTTCACTTTCGCGGACATGACGCCGGAAAGAAAGAGACCGGGGTAGCTCAAACCCTCGATGAGCACTTCCTCTCCCGGTGTCAGCGAAAAGACGTCCTGGTCGCTGTGGGCCAGGAACGTTCCCCCCGTTGCATCCTGGACGAAAACCGACGCCCCGGGATTGCGCGCTGTCACCACACCGCGCAGGCGGACGGGAATTTGGCTGGCCGCTTCCGCTGCCGACAGCGCCCGAAGTTGAGCGGCGTTCGTCAACATCACCGTGGCGGTCTGCGCCGGCACGTCGGCTAGGGGAACGACCACGCCCAAGGCGATCAACCAGCGCCCCGACCAGGAATTCCATCGCTTGCGCATGTTCAACTTCGGCAGTATAGGTTTTTTTGAGCGGAGAGGCACTAGCTCGAAAGAGCTATAGACGACCGTGAAATCCAGGGTGTAAACTCCGCGCTCAATTGACAGTTCACAACTGACCAGTTGTATATGACGCGCATCCCGATTTCTACGCGCTCTGGGCTGACGGTCACGGCCGCCAGCCTTCCGAGTCCGCGCTGTACTTCACCAACCAGCGGGGCGATCACGTGTGGCGGTTGCCGGTCAAAATGAACACCGAATTCGCGAAGCCGGAAATCGCATGGTGAGAACCTTTCGGGATTTGAACGATGAAAGCCATCTTTATCTCAACCACCCTTTTGATTGCGGCCACCGCGTTCGGTTTCGCTCAAAGCGCCGCATCGCCTGCGGCCAAGGACGCCAAACCGCCGTTCAACGGCGACACATCTCGCCCCGATGACGGTTATCGCGGCATCTGGTTTACGCTGGGCCAGTTCTCCAAGCACGGCGACAAATACTCCGGCGGCCTCGGCACCTACACGGCCAATCACATCCCGCTCGCGGTTCATGCGCCGCAGGTGAACAAGACGTTCTTCGTCTATGGCGGCACGATCAAAGACAAGCGCCACCTGCTGATCATGGCGTCGTATTACGATCACGCAAAGAACGTCGTGCCGCGTCCCACCATCGTTCACGACAAACAGGGCGTGAACGATCCGCACGACAACGCGAGCATGAACCTGGACGACCGCGGCCACATCTGGGTGTTCATCAGCGGACGCGGGCGGGGACGGCCCGGATTCAAGTATCGCAGCAAGCAGCCGTATGACGTGTCGGAATTCGAGTTCATCCAGCAGGAGGAATTCACTTATCCGCAACCGTGGTTCGCGCCGGGCAAGGGATTTCTCCATCTGTTCACCAAGTACACGCGGGGCCGTGAGCTGTATTGGGAAACCAGCGCCGACGGCATTCAGTGGAACGAACACCAGAAACTCGCGGGCCTCGAAGGACATTACCAGGTCAGCGCCGAACATCAGGGCAAGATTGGCAGCTTCTTCAATCGTCATCCCGGCGGCAGCGTGGACAAACGCACCGACCTTTACTACGTCCAGACCACCGACTGGGGCAAAACCTGGACCACGGTGGATGGCAAACAGCTTTCGCTGCCGTTGTCACAAACGGACAATCCTGCGCGCGTCATCGAGTATTCTGCAAAGGGTCGCCTGATGTACACAATTGATCTGCGCTTCGACCGTCAAGGCCATCCGGTGTTGCTTTACATCACTTCATCAGGGCATCAACCCGGCCCCGAGAACGATCCGCGCGAATGGACGTTGACCAAATGGAACGGCAAGGCTTGGGAAACGCACGTCGTCTGTCGCTCCGATCACAATTACGATCTCGGCAGTCTGTTCCTCGGCGAAAAGGAATGGACGATTCTCGGCCCGACCGAAACCGGCCCGCAGCCTTACGGTACCGGTGGCGAAGTGGCATTGTGGGTGAGCGCCGACGAAGGCAAAACGTGGTCGAAACGGCGACAGGTCACGCGGAACAGTGAATTCAATCACACCTACGTCCGCCGTCCGCTCAACGCCAAAGACCCGTTCTACGTTTTCTGGGCGGATGGCAACCCGGACAAGTTCAGCGTCTCGCGGCTTTACTTCGGCAACTCCACCGGCGACCGTTACTGGCGATTGCCAGACGACATGTCCGGTGAATTCGCCACGCCGATGGAGATGAAGAAATGATTGGAGACTGCCTCCGCAGGAAGTTGCTGTTGTGGGTCGGGGTTCTTTTCGTTGCCCTGCCGCCGCTCTGTGGGCATACGGCGGAGGCAGATGAGCGCTCGCTGGAACAGTTTTCCTCTTTCAAGTGGACGAACGCGCCCTGGGCTGATCCAAAGTTTTTCCCGATTGCCGTCTGGCTGCAATCACCGGCCAACGTGGAACGCTACCGGCAGGCCGGCATCAACATGTATGTCGGTCTTTGGAAAGGGCCAACTGAAGCGCAGCTTGCCGCCCTAAGCAAAGCCGGCATGTATGTCATCTGCGATCAAAACGAGGTGGGACTTCGTCAGCGTGATGATCCGACCATCATCGCCTGGATGCATGGTGACGAACCGGACAACGCACAGTCCCTCGGCGAAGGGCGCGGTTGGGGGCCGCCCATTCCGCCCGCAACGATTGTCGAGGATTATCGCCGGATGCGCGCCGCCGATCCGACGCGGCCAGTATTGCTGAATCTCGGCCAGGGCGTCGCGTGGGATGGTTGGTACGGACGCGGCGTCCGCAGCAATCATCCCGAGGATTATCCCGAATACCTCAAGGGCTGCGACATTGCGTCCTTCGACATTTACCCGGCCGTGCATGACCGGAAGGAAGTCGCCGGCAATCTCTGGTTCGTGGCACGCGGTGTGGAGCGGTTGGTAAACTGGACCGAAGGGCGGAAGCCGGTCTGGAACTGCATCGAATGTACTCACATCGGCAATCCCAACCGCAAAGCCACGCCGCACGAAGTCCGCGCCGAGGTCTGGATGTCGCTCATCCACGGCTCGCGCGGGCTGATTTATTTCGTTCACCAGTTCAAGCCGAAGTTCATCGAGGCCGCCCTGCTCGCTGATCCGGAAATGCTTGCCGCCGTGACGGCCATCAACCGGCAGATCAAGGAATTCGCCCCTGTGTTGAACAGCCCGACCGTGCCAAACGCCGTGCAGGTGAATTCAACCGATGCGGCCGTGCCGGTCGCCGCCATGGTCAAACGCTACGAAGGCGCGACGTATCTTTTCGCCGTGGGGATGCGCAACGGCGAAACGTCCGCGACGTTCAAGCTCACGGGAATCACCGGAGAGAAAGCGCTGCACGTAATCGGCGAAAACCGGACGCTCATCGCCAAGGACGGCAGCTTTGCGGATCACTTCGCTCCTTGGGACGTTCATCTTTATCGCGTGCAATCAACGACAAGATGATGGGTGCGGGATGCAACTGGCGGCCAGATCGGCCAGATCGGCGAAGCCGGATCACTTGCTGCTTGAGGCCTCTTTGGGGAAGGGCTATGCTGAACCTGTGAAAACGCTGAACGCACATTTTGACGGTAAGGTCATTGTGCTGGATGAGCCGGCGGACTTGAAGCCGAACGCCAAGGTCAAAGTCATTGCGCCGGACGAAGACGCGGTGGACGGCGACCTCGTGTCTGGCTGCGCACGCCTGTCCGAACCCGCCTTCCGCGCAATTTGGGACAACCCACTCGATGCCGACTACGACCGTCTATAACCGCGGCGCGGTCGTTTTGCTTCCGTTCCCATTCTCCGATCAGAGAGGGATGAAGTTACGCCCTGAATCACTTGGAGTCTTGGCTCCTTGGGTTCACGGCGAACGGCGACGATAAACGCGCTGGCAATGGGTCATCGCCTGCGGGTCGGTGAACTGAAACTGGCCGGACGAAACTTCTGTAACCCCTCCAAGCGCCGTCCAGTTGATCAAGGCGGCGACAGAATTTCCGGACGGAGGCGGCCGACGAACTGGCTGGGCAATTTTCGATCCAGTGAACCGGCCACCATTTTTTCCGCCGCAACATGGCCGTCGCAGAAGGCCACATTCGCCCGTCGCAAATGGCGGAAGTGTCCGTTTGGGTAGTTCGTGGTGCTGTCCACGTAATACCATTCCTCCAGCATCGGATTCGTGCGGGAGGCGGGCGGCTGGAAATCGTTGATCTGGGCGGCATCGGCGAAGAGCGCGGCATCGCTGGGGCGCGCGAGTTTTGACACCTTGAACGGCGGGGCGGAGGACAGGTGGAGGTTGTAACCGTAACCATACGCCGCACCGCTGGCTTTCAATTTGAATTGCGCCAGGGCGTAATTGAGCGAAGGGCAGACTTCCACACCGCGACCCTGCAAGTAGGGATACAACGCGCCCATCGTGGCGTCGAAGGGTCGCTGGCCCTCCGCGCCCGCGCCCAGCCAGCCGAACCAATACCGCGTGCCGCCGTTGGTCGGGCCGAGGTTGTAGCGGAAGCAACTCCCGGCGTGGTCATCCCAATACATCTGGGTGGCAAGGCCGAGTTGATGGAGATTGCTGATGCACTTGAGGCGTTGGGCTAGATGCTTGCTGCGCGCCAGGCCTGGCAAAAGCAGGCCGGCCAGCAGGGCGATGATTCCGATGACGATGAGCAGTTCAACGAGGGTGAACCCGGCAACGGGCCCGGGCAGGTGAGAAAGTGAGAATGGGGAATGGGGTTCCGTCGGAATTCCCGCCTTCCCGCTTGAACGCTTGACCGCTTTCAACCTGGTTCTCATCAGAGTGCTTGGCCCGCCTGGCCCGATCTCAGTTCACGGCCTTTGCGCCCGCACGCGGTAAAACGCCTGACCGGCGGGTGGATTGGTGTCTTGCAGGAACAAGTTGGTCGCATTGCCGGATGCGGTCGCTGAAACATTCGTCCAAGCTGAGAAATCCACCGTGCGCTCCAAGGTGTAAAGCCAGTTGCTGCGGCTGCGGAATTGTGCCTGCCACACCTGGTTGCTAAATGCGCCCGTCAAGCCCTGCACCGGCGGGACATGCACCATGATGTTGTCCACCGTGCCATGCCCCAGCACGGAACTGAACGGGTCCCAATAGCTGCTGTAGCTGCTGATGGAAAATGAATCCACGCGAAAGTCATCGCCGGCGCCAAAGCCGCTGCTGGCCGGATCGTTGAGCACGACGGCGGGCGGTTGGTACAGCAGGACTTGATTGGTGCTCAGAGTCAGCCGGAGCGACTGGTTTCGGGCGGTGTAGTGAATGGCGACGTGGACCACCTGGTTCGTCGGCAGTTCGAACTCGTAAAACGGGTCAAAGAAGGTGGGCGCATAACCGAAGCCGGAACTGGAAACAAAATCAAACACCGTCGTGGGGTCGGAGGGAAAAATGTCCTGGCCGAACGTGTAGTAGCCGTAGGGAAAATAATTGAACTCCGCGATGTTCGGCGCGCCGCCATACGTGGCGCGACCGAAGTCGGCGCTGGTGGCGTCAGCGAGATTCAACAGGCCGATGCCGATTTGCAGCGGGCCGGTTTTCCCCGGTTCATGGCCGCTGATGCAATCCTCCATCGTTAGCTCAAACTCGATTTGGAAATCATCGTGGCGGGTGACGGTGAGGCCCAGCGGATGATGGAAATAACTGTTCGTGCGCGTGGAATCCCACGTGACGCCCAGGTTGTGGTTGGTGGCGTCCCACGTGAAGAGGTTGGCGTCGCCAATGACCGACCAGCCGTTGGTGAGCGGATTGGCGCTGAAGTTTTCACTGATGGTAACGCTGCGTGCGGGCGAAACGGCAAGGAGGACGAGGCCGGCAAGTGCCGGCAGGAACGAACGGATTTTTTGCATTTGACTGATCTTCCATTATGGCCCGCGCACGGGCGCGGACGGTTCGCATTTGGGAGACCAGCGCGGAGAGAGAAGGGAAGCCGCTAACGCAAGGAGGCGGATGCTTCGGCAAATCCAGCCCTCCACCGCGTTACTTCGGCGGCCACAAAAAAACCTTCACCCTCCGGCAAATCGGGGAATGAAGGCATTCAGCGAATCCGCGTGAAGACGGTTCAACGCGGCTGGCCTCATCCTTCTCTTTGACGGAGAAGTTGTCCCGTCCCGCAACGCGCGGAACGCGACCGACGAGCACAACCAGACCGGTATCCTGACTTCGGGCATGACCTCGCTCCCGCCTTCCCGGCGCTGGGCCAGTGGCTGTGGGAGTTTGTAGTCCGTTACAGTGGCGCAACCGTCCCCGATTCTCACGGGGTTCCCCCGTCGCCCGGCTGTGATCTTGATGGACCCATGTCCATCACTTTCAAAGAACGATCTCTTGGTATGACGCGAGGCAAACACTGGCAAGGAAAATCTTGGATGAACTACCGTCTCAATCTCGCGCGTTGTTGAATTCCAAATCCGCGTTACCCCAAAGTGCAACTCTGTGCGGCCGCCAGCGTTGTTCTCAGGCGAGATTGAGGCGTTACGCCAAATTACCAGGCCCGGCTTTCCAGGTTGCCATGCTGACGAGATGCTTTTTGCCTGGCAAAGCACCTTGACATCGGATGGGAAAACTTGTATTGGGAATTCCAGTTTCCACCCAGAACGGCTCGTAATTCCACGGGCCGCTCGCAACCCGAGCATTGGCTCGAAGTACATCATGAACAAAAGAATGTTGTTACTGGGCGCGGGCATACTCCTCCTTCACCTGGCATTGCTCGCTCAAATTCCCCAACTCATCAGCTATCAAGGCGTGTTGAATCGCTCCAGCGGAGGGCCATTTAATGGCACCGTTGACCTGGAGTTCAATCTGTATCCCATCGCGCCAGGAAGCGCGCCTATCTGGACGGAAACGCATACAAACGTGACCGTGACCAGCGGGAAGTTTGAGGTCCAACTCGGAAAGTGGGTGACACTGCCGCTGT
>JAANMW010000273.1_pt1 | contig 59336 bp, 49 predicted proteins | sample 7279671 | NCBI WGS metagenome assembly JAANMW01 (sample SAMN14094541, study PRJNA606508) | bioreactor metagenome | isolation source: A lab-scale SPAN reactor treating ammonium-rich wastewater day 247 | place: Ireland: Galway | collected 2017-09-19 | reverse complement strand
GCACCGTTATGCGCCGGGTGTGCGCGAGAACACAGAGCACATCTTTAGCCTGGAAGTGCCGGAAGGCACCGCCGTGCAACTGAGCCCGCGTGAACATGTGGCCTGGCAATGGCTTGGCTGGCGGGACGCTGCCCTGGCCTGCTATTCACCGTCCAACGCTGAAGCCTGCCTGTTGTTGCCGCATTTTGCGGGGACCGAGCCCATTGTGTAAACAGGCCTGCGTGATGGTGTGGCAAATCGCCGCCTGATGGGCAGCGGGCGGCCCACAGGGTGTAGGAGGATGTCTTGAGTGTGTGTCGGGCCTCTCGTTGTGGGCCCCGCAAACATCCTTAGCCGTAGCGCATCGTGCCCAGGTGGTAGAAAATGATCCGATGGAAAACGACGACATCTTGCGGGTTGCCACGTACAACATCCACAAAGGAGTGCAGGGCCTTGGCCCGGCGCGTCGGCTGGAGATCCACAACCTGGGCCTGGCGGTCGAGCAGCTCGACGCCGACATCGTCTGCCTGCAGGAAGTGCGCAAACTGCACCGGCGCGAGGCGGCCTATTTTCAGCGTTGGCCCGATGTGCCCCAGGCCGAGTATCTTGCCCCCGAGGGTTATGAGGCGGTGTACCGCACCAATGCGTTCACCAAACATGGCGAGCACGGCAACGCGCTGCTGACGCGCTGGCCGGTCATCGGGCACCAGCACGAAGATATCTCCGACCACCGGTTCGAGCAGCGCGGTCTGCTGCACGTGGAAGTGGGGGCGCATGGCCGCCAGGTGCACGTCATCGTGGTGCACCTGGGGCTTATCCCGGGCAGCCGCATACGGCAAATCGGGCAGCTGCAGCGCTTTATCGAGCGTGAGGTGCCCAAGGGCGCTCCGCTGGTCGTCGCCGGAGACTTCAACGATTGGGGCCTGCAGATCAAGCGCATGCTCGCCGGTTTTGGTCTGTATGAGTTTGACGATGCCCGCGCCTTTACCTACCCGGCGCGGCTACCGCTGGCGCAGTTGGACCATGTTTATGTGCGCGGCCTGACGCCGCTGGGCCTGCATGTGCCGCGTGGGCGCATCTGGTGGCGCATGTCTGACCATTTGCCGCTGATTGCCGAATTCAGGCTCTGATGGCAAAGGTGCCCGATTTTTATCCGGATCACCAGGTTCGGCTGCTCCAGGGGGCGCAGGAGTATTTTCCCGCCCTGATCGAGGCCATGGATGCCGCCCTGGCCGATATCCAGTTCGAGACCTATATTTTCGATTTCACAGAGTCTGGCGCCAGTGTGGCCGAGGCCCTGATGCGGGCCGCCTTGCGGGGTGTGCATGTGCACCTCGTGGTCGATGGTGTGGGCACGGGCCGCTTGCCGCAGGCGTGGGCCGATCGCATGCGCAGTGCGGGCGTGCAGGTGCAGGTGTATTCGCCGCTCGGTCCCCTGGGGCTGTTGTTGCCACAGCGCTGGCGTCGCCTGCACCGCAAGATGTGCGTGGTTGATGGGCACTTGCTGTTCTGTGGCGGCATCAATGTGCTGGACGACTTCCATGACCCCAACCATGGTGTTCTGACAGCGCCGCGGCTCGACTTTGCCGTGGCGGTGACAGGCAGCCTGGTGGTGCCCGCCAGCGATGCCATGGAGCAGCTGTGGTGGCGCATGCAAGCCGTGCGCGATGTGCGCCAGCGCCGCCTGCCTGAGGCATTGCGCGCCTTGCGGGCGGCCAGCGCAGCACGGCATGAAGACACGTCGCCCGACAGCCACAGCGACATGCGTGCCGCCCTGCTGCTGCGCGACAACGTGCGCCACCGTACCCGTATCGAAAAGGCCTACCGCCGAGCGATTGGCACGGCACGCGAGGAAATCATCATCGCCAACGCCTACTTCTTGCCCGGCGGCAAGCTGCGCCGTGCGCTGGTCATGGCGGCCCGCAGGGGCGTGCGGGTGCGCCTGTTGCTGCAGGGGCGTTACGAGTATTTCATGCAGTACCACGCGGCGCGGCCCGTGTATGGCGCGCTGCTCAAGGCCGGGATCGAGATCCATGAATACGAGCCCAGTTTTCTGCATGCCAAGGTGGCGGTGATCGATGCCCTGGGCGCCAGGCCCTGGGCCACGGTCGGTTCCTCCAACCTCGATCCGCTGAGTCTGCTGCTCGCCCGTGAAGCCAATGTGGTGGTCGAAGACGCTGCCTTTGCCGCCGAGTTGCGCGCGCGCCTGGAGCATGCCATGCAGCACGAGGGCCGGGGCCTGGACCCCGCGCGTTATGCCGACCGCACCTGGCGCGAGCGGGTGCTGGACCGCGTGGCCTTTGTGCTGGTGCGGCTGGCGCTGTGGCTCACGGGCAGCCGCTATTGATGTGCAGGCGACAGATTGCTATTTAATTGATAGCTGATTGCGCTTGATGGGTAAGCGCTAGAGGGCTAAAAACCCTGAAAAACGATGGCGTTTGATCGCTGGTACGATGCGATCATGTCCAGACCAACTGCAGCCGACATGGCGCCCGATCCCCGGGATGAAGGGGTTCCTGTTTCCGTCAAGATCCGTGAGCGGCTCGTCGCAGCGCGCAAGCGCTTCAACGCCAACGACAACATTGCCGAGTTCATCCAGCCTGAAGAACTAGAGGCTTTGCTGGACGAGGTTGAGGTCAAGATGCAGGGCGTGCTCGACAGCCTGGTCATCAATACCGACACCGACCACAACACCCAGAACACCGCGCGCCGCGTGGCAAAGATGTACCTCAATGAGGTGTTCAAGGGCCGCTACGTGCCCCAGCCACCGATCACCGAATTTCCGAACGCCGAGCACCTGAACGAGCTGATGATCGTGGGCCCGCTCACGGTGCGCAGCGCCTGCAGCCACCATTTCTGCCCGGTGATCGGCAAGATCTGGATCGGTGTCATGCCCAATGAGCACACCAACGTGATCGGCCTGTCCAAGTACGCGCGTCTGGTGGACTGGATCATGGGCCGCCCACAGATCCAGGAGGAAGCCGTGGTGCAACTGGCCGATCTGATCATGGAAAAAACCCAACCCGACGGTTTGGCCATCGTCATGGAAGCCAGCCATTTCTGCATGTCCTGGCGCGGTGTGCGCGAGATGGACAGCAAGATGATCAACTCCGTGATGCGCGGCGTGTTCCTCAAAGACCCATCGCTGCGCCGCGAATTTTTGTCCCTCATCCCCGGAAAGAACTGACCATGTTGGTACGCCTGCTTTACGCCAGCCGCGCGGTGGATACCTCTCCCGCAGCCATCGAAGCCATCCTGACGCAGTCGCGCCAGCACAACCCCGGTTGTGGCATCACCGGAGTGCTGTGCTACGGCGGGGGCATCTTTTTGCAAGCCATCGAAGGCGGCCGTGCGGCCGTGAGCGACCTGTATGGCCACATCCAGCGCGATCCGCGCCACAAAGACGTCGAACTGCTGCACTACGAAGAAATTGCCGAAAGGCGCTTTGGTGGCTGGACGATGGGGCAGGTGAACCTCTCCAAGATCAACCACTCCATCTTGCTCAAGTATTCCGAGAAGCCCGAGCTCGACCCGTATGCGGTGTCGGGCAAGGTGTCGTTTGCGCTGCTCGAAGAACTCATGGCCACAGCCTCCATCATCGGCAGGGCATAGAGTGCACACCCCCCTGAGGTGCTGCGCGCCTTCCCCCCGCTCTCGCACCGCTGCGCGGTGCGGGCAGGGGGACGCCACCGGTGCTGCGGGACGGCCCTTGCACGGTGGCCGCTGGCTCAGGCCGTGCCAGTTTCATGCGCTGCGGGCGTCGCATAGCACTCTCGATCACTGAATCTTCGCGCCGCACACGGCCGCAGGCCCAACGGGCGCTGCGGCTTTTTGCATTCAAGCCTTTTTTTTTCCTCTCGTGACCCCCACCGCCTTCGCTCTCATCATCCTGGCCGGTCTGATCCATGCAGGCTGGAACATTGTCGCCAAGAAGGCCGGTGGTGACGCGCGCTTTGCGTTTTTCACGGCGGTGCTGATGATGCTTTTCTGGGCGCCGCTGGGCTGGTGGGTGGGGCGCAGCGTTGTGCCGCTGTGGGGCGTGCGTGAATGGGTCTTCATTGGCGTCAGCGGCGTGCTGCATGTGCTGTATTACGTCATCCTGCTGCGCGGCTACCGCAAGGCCGACCTCACGGTGGTGTACCCGCTGGCGCGGGGCTCTGGACCGCTGTTGTCGTCGCTGGTGGCCATTGCGCTGCTGGGCGAGCAGATCACGGCGCTGGGGCTGTTGGGCATTGCGGGCGTGGTGGGCGGCGTTTTCCTGATCGCCGGCGGGCCGGGGTTGCTGCGCGCCGCGCACGACCCGCAGGCGCGTGCCCGCGTGCACAAAGGCATCGCCTACGGCTTGCTCACCGGCCTGTTCATTGCCAGCTACACAGTGGTCGATGGCTATGCCGTCAAGGTGCTGCTGATGTCGCCCATCCTGATCGATTACATGGGCAACTTCGTGCGTGTGGCCGTGCTGGCCCCGGCCGTGCTGCGCGACCTGCCAACCGCCGCCGTGCTGTGGCGCGTGCAGTGGCGCTATGCGTTGCTGGTGGGTGCCGTCAGCCCGGTGGCTTATGTGCTGGTGCTGTATGCCATGCAACAGGCACCGCTGTCGCATGTGGCGCCTGCGCGCGAAGTGTCCATGCTGTTTGCCGCGCTGATCGGTGGCCATCTGCTGGGCGAGGGCGATCGCTTTGCGCGTATTTGCGGCGCTGCGTGCATTGCCTTGGGTGTGACTGCCCTGGCATTGGGATGAGCGGCATGCAGGGCAGACCGCTGCTGTTGGGCGTGGATTTTTCCAGCAGCCCCAGCCTGCGCAAACCCATTGTGATGGCACTGGGTGAGCGTGCGGGCCAGCGCGTGCGCCTGCAGTCGCTACAGGTTTTTGAAACCCTGGAGGCGCTGGGCTGCTGGCTGGCGGCTCCGGGGCAATGGGTGGGCGGCTTTGACCTGCCCTTTGGCCTGCCCCGCGAACTGGTGCAGCAGCTCGGCTGGCCGCAGGAGTGGAATGCCTGCATGCGGCACTACGGCCAGCTCTCGCGCGCCGAGATTCGCGATATCTTTGCCGCGTTCTGCGCCGCACGCCCGGCCGGGGCCAAGTTTGCCCACCGCGCCACCGACCGACCCGCAGGGTCCAGCCCGAGCATGAAGTGGGTCAACCCGCCGGTGGCTTACATGTTGCACGCCGGCGTGCCGCTCTTGCTTACGGCAGGCGCGCACCTGCCGGGCCTGCACGCAGGCGACCCGGCGCGCGCGGCGCTGGAGGCCTACCCCGGCTTGCTGGCGCGCGAAGTGCTGCAGCGGCGCAGCTACAAAAGCGACGACCGTGCGAAGCAGACGCCCGACCGCCTGATCGCCCGCAAGGACTTGATTACGGCGCTGGAAAACGGGCAAACCCGACTGGGATTGCAGCTCAAGCTCAGCCACGCGCAGCGCGATGTCCTGGTGGACGATGCCCGGGGCGACCACCTGGACGCCGTGCTGTGCCTGCTGCAGGCCGCCTGGGCCGACGCACGCCATGCCGATGGCGATGCGCTCTATGGCCTGCCGCCATCCCTGGACCCGCTGGAAGGCTGGATCGTTACCGCTTGAAACCTGTATGCCGCAGGGTCTTCATACAGGCGCTGGACAATGCGGGAAAAACCACGGGAGAACCCATGATTGACGGCCCTCTGTCTTTTGCATTGCGCACCGCAACACGGGCCGTGGTGCTGGGACTGTGCCTTGCAGCAACGTGGTCAGCCGCCGCCGACCCGTTGCGTGACCGACTCGGGACACGGGCAGACGACGGTGACGTCGAGCTATCGGAGGGCCGCAGTACAGACACAGCGCAGCCACAACTTCTTCCCCCGGGCCTGCGGCTGCTGCGCGACGTAGCCTATGGCCCGGAGCCACAGCAACGCATGGACATTTATCTGCCGGAGCGCGTGCAGAGCGCGCCCGTGCTGTTTCTGGTGCATGGCGGCGGTTGGCGCTACGGTGACAAGGCCCACAACCGCCTCGTGCACAACAAGCTGGCGTACTGGGCGGCCCAGGGCGTGGTGTTGGTGTCGGTCAACTACCGCATGCTGCCGCAGGCCCGGCCCGATGTGCAGGCCAGCGATGTGGCCAGAGCGCTGGTGCAAGCACAGCAGCAGGCGCACACCTGGGGTGGCGATGCGCGGCGCTTTGTGCTCATGGGGCATTCGGCGGGTGCGCACCTGGTGTCGCTGCTGGCGGTGGCGCCCGAGCGCTTGCGCGCTGCCGGTGCGCAGCCGGTACTGGGCACCGTAGCGCTCGACAGTGGCGCCATGGATGTCGAGCAAACCCTGCAAGAGCGCCACGCGGCCTTGTTCGACAAAGCCTTTGGTAGCGACTCGGCCTACTGGCGCAGCGTGTCTCCGCTGCACCAGTGGCAGCCGGGCGCCGCCCCCATGCTGGTAGTGTGCTCCAGCCTGCGCCGCGCACCGTGCCCGCAGGCCCGGGCGTTTGCGGCTCGGGGACAAGCGCTGGGCGGGCACGTTGCCGTGTTGCCGCAGTCGCTCTCGCATGGTGACGTCAATGAAACGCTGGGACTGCCGGGAGCCTATACCGCTGCGGTGGATGCGTTTTTACGCTCGCTCCCGGGGTGGTTGCAGCCATGACGGTGCGGTGGCTGCTGGTTGGGATGGCCCTGTGCAGTGGTTTGGCGCTGGCCGCGCCCGCGCCCTGGTATTACTGGCGCAGCAAGGTGGACGGCCACCGTGTATGTGCACAGGTATCGCCCGGCCTAGGCTGGGAGCGTGATGGCGGGCCGTATGAAGGCCCGATGTGCCAACCCCGGCGCCGCGTATTTGTCATTCCCATGCGGTAGCACTGCAGGCACAATGCATTTCCCTGGCTACGCTGTCGCGCCAGTGTTTACTTACTGCCGGAAGCTCCATGCCCACACTTCAAACCCTGATCGCATTCTTTGGCGTTGCCGTGGTTCTGGCCCTGACCCCCGGGCCGGACAACATCTTTGTGCTGCTGCAGTCGGCCCAGCGGGGCTGGCGCGCGGGCATGGCCGTAGTGGTGGGCCTGTGCGCGGGGCTGGTGGTGCACACGGCGGCCGTGGCTTTGGGGCTGGCGGCGGTGTTTGCGGCCTCGGCGGTGGCGTTTACGGTGCTCAAGTTCTGCGGCGCGGCCTATCTGGCCCATCTGGCCTGGCAGGCGCTGCGTGCACCGCCGGCCGTGTCCTCTGAAGTGCCGGTCGACGCGCCGGTGGCCCAAGGCCCCAGCCTGGGGCGCATGGTGGGGCGCGGCATGGTGATGAACTTGACCAATCCCAAGGTGTTGGTGTTTTTTCTGGCCTTTTTGCCGCAGTTTGCCGACCCTGCACGAGGGGGTGTGGCGTTGCAGTTGATGCTGCTGGGCGTGGTGTTCATGGTGGCCACCCTGCTGGTGTTTGGGGCGATCGCCTGTTTTTCGGGGGTCTTTGGCACGTTGCTGCAGCGCTCGGCGCGGGCACAGACGGTGCTTAACCGCGTTGCGGGGCTGGTGTTTCTGGGCTTGGCTGTGCGCCTGGCGACCGTCGATCGTTGATGAATTTTCAAAAACAGTAGCTGCTTACGCTTGATGGGTAAGCGTTAGAAGCTATTTTGACCACTATTTTCTCGGGGCGCATGGCGCACCGCCCTGGGAAGTGCAGGCCCGCCCTGCGGGTGTGTTCTGGGACACTCACATCTGCTTGCAATTGGCTTGTGCTGTGGGTGTCTGAGCAGCCGATGGCGCTGGTATTCTCGCCCGCTTCCACCGCAACGGTGGATGTCACATGGAACCCAAAAAACCTATGAGCAAGAAGAATATCGTTGGCGCAGCCGTGGTCGTAGCCCTGGCAGCCTATGGGGGAGCAACCTGGTACATGGGCGAATCTGCCCGCAAGCAGTATGAGGAGACGCTGGAAGAAGCCAAGGGTTTCCTCGGCCCGCAGGCGGTGGTGTCGCACCAGTACGAACGCGGTTTCTGGGCTTCGCACGCCAAGCTGGTGCTGCAGTGGAGCCCGCCCGCAGCGTTGGACGCCGACGATGCCCCGGCGCCCCCGCCGATCCGCATCGCGGTGGACAGCACCTTGCGCCACGGCCCACTGGCGGGTGCACGCCTGGCGGCGGCGGTGGTCGAGTCGCACTTTACCGTGGAAGGACTCGATGAGAACGCGCGCCAGGTGCTGGCCAAGGTGAGCCCACCCACGCTGACGACGGTGCACCGCCTGATGGGTGGACATGACATCCGCTTTGCTTTGCCCTCTGGTGAATTGGGCGAGGGCGATCAGCGGGTGTATTGGCAGGCGCTTGACTACCAGATGAGCATTGATGCGGCGCGCCACAAGGTGAGCGGCAGCTTCCAGTGGCCCGAGATGGCCCTGAGCGGGGTGCAGACTCCCCACGCGGACGATAAAGAAGATGAAGGCGACGACAGCCCGGCCAGCATGCCATCAGGCCCGGTTGAACGCTTCACCATGGCCTTGCAGGGCATGGGTGGCGATTTCGACATGCAGTTCGAGGAGGGCCTGTGGCTGCTGGCCCCAGGTTCTGGCAAGGGCCGGTTCGACAAAATCGTGCTGACCCGCACGCAAGGCGAGGCCCCCGCGCAAACGCTGCTGGCCTTGCAAGACCTGCGCTATTCCGCCGTCATCGAGCGCACGGGCAATACCCTGGGCTGGACGACCAAGGCGCAGACCCAGGGATCCGCTGGCCCTCTGGTGTTTGAGGCGGTCGGTTTGGAGGAAACCGTCAGCCGTATCGACGTCGAAGCGGTCAAGCTCTTCCAGAAGGCCTTGCTGGCGGCGTACCGCACCGACCCCGCACAGGCGATGCTGCTGGAAGGCCCCGAAGTCGAAACTCTGTGGAAGGACGCAGCGCCTTTGCTGGTGGCTGCGCTGCCGGCTTACGCTGTCAAGCTCTCGGCCACGCTGGAGGGCCAGCAGGCGACGCTGGAATACGGCGCACAAATCCAGACTGCACCCACCGCCGAGGAGGTCCAGGAACGGGGCTGGGGCCCGGCGCTGCTCAAGGCCAGCGTGCTGCACGCTGGGATGCGCCTGCCCAAGGCCTGGCTGCCCCGCATCGTGCAGGCCATGGGGCAAAAGGACATGCCGGCCGACCAGATCGATGCCATGGTGGGCATGGCGGAGAAGCAGGGCTTTGTCCAGCAGGAAGCCGACCATCTGATCACTGCTGTGCGCATGGAGAGCGGCAAGCTGCAGCTCAATGGCAAGGCACTCGATTTGCCGATGCTGAGCATCGCTGACTAAGCAGGGGGCTGGGATGATTCTCCGCGGTTAGCCCGCCGGGGGATTGGGCCAGGGCCGCTGGGCGCTGCGCAGGTGCTCGAAGGCCCGGGCCAGGCGCAGCACGCCCAGGTCGTCAAAACGCTGTCCGGCGATTTGCAGGCCTATGGGCAGACCGCTGGCGGTGTAGCCGCAGTTCACCGAGGCAGCGGGCTGCTCGGACATGTTGTACGGCACCGTAAAACCAATGTGCTCCAGCGGGCGCAGCGGGTCGTTGGTGGGCGAGGGCAGCTCGGCGGCAAAGGCGGGCATGGGTGCCACGGGGGAAATCACATAGTCGAACGCAGCGCAGGCGCGCACCGTGGCCACGCGCGTGGCGTGGAACTGCTGGTTGGCGTGGAACACGGCGGTGCCCGGCATATCGGCAACGCTGTCGGCCCAGGCGCGGATGAAGGGCAGCACCTGGGCTTTGCGTTCGGCAGGCAGGCTGGCCATGTCCAGGTGTGACCGCATGCGCCAGAAGTGGTCCATGCCGTCGAGCATGGTTTGTGTCATGAAAGGCGGCATGGGAGCCACCTGGGCGCCCGCGTCTTCGAGCAGGGCGGCGGCATGTTCCACGGCGGCGCGCACTTCGGGCTCCACGGCCAGGCCGCATCCGGCATCGAGCAATAGGCCAATGCGCAAGCCGCGCACATGCTCGGGCCCCCGCTCGAAATCCTGCCAGTCCAATGCCTGCGGCGGCAGCGCCGTGCAGTCGCGCGCATCGGGCTGGCTGAGCACCTGCATCATGAGTGCGGCATCGTGCACGCTGCGCGTCATGGGGCCGGCCGCCCGCCCGGTGTAGGGCGGGTCGATGGGAATGCGGCCCAGGCTGGGTTTGAGCGTGAAGATGCCGCACCAGGCCGCGGGCAGGCGCAGCGATCCGCCAATGTCGGTACCCACATGCAGCGGGCCATAGCCAGCGGCTGCGGCTGCGCCAGCTCCGGCGCTCGATCCGCCTGGCCCCTTGTCCAGGCTCCAGGGGTTGCGCGCCAGCGCATGAAAACTCGACAGGCCCGACGACAGCATGCCGTAGTCCGGCATGGTGGTTTTGGCCACCAGCACTGCCCCGGCCTCGCGCAGGCGGGCTGCAGGGGGGGCATCGGCGGGGGCGGGTACCAGATCGACGGCGGCCGTGCCCAAGGGAGTGGGGTCGCCGCAGGTGGCAATGTTGTCCTTGAGCGTGCAGGGCACGCCATCGAGCAGGCCTTGGGGCGCACCGCGCAGCCAGCGGGCTTCGGAGGCACGTGCCTGGGCCAGTGCGGCTTCGGGGCGCAGCAGCCAGGTGGCGTGCAGGTCCGGTTCCCAGCGATCGATGCGATCGAGCACGGCCTGCACCACTTCGACGGGCGAGAGCGTACGCTGGCGATAGGCCTGGAGCAGGGCGTGGGCGGGCAGTTCGTGCAGGGCAGTGGGAGCTTGCATCGGTGGCTTTCTGCGGTGTAGAGCCGCTGCAGCATAGCGGCAAACCACCCTACTGGTGCTGGTGGCTCCAGCGCACGCAGGATAATGGCGGCTTGGGGTCGGCCGGTGCATTGCTGGCGTGCATGGTGCACGGCCCGATTCTGCGGAGTGTGCAATGGCCTTGATGATCACCGACGAATGCATCAACTGTGATGTCTGCGAGCCGGAGTGCCCGAACCAGGCCATTTACCTGGGCGAGAAAATCTACGAAATCGACCCCTCCAAGTGCACCGAGTGCGTGGGCCATTTTGATGAACCCCAGTGCATGCAGGTGTGCCCGGTGTCGTGCATTCCGGTCGATCCCCAGCATGTGGAAAACCGAGAGACGCTGTGGCAGAAGTTTGAGCGCCTGCAGGCGGCCGTGCGTGCCTGATTTTTGATTAAATCGGGCTCTAACGCCCTATTCTCGGGCGCTATCAGCTATTGAATAGATAGTAATCAGACAATATGCTCCGGCCGTGGCGGCTTGGGGCGCGGTGGCTTGGTGGTGTGCACCAGCAGCGTGGCCTTGTCCATGTCACCCGCCAGCAGGGCGGGCCAGGCCTTGAGGCTGTGCGCAATGCTGTCTTCGATCAGTGTGCGTTGGTCGGGCGCGGGCTTTTTCAGTACCCAGTTCGCCACCTCGGCCTTGTCGCCGGGATGGCCAATGCCAATACGCAGCCGCCAGTAATCCGCTGATCCCAGCTGTGCATGGATGTCGCGCAGCCCGTTGTGCCCGGCATGGCTGCCACCGCGTTTGAGCTTGGCCTGGCCGGGCGCGATGTCCAGTTCGTCGTGCACCACCAAAATCTCTTCGGGGGCAATCTTGAAGAACCGCGCCAGCGAGGCGACGGATTTGCCCGAGAGGTTCATGAAGGTCTGGGGTTCGAGCAGCCACACGGTGTGTCCCTGCACCACAGTGCGTGCGGCCAGGCCCCAGTAGCTGCGCTCGGGCTGCAGGTGCACCTTGAGTTCGCGCGCCAGCGCGTCGATCCACCAGAAACCGGCGTTGTGGCGGGTGGCTTCATACTCGGGCCCAGGGTTGCCCAAGCCTACAAACAGTTTGATCATGCGGGCGATTATCCGGGGACAAAATGCCAACGGCCCACGCGGGGTGGGCCGTTGAAAAGGGCGTGCAATCCAGACTTCGCAGCAATACCGCGCTGTGTCTGGATCGCCCGCCCTTGCGGGAGCAAGGCAGCAGTCGTGACCGGCTACCTGACCAGGGCAGATTACTTCTTGCCCTTGCCCTTGCCCTTGGCGGGAGCCGCAGCAGCGTCGGCGGCGGGAGCCGCAACTTCGACCACTGGGGGCACCACGGACACCAGGGCCGGATTGTTCTGCGAACCGCGGGTCACGGCAGTCACGCCCTTGGGCAGCTTGACGTCCTTGAGGTGCAGCGAGAAACCCTTCTTCAGGCCGCTCAGGTCCACCGCGATGAACTCGGGCAGGTCGGAAGGCATGCACGCCACGTCCAACTCGGTGACAAGGGGGTTGACCATGCACTTGTCGATCTTGACGGCTGCAGACTCTTCAGCGCCGCTGTAGTGCAAAGGCACCTTCATGTGCAGCTTGGTCTTGGCATCCACGCGCTGGAAATCGATGTGCAGCACCAGTTGCTTGTAGGGGTGGTATTGCACGTCGCGCAGCAGCACTTTGCTGGCTTGGCCGTTCAGCTCCATGTCCAGAACGCTGGAATGGAAAGATTCCTTCTTCAGGGCGTGCCACAGTGCGTTGTGGTCCACTTCGATGGCCAGGGGTTCAGCAGAACCACCATAGACGATACCGGGCGTGCGACCCGAATTGCGCAGACGGCGGCTCGCACCCGTACCTTGCTTGGCGCGCTCAAAAGCGACGAAGTTCATAAAATTCTCCAGAAAAAGTGCACCGCGACCAGTGTCACTTTCGTTAAGGTAAAAAGCGCCCGCAAAGGGCGCTCGACGCTTTGTCCAGACTCAGAACAAGTTGTCCTGGTCTGCAAACAAACTCATCACCGAGTCACCGCGGGCAATCCGCTGGATCGTTTCTGCGATCAGCGGGGCCACGGAGAGCTGGCGAATCTTGGCGCAGCCGCGTGCGGCCGTGCTCAAGGGAATGGTATTGGTCACCACGACTTCGTCGAGGGCCGAGCCTTGGGTGATGCGCTCAATGGCAGGGCCCGAGAAAATCGGGTGCGTGCAGTAGGCGTAAACCTTTTTGGCGCCACGTGCCTTGAGCACTTCCGCCGCCTTGACCAGGGTGCCGGCGGTATCGATCATGTCGTCCATGATGACGCAGTTGCGTCCATCGATTTCACCGATCACGTGCATCACTTCGCTGACATTGGCCTTGGGACGGCGCTTGTCGATGATGGCCAGGTCGCAATTGAGTTGCTTGGCCAGCGCACGGGCACGAACCACGCCACCGACGTCGGGCGAAACCACAATCAGGTCTTCATAGTTCTTCTGGCGCAGATCGCCCAGCAGCACCGGCGAAGCGTAGATGTTGTCTACCGGAATGTCGAAGAAGCCCTGGATCTGGTCGGCGTGCAGGTCCATGGTCAGTACGCGGCTGACACCGGCCGCTTGCAGCATGTTGGCCACCACCTTGGCGGTGATGGGCACACGGGTGGAGCGGGGGCGGCGGTCTTGCCGTGCGTAACCAAAATAGGGAATCACAGCGCTGATGCGTTCAGCCGAGGCGCGCTTGAGCGCGTCGACCATGATCAGCAGTTCCATCAGGTTTTCGTTGGTGGGTGCGCAGGTGGACTGCACCACGAACACGTCGCGTGCGCGGACGTTCTGGTTGATCTCGACGGTAACTTCGCCGTCCGAGAAGCGCCCCACATGTGCGGCGCCCAGCGTGATACCCAGGTATTGGGCAATTTCAGCTGCCATGCCAGGGTTGGCATTGCCGGTGAAAACCATGAAGTCGGGGTGGTTGGCTTGCATGAGCGTTCCAGCGGTCTGAAATTAATGCCTGTACGCGACAAAGATTTGGCAGGGGAGAAAGGATTCGAACCTTTGCATGCTGGAATCAAAATCCAGTGCCTTAACCAGCTTGGCGACTCCCCTACACAGGCCTGCTGCGTTTATAACAACAAGCCGAAACTTTCATCTTTTGCCCACCCTGCCAGAGGATGAAGCAGCAGATTTTCACACACCCTGATCTGCCATGCGCTTGGAGCGCCATCAAGATCTGCCGCATGTGGCATTTGTGCAAACACCGCACTTCCCGAGCCCGTCATTCTGCCATGTAATCCGCGAGTTTCAAGCCATTTGACGGCTTTTTCTACTTCCGGGCACAGTGTCTGAGCAACGTTCTGCAAGTCGTTTCGACCGAAGTCAAAGTGTTCTGCAGCAAAGCCTGAAATTATAGCACTATCAGAATCGCGTTTCAGGCCTGGAGATGAAAAAATTTCCCGGGTATCCAATCCTGCCCCAGGTTTGACGACTGCAAACCGGGCCGAAGGCAGCGCATTGGTGCCTGTCAGAGGCCGTATTTTTTCACCAATTCCTTCCACCCAGGCGTTGTGCCCGCACAAAAAAAATGGCACATCTGCGCCCAGCTGCACGGCGATGGCTTGGAGCGCCTGCACGCTCAGGTGCAGGTTCCATAGCCGGTTGAGTGACAGAAGCACCGTGGCGGCATCGGATGATCCGCCGCCCATGCCGGCCTGGGACGGAATGCGTTTGAATATGCCCATGTGTACACCGTGGGTGCAGCCTGTAGCGCTTTGCAGCGCCCGCGCTGCACGCACCGCCAAGTCTTGCGCTGGCAGGGCGGGGCCCAGGTCTTCGCGGCTGATCTGTCCGTCGGTGCGCAGTGAAAAATGCAGCGTGTCACACCAGTCAATCAGCATGAAGACCGATTGCAGCAGGTGGTAGCCATCGGGTCTGCGGCCGGTGATGTGCAGAAAAAGATTCAGTTTGGCAGGTGCCGGGACGTCGTAGAGTGCTTGCATGGTTTCCGGCTCAGTGGTCCAGCACGATGCGCAGCGTAGTGCGTGGGGTGGGATCGTTGCGCTGTGCCACAAGGCGTCCTTGATCCAGCGCGCCCAAGTCTGCCTGCCAGCCGTCAGCACGGGTCTGGGTGCCAGAGAGCCAGTCGAACAGGGCCGCGACCGGAATGGGCGTGCCTGTTGCTTGCAGGAGAAGGTCCTCCAGGGAGCTTGACGCCTGGGTTTCCCCGCGTGCGCTCAGTCGGGCTTGGCCCGGCTCCCATTGCAGTCGAGCGATCAAGGTGCCAAGGGGGCTGAGCAGCGCCAGTTCGCCCTGGGCCGGGGAGCCCTGCAATTCAAAACTGGCGGAAAAGGATTGCGTCTGCTGGCCTTCGACCTGCAGGGCCAGTCGGCCACTCCAATGGGGTTGCGTGGGCGCTGCTGTGGTGGGGATTTGTGCGCACCCGGCCAACCCCAGGAACATGCATGCCATTAACCACGCCAGTAAAGCCTGCCAGGCAGGGCGGGTGGCGCAGGGCAGCGTTTTCGAGTGCGCGAGTGTCTGGCCCATCAGAGCTTGATGTGCAGACGTTTGAGGGTCTCGCGCAGGGTTTCGTTGTCTGGATTGAGCCGCTGACTTTCTTTCCAGATCGTTTTGGCGCGCTCCTGGTGGCCTAGCGCCCAGAGAACTTCACCCAGGTGGGCTGCAAGGTCTGCATCGGGACGGATGGCAAAGGCTGTCTCCAGCAGACGCAATGCCTCAGCAGGGTTGCCCATGCGAAATTCCACCCAAGCCAGGCTGTCGGTAATGAAAGGATCCTTGGGTGCATAAGTGAGCGCCTTCAACACCAGTTCTTTGGCTTCCGTGAGCCGTATGCCGCGATCTGCCAAGGAGTAGCCCAGGGCGTTGTAGGCATGGTGGTAGTCGGGTTTGCGCGCGATGATCTGGCGCAGCAGGCGCTCCATCGCGGCATGGTCCCCATTTTTGTCGGCAAGCATGGCCAGTTCGTAGGTCAGGTCGTCGTCTTCCGGGGACTGCTCCACCAGCTTTTTCTGCAAGGCATAGGCTTCGCGGTATTTATGCACATCCCGCAGCAATTGCACTTCGGCCATCAGGTTCATGCGCCGGGCTTCGTCGGTGTCGGCCGGGATGCTGCGGATCAGGGTGCGGGCCTCAGCCAATTTGCCTTGGCGGGCCAGCAGGGACGCACGGCGGGTCTGTGCGCTGAAGAGATCTTGTGCATTTTCAATGCGGCTTAGCCATTGCTCAGCGGCGGCATAGTCCCCCCGCTTCTCTGCAATCTGGGCGCGTAGCAGATAGGCAGAGGTCATGTTGGCGCGGCTGATCGTGGCGCTGTTGCCAGGCTCCACAAGCGTGGAATACTTTTGTAACGAGGTCTCTGCGTTGTCCAGGTCACTATCCTGGAATTGCAGCGCGGCCAGTGCCATCCACGCCTGGGGAAGATCGGGCTTCTCGGTGGTGACAAGATCGAGCTGCTGCCGCGCTTCGGTGTAGCGCTGCCATTCCAGCAGCTGGCGGGCGTAGACCATGCGGATTTCTGGAGAGGGTTTGCCTTCCAGGTAGCGTCGCAGCAATGGTTCAGCCTCGGTCGTGCCTGCTTCCAGGAGTTCCAGTGCCAGCGCCGCAGGCTTGTCGTCCAGAGGCGCAAGATCCTGGGCCTTGCGGGCGGCCTCCAGGGCGCCTTGCTTGTCGTTTGCCATCAATCGCATGCGCCCGAGAACCGTCCAGGCCGTGGTACTGACAACAGGGTCTGCAAGGCTGCTCTGCAGTGCTTTTTCCGCCACCGATGCGGCCAGGGCCTTGTCAGAAACCCTGGCATACAAGGTTGGCAGTGCCGGCAAAAAGGTGGCTCTGTCCTCTGGTTTTTGGAGGTCCAGTATTTGCTGAAGTGGGCCGGCGGAATCGTCGACGCGGTTGAGCGCTACCAGAATCTGCAGCGCATACCGATGGGCGTCGATGGACCGGGGCTTGGCGGCTGCCCAAGCCTGGGCCGCCGCCAGAGCAGGTTCGCCGGAGCGCGATTGCAGGGCGATATCGACGGCACGCTTGTAAAGGCCCTCGTCATTGCTGCTGCGTGCGGCCTCCAGCATGAGCGAGTAGCCCGTGGCGGGGTCTCCCCCTCGGGTCACAATTTCACCGAGCAGTATTTCGTAGAACAGTGCTGCATCCAACAAAGCGTCCGATGCAGCGGTACCGTTTTGGGAAGTATTTTCTGGCACAACAGAAAACTGGGCCCATGAAGGTTTGGCGCCGACCGTGAGGACAATAACCAGCGAGGCTGCCAGGAAGCGAAAAAATGGGACCATCGGGCCATAATAATCCATGCCCGTAAAACGGCACGAAGGTGTTGCAGCATGCCCGAGTTACCAGAGGTTGAGGTCACGCGCCGAAGCTTCGCGCAAGCCATCGAAGGCGCCCGCGTTTTGCGTGTTTTTCTGGGAAAGCCCCTGCGCTGGCCGTTAGGGTGTGAATTGGATACGCTGGTCGGCCGGGTGGTGGTCAGTGTTCGGCGGCGCGGGAAGTACCTGCTGCTGGATCTGGATCAGGGGCTTGTACTGCTGCATTTGGGCATGTCAGGCAGTCTGCGATTCATGCCTGCGGAATTGCCCCCGGGCCCCCACGACCACTTTGACTTGGTCACCACGGCGGGCGTTTTGCGCCTGAATGACCCACGGCGTTTCGGCGCCGTGGTGTATGCCGCTAGCGAGCAAGCGCCGACAGCTTGCAAGTTGCTGGGGCGGTTGGGTATGGAGCCGCTTTCCGATGATTTTTGCTGGAGTGATTTCCAGGCCGGGTTGCGTGGAAGCAGGGCGTCCGTCAAGCAGGTTCTCATGGCGGGGCGTCTGGTGGTGGGGGTGGGAAACATTTATGCCTCGGAGGCTTTGTTTCTGGCGGGTATTCGCCCGACGACATCGGCGGCGCGCATTGGCGCTGTGCGGGCGCGCCGCTTGTATGAGGCGATCCGGCAGGTCATGGCGCGCGCCGTAGAGCGGGGTGGCAGCACTTTACGCAATTTTTCCAGCGCCGATGGCAGTGTGGGCCACTTCCAGAGCGAGGCGCATGTTTATGGTCGGGAGGGTGTGCCCTGTCATACTTGTGGCACCCTCGTGCGCATGGTGCGCCAGGGGCAGCGCAGCAGCTATTTTTGCCCCCGCTGCCAACGCACTTGAGGTTTTGGCACCACGAAACCGCGTGAACACGGCGTTTATGGGCCGTGCGATGCTATATTTTGTGCCTATCTGTGGGCAGGCTGTCCATTGAACTCCGGGAGCAAAGTGGGACCTTCATTCAACGAACAGTTTGAGCAGCACGGGACGTGGCGGCGTGAGTTCGCCCAACAACTGAAACAGTTGGGTGAATGGATGGGGGGTCATGAGCTCATGGATTCCGCTGTCCAGGAACGCTTGCAGCGTCTGGAAGACCAGGTGCGGACCGATAAGGTCATGGTGGCTTTTGTCGCCGAGTTTTCCCGTGGCAAGTCCGAACTGATCAACGCCATCTTCTTTGCCGGCTATGGCCGTCGCATCATGCCGGCCAGCGCAGGGCGAACGACGATGTGCCCGACCGAGTTAGGGTACGACGCAGCGCTGGCGCCCTGCCTGCGCTTGCTCCCCATTGAAACCCGGCTGCAGTTGTCGAGCTTGGCCGAATGGCGTTTGAAGCCCGACCGTTGGGTGAATGTGGCTCTGGATATCAACGACGCAGAACAAATTGCCCAGTCGCTGGAAAAAGTGACACAGGTGCGCCGGGTCAGTGTGGATGACGCCCGTACGATGGGCTTCTGGCACGATGAACTGCCCGATGAAAACCCGTCAAAGGATGCGGAAGGCTTGGTGGAGGTGCCCATGTGGCGCCACGCCATCATCAATATGCCGCATCCCTTGCTCAAGCAAGGGCTGGTCATTCTGGATACCCCGGGTTTGAACGCGGTGGGCGCAGAGCCGGAACTGACGGTGAACCTGATACCGCAGGCGCATGCGGTTGTGTTCATTCTGGGGGCGGATACCGGAGTGACCCGTTCTGACCTCGCCATTTGGCGCGAGCACCTGGCGACCACGCCGGAGAGCATCGAGGCGCGGCTGGTTGTCCTCAACAAGATAGACACCCTCTGGGATACGCTCAATTCGCCCCAGCAGATTGATGAGCAATTGGAGCGCCAGCGCCAGACCTCTGCAGAAATGCTGGGTGTGCGTCTGGACCAGGTGATTCCCGTGTCGGCCCAAAAGGGGCTGGTTGCAAAAATTTCCTGCGACGACGTGATGCTGGAGACAAGCGGCTTGCCTCTGCTGGAGGATGCGCTGGCCCGAGGGGTCATGGGTCAGCGGCAGGCCATTTTGCGTTCTGCCGTAGGAACAGGGATTTCCGGTTTGCGGGCGGAAACCTCGCGGGTGCTCAATATTCGGCGGCGCGATCTGGATGATCAGATGGCGGAATTGCGCAGCCTGCGCGGCAAGAATGCTGCAGTGATCGGATCGATGCGCAACCGCATTGAGCAGGAGCAGCATGAGTTTGATCTGAGTGCGACCAAAATCCATGCCGTGCGGTCCGTGCACCTGAAACTGTTGCGTGAGGTGTTCCATAAGCTCGGCACCAAGGCGCTGAAGGAGCAGTTGGCCGATCTGATGGGTGTCTTGCAGCAAAAAGGACTCAAGCTCGGGGTGCGCAAGCAGTACGCTGAAACCTTTGTGCGCCTGAAGGGCACACTCGACACGGCCCAGGCATCAGCGACAGAAATCCATGCCATGCTGGAAGGTACTTTCCGGCAATTGAATGCCGAATTTGGATTCTCATTGCAGGTGCCTGCCGTTCCATCGCTGGAGACGTTTGCACTGGAACTCGATGGCATCGAGCAAAACCATATGCAGTATCTCAGCGTGGGCAATGCTCTTAAGCTGGTACAGCCAGAATTTGCCGAGCGGCTGGGACGTGCGCTTTCGATGCGTCTGAGAACCGTATTTGAATCGGCCGCCAATGATCTGGAGCTTTGGAGTAAATCGGCGACGGCACAGCTCGATGCCCAGTTGCGGGAGCGCAGGCGCAGTTTTGCCCGCCGTATCGAGGCTGTCGATCGCATTCAGCAAGCCGCAACGGGGCTGGAAGAGCGGATCGGTGAGATCGAGGATGGCGAGGCCGCGCTGGATCGCCTGGACAAACATCTGCACCAACTCACTGAAGAATTGATGCATCTTGCGGACGAACCGCAAGAGACTGAGCACCACGATATTTTTTCGCCGGCATGAGTATGGACGATGGGCGGGTCGCCACGCTGGTGATGCAGTGGCAGCGAGCGCATGGACGCAGTCATTTGCCATGGCAGCAATCGCGTGATCCGTACCGCGTATGGCTTTCGGAGATCATGCTCCAGCAGACGCAGGTGCGCACGGTGCTGGATTACTTTCCCCGTTTTCTGGAGCGCTTTGCCAATGTCCGCGCGCTCGCAGAGGCTTCGCAGGATGAGGTTCTGTCGATGTGGAGCGGGCTGGGCTACTACAGTCGAGCCCGCAATCTGCATCGATGCGCACAGCAGGTGGTTGCCGTGCATGGCGGCGCTTTCCCTGCTTCGGTCCTGGAATTGGCTGCCTTGCCGGGCATTGGTCGCTCCACGGCGGGAGCAATTGCAGCGTTCTGCTTTGGTGAAAGGGCGCCAATCCTGGACGCCAATGTGCGCCGCGTCCTGACCCGGTTGCTGGGTTTTGGTGAAGACCTGGCTGTTGCATCCAACGAGCGCAGGCTCTGGCAAGAGGCCACGGATTTGCTTCCGCACAACCAGCTGGCAGAGGCCATGCCCCGCTATACGCAAGGCATGATGGATCTCGGCGCCATGGTCTGTGTGCCTCGCAAGCCGCTGTGCGATCAATGTCCACTGCAGCGGGAATGCCGTGCACTGGCGCAAGGGGCGCAGGAAATGTACCCAGTGAGAACGCGCAAACTGGTGCGCAGATCCGAAGCGTGGTGGTTATTGCTGCTGCGCGATGGGCAGGGGCGTGTGTGGTTGCAACGCCGGGAGTCCCGTGGCATATGGGCGGGGCTGTATTGTGTTCCCGTGTTTCACCGGTACCAGGATCTGGTTGAACATGCCTTGTGGGGCATTGCACTGAACCGGGTCGAGCAACCTGCTTTTTTGCATGTGCTCACCCATCGGGATCTGCACTTGCATCCGGTGTTGGCGCATGCCGCGGAGTCTGCGGCCGTGTCTGGTGACGAAGGGGCGTGGTTCAGTGCGCCGGAGTGGCGCCAGTTGGGACTGCCAGCGCCTGTGCGCAAGCTGCTCGATGAAACAGCCTGACTTGGCGGTCTTGCAGCAGCAGGATCAGCGCCCGTCGAGCTCGCGGTGGCGGCGTTGTGTGGGCCATTGGCCACTAAAAGCTTGTGCCAGGCGTTCCACCAAGTATACAGATCGGTGCTGTCCTCCGGTGCAGCCAATCGCAACGGTGACATAGCTGCGGTGGTTTTGTGCCATGGCTTCAAGCCAATGGGACAGAAAGGTCTCTATATGTTGGCGCATGAGCGCAACATCCGCTTGCTGGTCCAGAAAGTCCATTACTGGTTTGTCTTGCCCCGTGAGGTGGCGCAGATCTGCCTCGTAATGGGGATTGGGCAGCATGCGCACGTCAAAAACGTAATCCGCGTCCATGGGGATGCCGCGTTTGAACGCAAAAGATTGGAACACCAGTGACAGCTGGTCGGGCAGCGAGGAAATGAGGCCCTTGACGTATCCCTGCAACTGTGATGCGCGGATGTTGCTGGTATCGATCACGTGGGCTGTTTCGCGCAGGTCGGCCAGCAGTTCCCGCTCCAGTTCAATGACCTGCACCAGCGCCCGCTGTCGTTCCGTCAATTCTCCGTGGAACAGCGGATGGCGGCGGCGGGTTTCAGAGAAGCGTCGTACCAGTGTGTCGGTGGTGGCATCGATGAAGAGGGAATGCACAGTGCAACCCTGGGCCCGCAATTCCTGCAGCTTCTGCGGGACCTGGGGCAACGAGGTGGCGCTACGCACATCCATGGCGATGGCTAGCCGGTTTCCATGGTGCTTGTGCTCCAGAGCCACGAAAGGCAGCAGCAGCTCGGGGGGGAGGTTGTCAACGCAGTAAAACCCCGCATCTTCCAGCGCGCGCAACGCCACTGACTTGCCCGAGCCGGACATTCCCGTAATGAGCGCAATCTCAAGCTGCATGGTTCAGTGAGCTCCTGTCGGAATGGTGTGGTGCATGCCCAGCATCTCGCGTGCATGGGCTCGTGTGCTGGGCAGTATGCGCTCGCCCCCCAGCATGCGTGCCACCTCTTCAATACGAGCATCGCCCTGAACAGGCATGACCGTGCTGGTGGTGATGTCGCCGCTTTGTTTGGAAACCACGAGGTGGCAGTGTGCGCAGGCCGCCACCTGGGGTAGATGGGTGACGGCCAGTACCTGGCGGTCTTGTCCCAGTTGTTGCATCAATCGACCGACCGTGGCTGCTACAGCGCCACCAACGCCAGCATCGACCTCATCGAAAATCAGCGTGCCCGCTTTGCCCAAGGCACTGGTGGCCACGGCAATGGCCAGAGAGATCCGTGAAAGCTCCCCGCCGGAAGCCACCTTTCCGATCGGGCGCGGCGTCATGCCAGGGTGTGTTGCCACCAGGAAGGATATGTCGTCCACGCCATGCGCCGCCGACTCGGCGGCTCTCTCGATATGGACGGCAAACATACCACCAACCATCCCCAATTCCTGCATGGCCGCGGTGATCGCACGGGATAGCCGTGGAGCGGCTTTGGCGCGGGTCTGTGAAAGGGATCGCGCGGCATCCTGGTAGGCCTTGGCATATTTGCGCTCTGTTTCCTGCAAGACGGCCAGATCGGCCGCGCTGTCGAGTTGGTGTAGATCTTCCTTCCAGGAACGCAGGAGCGTGGGTAATTCTTCTGGGGCTCTCTTGTAGCGCCTGGCCAGTGACATCCACAGGGCCACCCGAGTGTCGGCTTCTTCCAGAGAGCGAGGGTCCAGGTCGGCATGGCGCAGATAGGCGTGCAGGCTGCGTACGGTTTCATCGGCCTGCGCCAGGCTTGCGGCAAGTGTTTCTGAGAGCTCGACAAAAGCGGGCTCCAGGTGTTCGCGGGCTTTGAGCAGATCGAGCGCGCGTGCCAGGCCCGTGCGGGCGCTTGCGTCTTCGGCATCCAGAATGCCAAGGGCTTTCTGGGCTGTTTCCAGTAATTCCTGGGTATGCAGCAGGCGCGTGTGCTGGGCGTTGAGGGTTTCCCACTCATCGGCTGCTGGCGCAAGTTTGTCCACTTCTGCAATCTGCCATTGCAGTCGTTCGCGTTCGCGTTGGAGTGTCTCTTGGGCTGCATGCGCATGCGTAACCTGGGCCTGCGCAGAGCGCCAAGCGGCCCAGCATGTTTGAACATTCATGGACGAAGTGCCGGCATAGGCGTCCAGCAAGGCGCGGATGGAGTCTGTGCGCACCAGGCTTTGCCATGCATGTTGCCCATGGATGTCCAGCAGTTGCTCGCCGAGCGCACGCAACTGCGTCGCGGTTGCGGGGAAGCCATTCACCCAAGCCCGGCTTTTGCCTTGTATGTCAATGGTGCGTCGCAACAGGAGCGCTTCTTCCTGCTCAAACCCCCACTCTTCCAGCCAGGGGAGGAGGGACGTTGGGCAGTCAAACTCTGCGCTGATGTCCGCGCGCTGGGCGCCTTCGCGAACAAAGCCTGCATCGGCCCGTGCGCCCAAGGCCAGCTGCAATGCTTCGATGAGGATCGATTTTCCGGCGCCGGTTTCGCCCGTCAGGGCTGTAAAGCCCGCGCTGAAGTCCAGTTCGAGTGCTTGCACAATGACAAAGTCACGCAGTGCAATGCGTCGGAGCGCCATTGTCAGGAGCCTCCTTCGTTCCAGCGCAGTTTTTTGCGCAGCGTGTCAAAGTAATTCCAGCCCCTGGGATGTAGGAAGCGGACGCTGTACTCGGACCGACGCACCAGTATGCGGTCGCCATGCAGCAGGGACGCGAGCGATTGCATGTCGAAGTTGGCACTGGCATCGCGGCCACTCACCAGTTCAATGGCAATTTCCGTGATGTCGGCAAGAACGATGGGGCGGTTCGACAAGGTGTGGGGTGCAATGGGCACCAATACCCAGCCTGGGATCGATGGATGGAGCATGGGCCCGCCGGCGGAAAGCGCATAGGCCGTCGATCCGGTGGGCGAGGCAATGATGAGGCCGTCCGCGCGCTGGTTGGCCACAAAATGGCCATCGACCTCCACCCGCAACTCCACCATGCCTGACGTCGCACCTCGATTGACCACGACATCGTTCATGGCGAAGGCGTCAAAAACAATCCGGCCTTCTCTTTCTACCCGGGCATGCATCAGGGGCCGGTGGTCTTCCTCGTATTCGCCATGCAGCATGGGTGTGAGGGTCGTCTGGTAGTTCTCCAGCGGAATGTCGGTGACAAATCCGAGGCGCCCTTGATTGATGCCGATCAGAGGCGTGCCGTGTCGTGCCAACTGGCGGCCAATACTCAGCATGGTGCCGTCGCCTCCGACCACAAGACCCAGGTCGCATTGCTCGCCAATCGCGTCAGCGTCCAGCGTGGGATGCTGGTCCATGCCGGTCGCCGCAGCGGTGCGCGTTTCCATGGCCACTTTGCAGCCCTGGCTCAGCAAAAAATCGGCAATGTCTTCCATCAACTGCCGAGACCCTGCTGCAGCCGTGCCAGCAACCTGGGACTGGTACTTGCCGATCAGTGCGACATGGCGGAAGTAAGGTGTCATATTGAAATTACATCACTAAAATCAACACATGCTGGATGACCGTGCCAAGTTGTTGCTCAAAGCGTTGGTAGAGCGCTATATCGAAGATGGACAACCCGTCGGTTCGCGTACGCTTTCGCGCGCTTCGGGGCTTGAACTCTCTCCGGCGACTATCCGCAATGTCATGGCTGACCTGGAAGAGTTAGGGCTGATTGCAAGCCCGCATACCTCTGCAGGACGCATACCGACTGCCAGAGGGTATCGACTGTTCGTGGACACTATGCTCACGGTGCAACGTGAACAAATCACCTCACATGCATTGGCGCCTGAGCAGCCGCAGAAGGTGATCGCGAATGCAGCGCACATGCTCTCCAATTTGTCGCAGTTTGTGGGTGTGGTCATGGCGCCCCGCCGGTCTTCCGTGTTCCGGCATATCGAGTTCCTGCGCCTGTCCGAGCGGCGGTTTCTGGTCATCATTGTCTCGCCCGATGGAGACGTGCAGAACCGGGTGATTTTTTCCGAGACTGACTTTACGCAGACGCAATTGCTGGAAACCGCCAATTTTCTGAACGCTCACTATGCCGGGATGGCAATGGAGAAGGTTCGGGAGAGAATAAAAACCGAAGTGGAGTCGCTGCAGGGCGAAATTGCAGCGCTGATGAAGGCCGCTGTCAACGTCAGTTCTGAGGCGCTCACGCAAGCCCAGGAAGAGGTGGTCATCTCCGGTGAGCGCAACCTGCTGGCTGTCAGTGATTTTTCGAAAGACATGGGCAATTTGCGTCGGGCTTTCGATCTGTTCGAGCAAAAAACGCAGATCTTGCGCTTGCTCGATGTCTCCAGCCAGGCAGAAGGGGTGCGCATTTTCATCGGCGGCGAAAGCCAAGTGGTTCCTTTTGAGGAGCTCTCCGTGGTCAGTGCCCCTTACGAGGTGGATGGGCAGATCGTAGGCACCTTGGGCGTCATTGGTCCCATGCGCATGCCTTATGAAAAAATGATCCAGATCGTGGACATCACGTCCAGACTGGTCTCGAACGCGCTAAGTCACCACAAGTGAATCTACAATAGAGAGCTTGAATGGGCCGTTAGCTCAGTTGGTTAGAGCAGAGGACTCATCGAAATGGTGACCACGGAAAGTAATTTCCGTCGGAAAACCGGGTGAACTCAAGGAAACCTAAAGCGCAAGCCAAGGCAATCTTGAGCCAAGCCCGCCGAAGGCAGGTCGAAAGACCGGTAGGCGGGAAGGTGCAGAGACTAGGACGTGAGGAGCCCATCCGATAAGCGTCCCCCGAGCGCCCGGCACCCCAACAGTTCGGCTGTGGGTGATGACATAGTCCAAGGAGTGGGGAAACCCACGCAAACTTGAATCCTTTGGTCGTTGGTTCAAGTCCAACACGGCCTACCATTCAAAATTTTCGGTGCACCGGGCGCGGGTGCCCGTTTTCAGTGGCTTATGCCTTCGTTGCTTCAGGCGCATCCATGGGCAATGTTTCTCGCTGCGTGCCGTGACCAGGCCAATACTGATCCCTGTGGCGGCTGGGTAGCGCACGGAACGTGCTGTAGGCGCGCCTGTGCGGTCGTGAAATCCCACGCTGTGAAATGGATTGAGATTCGATGGTTTTTCGGCTGTGGCGCTTATGGAATAAGCGTCAATAGCTATTAAAATTATAGCTATAAAGCGTGGTGCGCGTTTCGTTTCGGCAAAGGAAAAAGCCCTGACATCTTGCGATATCAGGGCTTACCTGTTGGTGCGGCTGGCAGGAATTGAACCCACGACCCCTTGGTTCGTAGCCAAGTACTCTATCCAACTGAGCTACAGCCGCTAAGCCTCAAATTATAGCAGGAAATCAGCTTTTTGAAGAATTCCTGCGAAAGATTGTTTTGTAAGCATTGCTGCATGCAAAACACATCAGAAGCAGGTGTGGATTGTAATTCAAGAAACTCCGTCTTTTACGGCTAGCGACTGCGTGATGCGGCGCTGGCGACGGCCAGTGCCGTCATGTTGAGCACGCGGCGCACGGTGGCGGCAGGTGTCAGGATGTAGGCGGTGGCGGCGACGCCCATCAGGATGGGGCCCACGGTCACACCGCCGCTGGTGGTGGTTTTGAGCACGTTGTAGAGGATGTTGGCAGCGTCGATGTTCGGGCAGATCAGCAGATTGGCTGAGCCTGTGAGGGTGGAATCCTCCATGTAGGCCCTGCGAATATTGGGCTCCAGCGCCGCGTCGCCATGCAGCTCGCCGTCGCATTCGATCTCGGGGTGGGCTGCGACAAACAGGTCGCGTGCCAGGCGCATTTTGCGGGCCGAGGCGCGTTTCGATGATCCGTAGCTCGAATGCGACAGGAAGGCCACCTTGGGTGGGTGACCGAAGCGCTGTACTTCCTGGACCGACATCCAGGCAATGTCGGCCAACAACTCGGCGCTGGGGTCTTCGTTGACGTAGGTGTCGGCAATGAACAGCGGGCCGCGGTCGCTCATCAGGGCGTTGAGGGCTGCATAGTGGGTCATGCCGGCCTGTCGGCCCAGGATGCTGTGGATGCGTTCCAAGTGTGTCTCGTAGGTGCCCACCAGGCCGCAGATCATGGCGTCTGCGTCGCCCAGCGCCACCATGAGCGCGGCGATGATGGTGTTGGATCGGCGCACGGCAGCCTTGGCCATCTCGGTTGTGGCACCGTCGCGCTTCAGCAGTTGATGGTAGTGCTCCCAATACTGGCGAAAACGTGGATCATCTTCCGGGTTGCAGATCTCTACGTCCTTGCCGGGCTGCATGCGCAGGCCGGCCTTCTGGATGCGTGCCTGGATCACGGCGGGGCGGCCGATGAGGATGGGGCAGGCGATATGGTCGTCGATGGCCATCTGGGCGGCGCGCAGGGCGCGTTCGTCTTCGCCATCGGCATAGGCGACGCGCTTGTGGGCATCAGGCAGGCTCTTGGCGGCGTTGACCACCGGGCGCATGAGGATGCCGGTCTGGTACACAAAGCGCGCAAGGTTTTCCTTGTACGCCTCCATGTCGGCAATGGGCCGCGTGGCTACGCCTGATTCGAAGGCGGCCTGGGCCACGGCGGGCGCGATCTTGAGGATGAGGCGCGAGTCAAACGGCTTGGGGATCAGGTATTCGGGGCCAAAGGTCAGCTCCTGCCCGGCGTAGGCCGTCGCTACTTCGTCGCTGGTCTCGCTCTTGGCCAGATTGGCAATCTCGCGTACGCAGGCCAGCTTCATCGCCTCGGTGATCTTGGTGGCGCCACAGTCCAGTGCGCCCCGGAAGATGTAGGGGAAGCACAAGACGTTGTTGACCTGGTTGGGATAGTCCGAGCGGCCCGTGGCCATGATGCAGTCGGGACGTACGGCCTTGGCCAGTTCGGGGCGGATCTCGGGCTCGGGGTTGGCCAGTGCCAGGATGATGGGCCTGCTGGCCATGGTCTTGACCATTTCCGCCGTGAGCACACCGGGTGCGGAGCAACCCAGGAACACGTCCGCACCATCCACCACGTCGGCCAGGGTCCGGGCCTCGGTTTTTTGCGCATAGCGGGCCTTGGACTCGTCGAAGCCACCAGGGCGACCTTCGTAGACTACGCCTTTGGAGTCCACCATGAAGACGTTGCTGCGCTGCACGCCCAGGCCGACCATCACGTCCACGCAGGCAAGGGCGGCGGCGCCAGCGCCGGAGACGGCTATCTTCACCAAACCAATGTCCTTGCCCACCAGTTCCAGGCCATTGAGCAGCGCGGCGCTGGAAATGATGGCCGTGCCGTGCTGGTCGTCATGGAACACGGGAATGTTCATGCGCTTGGACAGCTCGCGCTCGATGTAGAAGCACTCGGGCGCTTTGATGTCTTCGAGGTTGATGCCGCCGAGCGTTGGCTCCAGCGCTGCAATGATCTCGATCAGCTTGTCCGGGTCGCGTTCATCCAGTTCGATGTCGAACACGTCCACGCCGGCAAACTTCTTGAACAGGCAGCCCTTGCCTTCCATCACCGGTTTGCTGGCCAGCGGGCCAATGTCGCCCAGCCCGAGAACGGCCGTGCCATTGGTGATCACGCCCACAAGGTTGCCGCGTGCGGTGTAGTCAAAGGCCTTGGACGGATCTGCCTCAATATCCAGGCAGGGGTAGGCTACACCGGGCGAATAGGCCAGGGACAGGTCGCGCTGGTTGGAGAGAGGCTTGGTGGGCGAGAGTGAAATCTTGCCCCGCGTGGGGTTGCGGTGGTACTCGCGTGCGGCATCGCGCAGGGCTTGCTCGGCAGCGGAAAGGGGCGTCGTCATACGGAAATCCTGTGAGTTTCAGCAAAATGCAATCGGACCGCCGGGGTGGACTGTGGTCTGAGCCAACAATAAAGCCCCTGGCTAAGGGGCTTTATACGCCACGTCAGAAGGCATGGCGGGATCTACGGCAGTGCTCGGGCAAGACGCTAGTGGGCGTCGGCCTGGCGCGCGGCGTCTACGGCAGCGGAGGTGTCGCTGCTGGCGCCATTGAAGAAGACGTTCAAGGCTACGGCGGTGATCGAGGCCAGAAGGATACCGGATTCAATCAGGGGGTGGATGGCGTGCGGCATCCACTGGCGAAAGCTCGGAGCAATCAGCGGGATCATGCCTACGCCGATCGACACCGCCACGATCATGGCGTTGAAACGGTTGGTCTTGAAATCCACGCCGCCCAGGATGCGAATGCCCGTGGCTGCCACCATGCCGAACATGACCAGGCCAGCGCCGCCGAGTACCACGGTCGGGAGCGACTCCACCAGCGCTGCCATCTTGGGCAGCACGCCCAGCACGATCAGGATGACCCCGCCCGCCACGCAGACAAACCGGCTCTTTACACCCGTGACCGCCACCAGCCCTACGTTTTGCGAGAAGCTGGTGTAGGGAAAGGTGTTGAAGATACCGCCCAGGAGCGTACCCAGGCCATCGGTCCGCAGGCCGCGGGTCAGGGCGGCCTGGTCGATCTTGCGGTCGGTCATCTCGCCCAGGGCCAGGAACATGCCGGTGGACTCGATCATCACCACGATCATCACCAGAGTCATGGTCAGGATGAGCATGGGATTGAAGATGGGGGCGGCAATTTCGAAGGGCAGCACCAGGTCGAACCACTGGGCCTTGGCCACTTTTTCAAACGACATCATCCCCATGCCCACGGCCACCACGGCGCCGATGATGATGCCCAGCAGCACCGAGATATTGGCAATGAAACCCTTACCAAACTTGGCGATCAGCAGGATGGACAGCAGCACCAGGCCCGAGATGCCCACGCCCGTGAGGTCGGCATAGCGGGGATTGGGAATGGTGGGCACCACGGCAAAGCCCTTGGGTACCGGAGGCAACGACGAGCCGGGAGCGCCCGCGGCCGACTGTGCTTCGGTCAGCCACTTGATGTGTTCGGGGTTGACCACACTGGGGGCGGTGGGTCCGACCGGGTTGCCAAAAATCCAGTTGATACCCACGCGCATCAGGCTGATGCCGATGATGGCAATGATGGTGCCTGTGACTACAGGCGGAAAGAAGCGCAGCATGCGGCTGACCATCGGCGCGATCACGATGGAAATAACCCCCGCACCGATGACGGATCCAAAGATAAGCCCCGCGCCTGCAGTTCCGCTGGTGGTTTGCGCCATGGAGATCATGGGAGCCACTGCGGCAAAGGTCACGCCCATCATCACGGGCAGCTTGATGCCAAACCAGCGCGTGGCGCCCAGCGCCTGGATCAGTGTGACCAGCCCGCATACGAACAGGTCCGCCGAGATCAGCTTGGCCACCTGGTCCGGCGTGAGGTTGAGGGCGCGCCCCACGATCAGCGGCACAGCCACAGCACCGGCATACATGACCAGGACGTGTTGCAGGCCCAGGGCGGTGAGCCTGCCCAGGGGCAGTCGCTCGTCCACAGGGTGAACAGTGGGTTCCATTCGGAGGCTCCTTTGGTGGGGCGGCGCCAGCCAATTCGGCGGTGCTCGTTAATCCATACAAAAAGTGTATACAAAAATAGCCGACGGATTTCTAGCGACAAACCCCTATGCAGTGCCCCACTGCGCAACCCTCCGGGAGCGCGTGCCGTGCCGTTGTCTCACGGCATCCGTCAGCGCGCCTGCGGACGTTCTGCGGGCCAGCGGTCAGGCCAGCAGGTCGTGCAAAGTGCGCGCGATCACCTTGGTGGCACAGCGCAGGTCTTCCAAGTCCAGGCGTTCGTCGGCACGCTTGGCGTGGGATTCGAGCACCGTGCGCGGGCCCGCGCCGTAGATCACGCCGGGGATACCGCGCTCGACATACAGGCGCACGTCGGTGTAGAGCGGTGTGCCCAGGGCGGGCACGGGCTCACCCAGCAGAGCCTGCGCATGTTTCTGGATGGAATCCACCAAGGGCTGGTTGCCGGGCAGGGGCGTCATGGCGCGGGCCAGCAGCAGGCGCTTGATCTCTGTCGTGATGCCGGGGCGCTCGCCCGCTGCCTGTTCGATGGTGCGGCGGATGCTCGTTTCCACGTCAACGGGGTTTTCCTCGGGGATCATGCGGCGGTCGAGCTTGAACACTACCTTGCCAGGTACCACGTTGGTGTTGGTGCCGCCCTCGATGCGGCCCACGTTCAGGTAAGGGTGGGTAATGCCCGCCACGCTGGATGTGATTTGCTGGTATTGCTGGTTGAGGGCGTACAGCGCGTTGAGGATGTGCACCGCGCCCTGCAATGCATCCACGCCGGTGTGCGGCACGGCGGCATGGGCCATTTTGCCGTGCACCGTCACTTCCATTTGCAGGCAGCCGTTGTGGGCCGTGACGACCTCGTGGCTGAAGCCTGCGGCAATCAGCAGGTCGGGTTTCGTCAGCCCGTTCTTAAGCAGCCAGCCGGGGCCGAGTTCTCCGCCAAATTCTTCGTCGTAGGTGAAGTGCAGTTCCACTGCGCCCTGCGTGGGCCGGGCCACGGCTTCGAGCGCCCGCACCGCGAAGGTGAAGCTGGCAAAGTCGCTCTTGCTCACGGCGGTGGCGCGGCCGTACATGGTGCCATCGACAATCTCGGCGCCGTAGGGGTCGTGCGTCCAGCCTTCGCCCGGGGGCACCACGTCGCCGTGGGCATTGAGGGCGATGGTGCGGCCCGAGCCGGGGGCGCCATAGGGGCGGCGCACGATCAGGTTGGTGATGGATTCCATGCCGTAGGCTTGCACATCGGCGGCGGGCACGGGGTGTTGCTCGGCCTCAAAGCCCAAGTCTTTCAGCAGTTCTGCGGTGCGCTGGGCATGCGGTGCGTTGTTGCCGGGCGGAGTATCGGTGGGCACGCGGACCAGGGCCTGCAGAAAGCGCACCTCCTCGTCAAAATGCTGGTCGATCCAGTGGTCCAGGGCGGTGTAATCGGGGGTCATGCGGGTTCCTTGGCGAGCTGGTGCAGGACATGGCTGAAGGCCTCCACGGCCAGCTGCATGTCGTTGTGGGTGGTGGATTCGAGCGGGTTGTGGCTGATACCGGCGTTTTCGCCACGCACAAACAGCATGGCCTGGGGCATCACCTCGTGCAGTTTCATGGCGTCGTGGCCGGCGCCGCTGGGCAGGCGCAGCAGTGGCACGCCCAGGGCGTTGACGGCGTTTTCCCAGCGCTGCTGCCAGGCCGGTGCGCTGGGTGCGGCGGCGGCGCGCATGGTTTCTTCCAGCGTGAGCCGCAGGCCGCGTCGTGCAGTGATCTGGCGCAGTTGTGCCAGTACATCGCGGTCCAGCGCGTCGCGCTGGGCGTCGGTGGGTGCGCGCAGATCCAGCGAGAATTGGCACCGCCCGGGTACTACGTTGATGGAGCCGCCCGGCACATTCCACTGGCCGATGGTGCCGACCGAGTCGCCGTCCTGTGCGGCGCGCTGTTCCAGGTACAGCGCCAGTTCGGCCACGGCCATGGCGGCATCGCGGCGGCTGTCCATGGGGGTGGTGCCGGCGTGGCTGGCCATGCCGGTCACCTCGCCTACATAGCGCACGCTGCCGTTGATGGAGGTGACTACGCCCAGGGGCAGGTCCAGTCCGTTGAGTACCGGGCCCTGTTCGATGTGCACTTCAATGAAGCCCAGATAGTGCGCGGGGTCGCGTTGCAGCCGGGGAATGTCGTCAATGCACAGGTCGGCGTGCTGCATGGCGGCGCGCAGGGTGATGCCGTCTGCATCCTTCTGGTCGAGCCAGGCGGGGTTGAAGTCGCCGATCAGAGCCCCCGAGCCTAGAAAGGTGGCCTTGTAGCGTTGGCCCTCTTCCTCGGCGAAGGCCACCACTTCAATGCCGAACGGCAGGCGTTGGCCGGCGCGGTGCAGTTCGCGCACGCAGGCCATGGGCACGAAGATGCCCAGGCGCCCGTCGTACTTGCCGCCATTGCGCACCGTGTCGTAATGCGAGCCGGTGAGAAGGTAGCGCGCGCCTTCGGTGGCCGGGTGATAGCGGCCCACCACGTTACCCACGGCGTCGATCTCGACCTCGTCAAAACCACAGTCGCGCATCCAGTGGCTGAGCGCTTGAGCGCAGGCGCGGTGTGCGTCGGTGAGATAAGTGACGGTGAGCTGGCCTTTTTCGGCATAGCCGGGGTCGGAATGTTCGGCCAGCTTTTCATGCCAGTCCCATACATCGGCGCCCAGCAGCGGTTCGGCGCCGAACTTGTCGTTCAGGCGGATTTCCGCGATGCGGTGGATGTTGCGCAGCGCTTCGGCCTGTTCAAAGTCGGGGTGGTTGTCCAGGCGCCGCGCAAAGGTGTCGATGATCTGCTGCTTGCTCAGCCCGGTGCCCCGCGGGCCCCGCACCGCCAGGATGAACGGGAACCCAAAGCGGGCGTTGTAGTCGGCATTGAGTTGCTGCAGCTGCGCAAATTCTGCCGGGGTGCATTGCGTCAGGCCCGCCTTGTTTTGCTCGTTGGTGGATTCGGCGGTGAGGCTTTGGTCCACCATGGCCTTGCCTGCCAGTTCGGGGTGGGCGCGGATGAGGGTGCGCTGTGCCTCGCTGCTGGCGGTGCGCACGGCATGCGCCAGGGTGTGCTTGAGGTGCGCCAGCGAACGAAACGGCCGCTCGCGCAGTGCAGTTTCGGCAATCCAGGGTGAATGCTCGTAGATGCCGTCGAGCCATTGCAGGGCCTGGTTGGCGCTGGCAGCGTTGAGTTGGTCGAGGGTGAGTGCCATGGGTCAGGCCTTATCGGTGGGGTAGGGGTGGGTTGCCTTCCAGTGGCGCGCAATGTCGATGCGCCGCGCCACCCAGACGTGGTCGTGTTGTTCGATGTGGTCCAGAAAACGCTGCAGCGCCGTGATGCGGCCAGGCTTGCCCAGCAGGCGGCAGTGCATGCCGATGCTCATCATCTTGGGGGCGTCGTCACCGGCCGGGTCGCCTTCGGCGTAGAGAACGTCGAACGTGTCCTTGAGGTACTGGAAGAACGGGTCGGCGTAGGAATAGCCCTGGGGCAGCGCAAACCGCATGTCGTTGCAGTCCAGCGTATAGGGCACGATCAGTTGCGGCACGGCGGTGCCGTCGGTCTTTTGCACCTTCATCCAGAAGGGCAGGTCGTCGCCGTAATAGTCGCTGTCGTATGCAAAGCCGCCAAAGTCAGCCACCAGGCGGTGGGTGTTGGGGCTGTCGCGGCCGGTGTACCAGCCCAGGGCACGTTCGCCGGTCAGGCGCTCGATGATGGCCATGGCCTCTTGCATGTGGGCGCGCTCGACGTCCTCGGGGATGTGCTGGTAGTGGATCCACTTGAGGCCATGGCAGGCGATCTCGTGGCCCAGTGCCACAAAGGCCTGCGTCAGATCGGGGTGGCGCTGCAGGGCGGTGGATACACCAAACACCGTGAGCGGCAGCCCGCGCTTTTCAAACTCGCGCAGGATGCGCCACACCCCGGCGCGCGCGCCGTATTCGTAAATGCCCTCCATGCTCATGTGCCGCGCGGGGTAGCTGGCGGGGTTGAACATTTCCGACAGAAATTGCTCCGAGCCCGCGTCGCCATGCAGCACGGCGTTTTCGCCGCCTTCCTCGTAGTTCAGCACGAACTGCACGGCAATGCGGGCCTGGCCAGGCCATTGGGGATGGGGCGGTGTGCGGCCATAGCCCACCAGGTCGCGGGGATAGGGCAGGGTGCTGTCGTAGGTCATGGTAGTCAGGCTGCGGCGGTAGGCAAAAGGGCCATGGAGAGATCGTTGACCGGCTGCTTGCGGTCGAAGGTGAGGCCCGCCTCCACATGCTCCAGGTGGGCCTGCATCAGTGCCACGGCGCCTTCTTCGTCGCGCGCGGCCAGGGCCGCCACGATGGCGGCGTGCTCTTCGTGCGAATGCGCGGCGGCGCTGTCGGACTGGTACATGAGCGTGATGAGCGCGCTGCGCGAGATCAGGTCGCCCAGCATCTGCGCCAGCACCTCGTTACCCATGAGCTCGGCCATGTGCACATGGAAGTCGCCCAGCAACTGGGTGCGGCTGTGGATGTCGGAGCCGTCCACGGCCGCCTGCTCGCTGGCCACATGGGAGCGCAACGATTTGATGCGGGCCGGTGTGGCGCTGCGCACAAAGGCGCGGGTCATTTCGGTCTCCAGCATGCGGCGCACGGCAAAAACCTGGCGCGCTTCCGTGACCGAGGGCGTGGAGACAAATGCGCCGCGTGCTGGCGACAGCGTGACCAGGCGGTTTTGCGCCAGTTGGAACAGGCCCTGGCGCACCAGGGTGCGCGAGACGCCAAAGTGGTCGGCCAGTTTTTGCTCGGCCAGCTTGGTGCCGGGAAGCAGGCGGTGTTCGACGATGGCGCGTGTCAGCGTTTCGACAATGGTGCTGGTGGAGGAAGGTTCCATGGCGGCATGATAGGCGGAATGGCCAAAAGTGTATACACTTTTGGTCTACAAGAGGACCGATTCGGGCCCTCAACCTTCAGGAGAATCCCTATGGGCTTGAGCACCCACGTTCTGGACACCATGCATGGCTGCCCCGCAAGCGGCATGGAGGTGTGCCTGTATGCCACCGAGGGCGATAGCGCCACCTTGCTGCAGCGCCTGGTGCTGAACGATGATGGCCGCACCGACGCGCCGCTGTTCGACAACGCCAGCCTGCGCACCGGCACGTACCGGCTGACTTTTGATGTGGCGGGGTATTTCAAGGCCCGGGGCGTGCAGTTGCCCGAGCCGAATTTTCTGAACCGCGTGAGCCTGGACTTTGGTGTGGCCCATGCCGACCAGCATTACCACGTGCCGCTGCTGGTCAGCCCCTGGAGCTATTCCACCTACCGGGGTTCTTGAGTGTGCTCTTAATTCAATAGCTTGTAGCGCTTTTTGTTGTTATGTTTCAGGTATAAAAAAACTTGAAAATCAATATTTACAAGCGCAACCAGCTATTGTTTTTGATAGCTATCAGAGCTGGCCTTCGGTCAAGGTGTCGAGCTGGAACTGGCCGCTCTTGTCCCACAGCCAGGTGTCGGTATAGGTGACCTTGCTCATGCGCGAGGGCTGCGGGAACGGCGCGGCGGCGCGTACCGTGCGCTCGATCTCTGCGGTCACTTCGGGGGCATGGCGGGGGGCGCGCAACCAGTGCAGTCCGGTGACGCGGCCTGCACGGTCGATGTTGACCTCCAGCACGCCGATGGCATAGAGCTGCGGCGGCAGTTTGCCCTTGAAGATGCGCTGCGTATTCAGCCCATAGAGGTGCTGCGCCGCATCCTTGCGATAGTCTTTGGGATTGCGTGCCCCCGACGGTGGCGAGACGGGGGGCGTGCGGGTGGCTGGGCCCATGGTCGAATCACTGGGTGTTCGGCTGTCGGGTGGAATGGTGCTGACGGGCGTGGACCTGCAGGCCGCCACCAACGCCGTGACGGCCGCCATCAGGCTTGCCAGCAACCAAGGGCTGCGCTGGGCAGTTTTTTGTGGAGGAGGCGGGTTTTGGTGCATGTGGAAGCCGCTGCAATCTGTCGGAACGCTGGGAATATGGCATTTTTGCATCTTTTACTGGAAAAACTGGGTTTTGGCCCTGCCTGCCTTGTGTCCGTAGATCGCACCGAGGGCTCTGCCCCGCGCGAACGCGGCGCCTGGATGGCCGTGTTTGCCGACCAACTGGTAGGCACCATCGGCGGCGGGCATGTGGAATTCCAGGCCATTGCCGAGGCACGCCGTCGCCTGGCCGGCGCCACCGGGCCAGCGTTGCTGCGCTATGCGCTGGGGCCCAGCCTGGGCCAGTGCTGTGGCGGCATCATGTACCTGCAGTTCGAGCCGATCAGCAGTGCCGATGGCCCGCGCCTGCAGCAGCGCCTGGCGCCCCGCCTCACGCCCGTGGCGCTGTTTGGCGGCGGCCATGTGGGCCATGCACTGGCGCAGGCGCTGGCGCCGCTGCCGCTGGCGCTGACCTGGATCGACAGCCGCGACGGCATTTTCCCAGCGGGTGTGCCGCAAGGCGTGGTGTGTGAACATTCCGAGCCCGTGCAGGATGCGGTGCCCGGTCTGGCAACGGGTTCGCGCGTGCTCATCATGAGCTTCAGCCACGCCGAAGACCTGGACGTGGTGGCCGCCTGCCTGCGGCGCCAACGTGCGCAGGGCGATTTGCCGTTCATCGGCCTGATCGGCAGCCACACCAAGTGGGCGACCTTTCGCCACCGCCTGCAGGAGCGGGGTTTTACCGCCCAGGAACTGGCCCAGGTGACCTGCCCGATCGGTGTGCCTGGCATTGCCGGCAAGGCGCCCGAGGTGATTGCCGTGGCCGTGGCAGCGCAGTTGTTGCAGACGCTGGACGCTGACCACGCAGGGTAATCCCGGGGCGTTTGGATTGCAGCGGGGCTCAATTGCGCACAAAATTTGCATACACTTTGCGCTTTGGTCGCAGCGGTGCCCTGGCAACGGTTTGTCCTGGTGCGCGGCCTCGTGGTTTCCCAGCCCGATGGATCGGGCACGGAAATGAGCTGCTCAGAGCGCCCGCAGTGGTGAGCAGGTTGCCAATGGCGCCCTGGTGGCGCCACCAGGGTGAAAAATCATGGAAAGCTACCTTCTCGACTGGGCCAATCTGCTGCTGCGCTGGGTGCATGTCATCACCGCGATTGCGTGGATTGGCTCGTCCTTCTATTTCGTTTTTCTCGACAGCAGCCTTACGCCGCCCGAAGACGACGACCTGAAAAAGCAGGGCGTCAGTGGCGAGCTGTGGGCTGTGCACGGCGGGGGGTTTTACCACCCGGTCAAGTTCAACGTCTCGCCCCCCAAGCTCCCCGGGCACCTGCACTGGTTCTATTGGGAGAGCTACAGCACCTGGCTGAGCGGCTTCTCGCTGTTTACCGTGTCCTACCTCTGGAGCGCTGGTACCTACCTGGTGGACAAGTCGCGCATGGACTGGGCGCCCGCCACGGCGGTGGTGGCTGCGCTCGCCTTTCTGGTGGTGTTCTGGCTGTTGTACGACGCCATTTGCCGCGTGTTTGGCCAGCGCAAGAAGGGCGATGCCATCGTCGGAGCGCTGGTGCTGGTGCTGGTCTGCATTGCCTCGTGGCTGGCCTGCCACTGGTTTGCCGGGCGTGCAGCCTTTTTGCTCGTCGGCGCGATGATGGCCACGGCCATGAGCGCCAACGTGTTTTTCTGGATCATCCCCGGCCAGCGCACCGTGGTGGCCGACCTCAAGGCCGGTCGGCCAGTCGACCCCATCCACGGCAAACGGGGCAAGCAGCGCAGCGTGCACAACACCTACTTCACGTTGCCGGTGCTGTTTGCCATGCTCAGCGGGCACTACAGCTTCACCTGGAGCCACCCGCAAAACTGGCTGGTGTTGATCCTCATGATGTTCGCGGGTGCGGCCATCCGGCAGTTTTTCGTCCTGCGCCATGGCTTCAAGCTGGGTCGCAACGCCCACCCCTGGCCGTATGCGCTGGTCGGCGTGGCGGTGATTGTCGGCGCGGTGGTGTGGCTGCGGCCTGCGCCTGTGGTTGCTATCACTTCAGAAGCTGGTAGCGCTGCATTTACAAGCGCTGCAGGCCATTTTGACTATGCAAAGGTGCAGGCGGTGTTGCAGGAGCGCTGTGTGCAATGCCATGGGCCCGACGTGCAGATGAAGGGCGTGCGTCTTGACAGTGCCCAGCAGGTGGCGCCGCGCGCCCTGCTCATCTACCAGCAAGTGGTGCTGCAAAAGCTCATGCCCATGAACAATGCCACGCAAATGACCGACGCCGAACGCGACCTGATTGCCCGCTGGCACGACGCAGGCGCTCCGGTTCAATAATTACACCTTGTTGTTGCTGGGCCAGACCTCCAGGCCCAGCCCGCGCAGGTAAGTGCCCACGCTGATGCGGGCGGCCTGCACCAGGTCGTACGCTTGCGGGTCCAGCAGCCAGCTTTGGAGCAGGCCTTCGATCAGCACCTGCAGGCCCAGGGCAGCCATGTCGGGCGGCACGGCGGTGGGCCAGGGGCGTTCGGCAAAGGCGCGTTCCAGTGCAATGCGGTTGCGCGCCAGCCATTGCCGGTGCATCTGCAGGTGGCGGGCCTGCACGGCTCCCAGTTCTTCCACATATTCCACGCGGTGGATGGCAATTTGCATCACGCGGCGCAATTGCGCGTCGCTGGCAATACGGCGCAAGCCTTCCAGCATGGCGTCGCACACCACTTGCATGCTGGCGGGGGGCGCATCGGGCCCGGTGCCGGTGAGCAGTTGCTCCATGGGCAGGGTGGCACGTTCCATCATGGCGTTGAACAGGTCTGCCTTGTCCTTGAAGTGCCAGTAGATGGCGCCGCGCGTGGCACCGGCGGCCACGGCAATGTCATTGAGCGAGGTGCGTGAAACCCCTTTTCCCTCGAACAGGCGCTCTGCAGCGTCGAGCAGCGCGTTGCGCGTTGCCTGGGCATCGGCTTTGGTGCGGCGGGCCATGGACATTTCTCCTGGAGGCAAGCCCTTTACTATACATACATTCAAGGATGTATGTATACTCCACAACCCAGCATCCGTCGATGACGGGTGTACACACGTTTCACAGAAAAAAATTAGACTGCCTGCTTTCGTGCACTCCACGGACGGACTTTTCCGAAGGAATCCCATGCTCTTGCGCCAAGCCCCGATTGTTTCTGCCCTGTCCCCCGCATCCCACCGGTCGCGCCAGCGGCAGGCCCTCGCCGCCGGCTGCCTGGGCGCGGCGCTGCTGCTCTCGGCCTGCGGCAAGGGTGATGCGCCCGCCGCGCCACCCGGGGGCGGCATGCCGCCGCCCGAAGTGGGCGTGGTGGTGGCCAAGCCGGGCGATGTCGGCCTGATCACCGAGCTGCCCGGCCGCCTGGAGGCCTCGCGCGTGGCGCAGGTGCGGGCGCGTGCGGCCGGCATCCTGCAAAAGCGGCTGTTCCGCGAAGGCAGTGATGTGAAGGCGGGCCAGCCGCTGTTTGTCATCGACGCCGCGCCCTATGCAGCCGCCTTGCAGAGTGCCGAGGCCACGCTGGCGCGGGCCCAGGCCAACCTGACCCAGGCGACCGCGCTGGCCGAGCGCTACAAGCCCCTGGTGGCCGCCAATGCCGTCAGCCAGCAGGAATATGCCAACGCCGTGGCGGCGCAAAAGCAGGCCGAGGCCGATGTCGCCGCAGGCAAGGCGGCGGTGCAGACGGGCCGCATCAACCTGAATTACGCCAGCGTCACGGCGCCGATTTCGGGCCGCATCGGTCGCGCCCTGGTCACCGAAGGGGCCCTGGTGGGGCAGGGCGAAGCCACGCAATTGGCCGTCATCCAGCAGATCGACCCGGTGTATGTCAACTTCACCCAGTCGGCTGGCGAGGTGATGAAGCTGCGCCGCGCCTTGGCCGAGGGCCAGCTGCAGCGCGCCGGGGGCAGTGAAGCCGCCAGCGTGCGCCTGGTGCTCGAAGATGGCAGCGAATACGCCCGCCCCGGCAAGCTGCTGTTTTCCGACCTGACGGTGGACGCCAGCACGGGCCAGATCACGCTGCGTGCCGAGGTGCCCAACCCCAAGGGCGATTTGCTGCCGGGCCTGTATGTGCGCGTGCGGCTGGAGCAGGCCCAGGTGGCCAACGCCATCACGCTGCCCCAGCAGGCGGTCACACGCACCCAGCAGGGCGACCGGATCATGGTGGTGGGCGCCGACGGCAAGCCCAGCCCGCGCATGGTGAAGGTGGGTGCGGCCCGCAACAACCAGTGGATCGTGCTGGAGGGCCTGAAGGAAGGCGAGCAGGTCATGGTCGATGGCTTCCAGAAGCTGCAGATGATGCCGCCCGGCACGCCGGTGAAGGCCGTGCCCTGGCAGGCCCCCGGCAGCGCCGCCGCACCAGCGGCTGCGCCTGCCGCCAGCGCCCCTGCTGCGGCCGCCAGCGCCGGTCAGCAATAAGGAGCCAGCCCCATGGCCAAGTTCTTTATTGACCGCCCCATCTTCGCGTGGGTGATCGCCTTGTTCATCATGGTGCTGGGCGCCGTGTCGATCACCAAGCTGCCGGTGTCGCAATACCCCTCGGTGGCGCCTCCGACCATCGTCGTCAGCGCTGCCTATCCCGGTGCTTCGGCACAAACGCTGGAAGACAGCGTGCTGGCCGTGATCGAGCGCGAAATGAACGGCGCGCCCGGTCTGGCCTACATGGAGGCCGTGAGCCAGGCGAACGGCACCGGCACCCTCACGCTGAGCTTCGAGCCGGGCACCAATGCCGATCTGGCGCAGGTCGAGGTGCAGAACCGCCTGTCGCGCGCCACGCCGCGACTGCCTTCGGTGGTGAACCAGCAGGGTGTGCGTGTGGACAAGTCGCGCAGCAACTTCCTGCTGTTCACCATGCTGTCGTCGGCCGACCCTAAGTTCGACGTCAACGCGCTGAGCGACTACGCCGCGCGCAACGTAGTGCCCGAACTGCAGCGCCTGCCCGGCATCGGCCAGGTGCAGTTGTTCGGTGCCGAGCGCGCCATGCGCGTCTGGGTTGATCCGGCCAAGCTGCAGGGCTTTAACCTGTCTGCGGCCGATGTGGCCAGCGCCATCCAGGCGCAGAACGCGCAGGTGTCGGCCGGCAGCCTGGGCGAATTGCCCAACCTGAGCGGTCAGACGATCTCGGCCACCGTGGTGGTGCCGGGGCAGATCAGTTCGACCAAGGAGTTTGGCGACATCGTGCTGCGCGCCAATGCCGACGGCTCCACGGTGCGCCTCAAGGATGTGGCACGCATCGAACTGGGCGCCCAGTCGTATGCGACCACCGCGCGCCTCAATGGCAAGCCGGCCACCGGCATGGGGGTCCAGCTGTCGCCCTCGGGCAATGCGCTGGCGGCGGCCACGGCGGTCAAGACCCGCATGGCCGAGCTGGAAAGATACTTTCCGTCCGGCGTGAGCTGGACCATTCCCTACGACAGCTCCGACTTCGTCAAGATTTCCATCAAGCAGGTCGCCATGACCCTGCTTGAAGCCATCGCGCTGGTGTTTCTGGTGATGTTCCTGTTCCTGCAGAACTTCCGCTACACCATCATCCCGACCATCGTGGTGCCGGTGGCGCTGTTGGGCACCTTTGGGGCGCTGTTGGCAATGGGCTTTTCGATCAACGTGCTGACCATGTTCGGCATGGTGCTGGTGATCGGCATCGTGGTGGACGACGCCATTGTGGTGGTGGAAAACGTCGAGCGCATCATGAACGAGGAGGGCCTGCCGCCGCTGGAGGCCACGCGCAAGGCCATGGGCCAGATTTCGGGCGCCATCATCGGCATCACCGTGGTGCTGATTTCGGTGTTTTTGCCATTGGCCTTTTTTGCCGGCTCGGTGGGCAACATCTACCGCCAGTTCTCGGCGGTGATGGGGGTGTCCATCGCCTTTTCCGCCTTCATGGCGCTGTCGCTCACGCCCGCGCTGTGCGCCACCCTGCTCAAGCCGGTCGAGGCCGGGCATGGGCACGCCAAGAAGGGGTTTTTTGGCGGTTTCAACCGGGGCTTTGCCCGCACCGCCAAAGGCTATGAAGGCTGGGTGGCCAAGCTGCTGCGCCGCGGTGGCCGGATGATGGTCATCTATGTCGCGCTGATCGCCGCCGTGGGCGTGCTGTACATGCGCCTGCCGACCTCGTTCCTGCCGAACGAAGACCAGGGCAACCTGCTGGTCAACATCCAGCTGCCGCCTGGCGCCACGCTGGAACGCACCCAGGCCGTGGTCGAAAAGGTCGAGGACTTCATGCTCAAGCAACCCGAAGTCAAGAACATGGTGGCCGTGCTGGGCTTCAGCTTCTCGGGCCAGGGGCAGAATGCCGGCCTGTCGTTCGTCACACTCAAGGACTGGTCCGAGCGTGCGGGTGCCGGGCACACGGCCGAAGCCATCGCGGGCCGGGCCATGGGCGCGCTGTCGGGTGTGCGCGATGCGTTCATTTTTGCGCTGAGCCCCCCCGCCATTCCCGAGCTGGGGGTGAGCTCGGGTTTCACCTTCCGGCTGCAGGACCGCGGCGGCAACGGCCATGATGCGCTGGTGGCGGCGCGCAACCAGATGCTGGGCATGGCGTCCAAAAGCAAAATCCTGGCCGGCGTGCGACCCGATGGCCTGGAAGACGCGCCGCAATTGCAGGTTGATATCGACCGCGACAAGGCCAGCGCGCAGGGCGTGAGTTTTGCCGCCATCAACAACGCCATCTCCACGGCGCTGGGCTCGGCCTATATCAACGATTTCCCGAACGACGGGCGCCTGCAGCGTGTCGTGGTGCAGGCCGAGGCCGAGGCCCGCATGCAGCCCGATGACATCCTGAAGCTGACCGCACTCAACAGCCAGGGCAAGGCCGTGCCGCTGTCGTCGTTTGCCACCACGCGCTGGATCAGTGGTGCCATGCAGACCGTGCGCTACAACGGCTATCCGGCGATGCGCATCGCCGGGGGTGCGGCGCCCGGCTACAGCACCGGCGATGCCATGGCCGAGATGGAACGCATGGCCGCGCAGCTGCCGGTGGGGTTCGGTTTTGAATGGACGGGTCAGTCGCGCGAAGAAAAAATGGCCGGCTCGCAGGCCATGGTGCTGTACGGCTTTGCCATCCTGGCCGTGTTTTTGTGCCTGGCGGCCCTGTATGAAAGCTGGTCGATTCCGCTGTCGGTCATCCTGGTGGTGCCGCTGGGGGTGCTGGGCGTGCTGCTGGGCGTGAGCCTGCGCGGCATGTCCAACGATGTGTACTTCCAGGTGGGGCTGATCACCATCATCGGCCTGTCGGCGAAGAACGCCATCCTGATCATCGAGTTTGCGAAAGACCTGCAGGCGCAAGGCAAGAGTGTCGTCGAATCGGCGCTGGCCGCTGCGCATCTGCGGTTCCGTCCGATCGTCATGACCTCGCTGGCTTTCATCCTCGGTGTTCTGCCCCTGGCCATTGCCTCGGGCGCCAGTTCGGCGAGCCAGCGGGCCATTGGCACCGGCGTGATCGCGGGCATGGTGGTGGGAACCACGCTGGCCGTGTTTTTCGTACCGATCTTCTTCGTCGTGGTGCGCGGCCTGTTCAAGGGCAGCGCGCGGCAGCAGCAATTCGATGCAGAACATGCACACCAGACCGGGGCGGGAGACCACCATGCGTAAGACACAAGCCATCCCATTTTCCCTGCGCAGCGGCTCGATCTGCAGCGCGCTGGCCGCCTTGGCGCTGGCCGGGTGCACGTCGATGGCCCCGGTGTACGAGCGCCCTGCCGCGCCCGTGGCGACGCAATGGCCGACTTTCGGCGTCCAGAGCCAGGAGGCATCTGCCACACCGGCGGGTGATTTGCTCTGGCAGGACTTTGTGACCGATGCCCGATTGCGCACCTTGATCGACAAAGCCCTGGCCGATAACCGCGATCTGCGTGTGGCAGCACTGTCCATTGAGCAGGCCCGTGCGCAGTACCAGATTCGCAGCGCCGACCAGACGCCCACCATCAACCTGGCCGCCACCGGCAACCGCCAGCCCGCATCGGGCGGGGGTATCAGCAGCACCTATACGGCGGGACTGGCGCTGGCCTCCTGGGAAATCGACTTCTTTGGCCGCATCGCCAGCCTCAAGGATGCCGCGCTGGCGCAGTATCTCTCCACCGAAGAGGCCCGCCGTGCTGTGCAGACGAGCCTGGTTGCCTCTGTCGCCAATACCTGGCTGAGCCTGCAGACCAACGATGCATTGCTGGTGCTGACAGAACGTACTCTGGCTACCCGTGAGGATTCGCTGCGCTTGATCCGTCTGCGTTTTGACGAGGGTGTGACCTCTGCGCTGGACCTGCGCCAGGCGGAGTCGCTGGTCGCCGCTGCGCGCGTTGCACTGGCACAGCAGCAGCGCCTGCGGGCGCTGGATGTGAACACACTGACCCTGCTGGTCGGGCAGCCTTTGTCGCCAGATCTGCTCGACACGCGGGATACGGGCGGCACGCCGTTCGCCAGTGTTCCGGCCGGGCTGCCGTCAGACCTGCTGGCACGCCGCGCTGATGTGCGCCAGGCCGAGCAGTTGCTGCTGGCGGCCAACGCCAATATCGGTGCCGCAAAGGCCGCCTTTTTCCCGCGCATTGCACTGACTGCCAGTGCAGGATCGGCCAGCAATGCACTGTCGGGCCTGTTCAAGGACGGTTCTTGGGGCTGGACCCTGGCGCCGCAGATGTTGCTCCCTATTTTTGATGCGGGGCGCAACCAGGCAGGGCTCGATTCGGCCTTGGCAGGGCGCGATATTGCCGTGGCGCAATATGAGAAAGCCATTCAGAGTGCTTTCCGCGAAGTGGCCGATGCTTTGGCCGGGCGCGCGACGCTGGGCGAGCAGTGGCGTGCACAGCAGCAGCAGGCCGAGGCCGAGGCCGATCGTTTCCGCCTCGCTGATCTGCGCTATCGCAACGGCGTTGCAAGCTACCTCGATGTACTGGACGCGCAGCGCGCACTGTTCGCCAGCCAGCAGGCTCTGGCCCAAATACGGCTGGCCTTGCAGCAGAACCAGGTGGCCGTGTACAAAGCCCTGGGAGGCGGTTGGGTTCTGACAGACACCGCGCCACAGGGGTGATAGCATCGGGTTTTCCCTGTGTTGCCCCATGCGGACAGCCACGGAAAACTCTTGATGCAAGGCAAATTGGCGCCGACTCCCCCGGTTGTGCGTCCTCAACTTGATTTGTCTCAAACATCGGCACGGGTTCGCATTGCAAAGTGCACGCCATATGTTGCCGAACTACTCCCCAGAATTGCCCGTGGAATGCGAGGTCGTGGCGCCTGGCGAAGTGCTGCGCGTGCGCAATGAAAATCTCAATACGGTCTTGCACCTGGTGAGTGGTCGGGTGCAGCTGGGCATCCGTGAAGACGGACAGATGCGCCACCAGCTGGGCGTGGTCGAGGGCCCGTTCTGGCTCGACGGCGCTGCCGCCATGCTGGGCGTGCCCTGCGCCGTAGACATGGTGACCGAAACCCGTGTTCAGCTGCGCCGCCAACCCATCGAAGACTTCATACGCAGCGTGGAGGCCTTGCCCAAGGCCGCGCAGTTGCTGCTGCACGATATGGCCGTAGGCTACCGGCAGCAAACCGAACTGGCCGTGAGCCGTCTGGCCCAGGATGCCGAGGCCCGGTGTGCCCAGTGGTTGCTGCGCCATGCGCAGCACGACAGCAATGGCGCCATGAGCGTCACGCTGAACCAGCGCAAGCGTTTGATTGCTGCGCAGCTCGGCATTGCACCCGAGACTTTTTCCCGGGTGCTGCGCAGTCTGCGCGAACATGGCCTGATCATGGGGTCGGGCAACGTGCTCAAGCTCCCACAGCCCGGGGCGCTTGAAATGCTGGCCAGCGGCGGCTGATTCGGGTGCTGTCGCTGCAGATGATTGCAGCGTCCTTTCTGTAGCGCTCAGGGTTTGTCCCCGTGAATCGCTGAGGGTTCCACCCAAGCCGGAGTGCAAAAGGGGTGCGTATATTCAATGCACTCTTATGTCGACGCCATCAATCCCACTCCTTTTTTTCTGGCTCCGCCTGCATGCGCAGGGTTGGGGGTGCGCATGACACCCCCAACGGACGCAGCACTGGCGGTGGCAGAAACCACGGCGCCCCATTGGGCGCTGCCGGGAGCGCTGGCGCTGCGGCTGGTGGTGCTGGCGGCCCTGGCCATTGCGCTGTCGGGCGCTGTTTCGGGCTGGTTGGTGGCGCGGGCGTCGGGGCAGGAAGCCGTGCAGCGCATGGAGGACCAGCAGACCGATGAGGTGGAAGTGTTTGCACGGCTCTTGGCCAGCAAGATCGAGCAGAGCCAGAAAGTGCTGCGCAACGTCGCTGAAGGTATTACGCCCGAGATGCTGGAGCTTCCGGCCAGCCTGGAGTGGCTGCTGCAACAGAGTCTTCCCGCTGTGCAGTTTTTTGATTCCATGCTGGTGGCGCGGCAGGATGGTGAATTGCGCGTCAACCTGCAAAACGGCCGTTTCGAAAAAACCGCAAACCTGGAGCCCCCGGCACGTGATGCCTTGCGGCGCACACTGGTCGATGGCAAGCCCATGGTGGCCGAGCTGATGGCCAGCCGCTCCAGCGAGGCGCGCATCATGTTCACCATGCCGCTGCACCGGGATGATGGCACGGTACTGGGTGTGGTGGCGGGCATGTTGCGGCTGCAGTCCCAGGGTTTGCTGCCCATTTCCATGGCCGTGCCGCAACGGGCGGATACCCGGCTGGTGGTGTTCACCCGCGAGGGCACGATTCTGTCGCATTCCGACCCTGCGCGTGTCATGGGGCAGGTACGCGATGAACCGGGTCTGGCGCCGGTTTTCGCACGTTGGCTGGAGCACGATAGTCCGGTGATGGGCGCTGCCAGCACCGAGATGGTGCCGGGACATATTGTCAGCATGGCGGGCATGCCGCTGCCGCAATGGATGGTGGCACGGGTCAGCGATACGCAGGCGCTATTGGCCCCACTGCAAGGTGCGCAGCGCAAGGCGTGGTGGCTCGCGGCGGCCGCTATAGCCTTGACCGTAGCCTTGTTTGCCTTGTTGGCGTTCTGGATGTTCCAGCCGCTCGCGCAACTGCGTGATCGTGCCGGGCAATTGCTGGATGGTTCCGCCGACGTCCCTGGCGCCATGCCTTGGCCTCGTGCTGGTGGTGAGGTGGGCGCCCTGGTCGAGGTGTTTGAAGGCGTACAGAACCAGCAGGACGATGCGCAGCAGCGCCATCGCATACTGGAGCGCCAATACCAGGCAATCCTGGATGTCAGCTCGGTGGGCATTGCCATCACCCGTGGTGATCGCCTGGTCTCCATGAGCCGCCAGGCCTGCCAGATGCTGGGCTTTGTCCCCGTCGAGTTGCAGGGCCAGCCGCTGGCCTGCATCTACCCGGCAGAGCGGGATTCCTTTGGCCTGGATCGGCGCATCGAGGATTCGTTTGCCGTGCATGGCGGCTTTGGCGGCGACGTGTGCCTGCGCCGCAAGGATGGCAGCCCGGTGTGGGCGCGGGTGCAGGGGCGTGCGGTTGATCTTCAGGCGCCGGATGGTGACCGCGTGTGGATGGTGGAAGAAATGACGGCTGCGCACGAAGAGCGCCGCCAGGTTAGCTGGGTCACCACGCACGACCCGCTGACCCAACTGGAGAACCGCCAGGGCTTCGAGCAGCGCTTGCGACTTCTGCTGGCCGCGGACCAGCCCCCCACCGACAGTCGGCCAACACCGCTGAACGGTGTCGAGGGGCTTTCCGTTTCGGGCGTGGTGCTGTTCCTCGACCTGGACCATTTCACCGTGGTCAACGATGTGGCGGGCCACGATGCGGGCGACGATGTGCTGCGCCATGTCGCCCGCTTGCTGGAGGTGCAGGTGCGCCAGTCGGGCTGGGCTGCGCGGCTGGGCGGAGACGAATTTGCGGTGGTGCTGCCGGGCTGCTCCAGCGCGCATGGCCTGGCCGTGGCCGAGCAGCTGCGCGCCGCAGTACAAAGCTGGGAGCCTGTCTACCAGGGGCGCAGCTTCACCCTGGGGGTGAGCATTGGCATGGTGCCGCTGGAGCCTGACCTACAGGATGTAGCCGCCGTGCTGCATGCGGCTGATATGGCCTGCTACGACGCCAAGCGCGCCGGGCGCAACCAGGTGGTGCAGCGCATGGTGCAGGGGAGCATGCTAGCGGCTGGTTGACCCGGTCGAATCCATTGCGCCGAGCGCGTGCAGCATGTTTTCTGCGGTGGCCGGTGCGGTCAGTTGCACTGGTTCAGCGCTGGCGCCGCGTGCAGCGGCCACGGCGTTGCGCAGTGCTTCATAGACGCTGATGGCCAGCATGAAGGGCGGCTCACCCACGGCTTTGCTGCCACCCACGTTGTCCTCGCGGTTGGCTTCGGGCCACAGATCGACCTTGAAGTGAGCGGGGATGTCGCCCGTCGCTGGAATCTTGTAAGTGCTGGGTGCGTGCGTGGCGAGCTGGCCCTGGTCGTTCCAGACCAGTTGTTCGGTGGTGAGCCAGCCCATGCCTTGCACAAAACCGCCCTCGATCTGCCCGAGGTCTATGGCCGGGTTGATGCTGTGGCCCACGTCGTGCAGGATGTCCACACGCAGCACGCGGTTCTCGCCGGTGAGCGTATCCACCGCTACTTCGGTGCAGGCCGCGCCATAGGCGAAGTAGTAGAAGGGCCGACCCGTGAGTGTGGTCTTGTCGTAGTGGATTTTGGGCGTGCGGTAAAAACCGTCGCTCCAGAGCTGGATGCGGTTGGCATAGGCCGCATTCACCACTTCCTCGAAGCTGCGCTCGGTCTTGGGCGAGATCACACGCCCACCCTCGAAACGGATGGCGCCCGCGCCGCAGCCGTCCAGCCCGCAGACGAACGAGGCCAGGTTGTCGCGCACATTGCGTGCGGCAAACTGCGCCGCGCGGCCATTGAGGTCGGTGCCGCTGCTGGCCGCCGTGGCGCTGGCGTTGGGCACCTTGCTGGTGTCGCTGGCCGTCACGCGCACGCGCGCCAGTGGCACGCCCAGCTCGTCGGCCACGATCTGCGCCACCTTGGTGTGCAGGCCCTGGCCCATCTCGGTGCCGCCGTGGTTTACCTGCACGCTGCCGTCGGTGTACACATGCACCAGGGCGCCTGCCTGGTTGAACAGCGTGGCGGTGAAGCTGATACCGAATTTCACCGGCGTGATGGCCAGACCGCGCTTGAGCACCGGGTTGGCAGCGTTCCAAGCGGCAATGGCTTCTTGGCGCTGCCGGTATTGCGTGGTTTGCTCCAATTTTGGAAGCAAATCGTGCAGGATGTTGTCCTCCACCGGCATCTGGTAGTGGGTGACGTTGCGTTCGACGGTGCCGTACAGGTTGGCCAGGCGCACGTCCAGCGCGTCACGCCCCAGCGCGCGGGCAATGTCGCCGATGATGGTTTCGATGGCAATCACACCCTGTGGTCCGCCAAAGCCGCGAAAAGCCGTGTGGCTTTGCAGGTTGGTGCGGCAGCGGTGCGAGGTGATCTCCACGTTCTCCAGGTAATAGGCGTTGTCGGCATGGAAGACGGCGCGGTCGCACACGGGGCCTGACAGGTCGGCCGAGAAGCCGCAGTTGGCTGCCATCTGCAGTTTGAGCGCGGTGATGCGCCCGGTATCGTCAAAGCCCACATCCCACTCGTAGGCGAACGGATGGCGTTTGCCGGTGACCACGAAGTCGTCGTCGCGGTCGAGGCGCAGTTTGATGGCGTGCCCTGTTTTTTGCGCGGCCAATGCGGCCCACACCGCCAAGTGGCCGGCCTGGGTTTCCTTGCCGCCAAATCCGCCGCCCATGCGGCGGCATTCCACACGCACCGCGTGATTGGCAATGCCCAGGGCATGCGCTACCCAGTGCTGCACCTCGCCCGGGTGCTGCGTGCTGGAGTGGATCCACCACTGCCCCTGCTCCAGCGGCAGGGCGTAGGCGATCTGGCCTTCCAGATAGAAGTGCTCTTGCCCGCCCACTTCCAGCTGGCCGCTCAGGCGGTGGGGTGCCGTCTGCAGTGCGGCCTCGGGTGTACCCCGGCGCACCACCACGGGCGGCAGCACCTGGCTTTGGGCTTGCAATGCGGCGTCGATGGTGAGGATGGCGGGCAAGGGGGTGATGTCGGGCCGTACGGCGCGGGCAGCGCGGCGGGCCTGCATGATCGATTCGGCCACGACCAGGCCGATGACCTGGCCCACATGTTGCACGGTGTCCTGGGCAAAAATGGGCTCGTCGTGGGCAAACGCGGCCAGCACCGGGTCGCCGGGGATGTCGTGTGCCAGTACCACAGCGCGCACGCCGGGCATGGCCAGGGCGGGTGCGGTGTCGATGCTGTTGATGCGACCATGCGCCACGGGCGAGAGGATGGGAGCCGCGTACAGCGTGCCTTTGACTTCGGGCAGATCGTCGATGTAGTGCGCTGCGCCCGCTACCTGCGCGTACGCGCTTTCGTGCGGGTGCGACTGGCCCATGGTGCGGTGGGCGCTCATGCCGATTCCTCCAGCCGGAAGCTCTCCAGCGACACATCGGTGTGGCCTTGGCTTTCGAGCCAGAAGCGCTGCACCAGCCGAGCCAGCACGGTGCGCCGGTACGCACTGCTGGCACGCATGTCGGACAGGGGGGTGAACTCGGTCTGCAGCGCCTGCGCTGCGCGCTGCACCGCGGCTTCGTCCCAGGGCTGGCCTGTGAGAGCGGCCTCGGCCTGGTGCGCGCGGGCAGGCACGGCGGCCACGCCACCAGCACCGATGGAGGCGCTGCGCACCGCGCCGCCCTCCAGGTGCAGGCACAGCACCAGGCACACCGCAGAGATGTCGTCGTCGAAGCGCTTGGACACCTTGTAGGCGCGCAACAGCTCAGCCTTGGCAGGGTGGGGCACCAGAATGCGCGCCAGCACTTCGTCGGGCGACAGCACGTTCTGGCGGTACCCGGTGTACAGGTCTTCCAGCGCCAGAATGCGCTCGCCCCGGGGGCTGGCCAGCACCACGCGGGCGCGCAGGGCAATGAGCAGCGGCATGGAGTCACCAATCGGCGAGCCGTTGGCAATGTTGCCCCCCAGCGTGCCGGCGTTGCGCACCGGCAGCCCTGCAAAGCGGGTGGCAAAGGTGTGCAGTTGCGGCCTGCGCTGCACCAGCGCTTCAAAGGCGTCCTGCAGGCGCACGGCGGCGCCGATGGCCGTGTGGTCTGCTGCCTCGGTGATCTGGCGCAGCTCGGCCACGCGGGTCACGTCGAGCACCTGGCCCAACTGGCGGTGCTGCTTGGTCACCCACAGCCCTGCGTCGGTGCAGCCCGCCACCAGTTGTGCCTGCGGGTGCGTGGCGCGTGCCGCCAGCAGGGCATCAAGCGTGGTGGGGGAAATATAGGAAAAATCTTGCTCTAGCGGCCTATGGGTAAGCGCTAGTAGCTCTAATTGTTGTAGCAAAGCGGCCTCGTCCACCTGCATGCGGGGCAGGGTGTGCATCTCCTGGGCGGCGTCCAGGATGGGGCGGTAGCCGGTGCAGCGGCACAGGTTGCCCGAGAGGTCTTGCACTGCCTGCTCGCGCGTGACGGGCTGGCCGTGGCAGACCCGGTTCTGGTACAGGGCGAACAGGCTCATGACAAAACCCGGCGTGCAGAACCCGCACTGCGATGCGTGGTGGTCTACCAGGGCCTGCTGCACTGGATGCAGGGCGCTGCCCGGGTCCGCCGCGTCGGTGGGCAGGATGAGCGGATCGAGCGCCAGGTCTTCGGCGGTCCACAGCGCCTTGCCATCGATGGAATGCGCCAGGCAGATGCAGGCGTTGATGGCGCGGTACGCCACGCCGTCGCCATCGGCCTCGCCGATCACCACGGTGCAGGCGCCGCAGTCGCCTTCGCCGCAGCCCTCTTTGGTGCCGGTGTGGCCCAGGTCCTCGCGCAGCACCTGCAAGAGCGTGCGGTCGGGTGGTACATTGGCCAACGCTATCGGCTGGCCGCGGCGGATGAATTGCAAAGAGCGCATGGTCGAGAGGTTACAGCGGATGGACTGCGGACGTTCTAGGAGTCTGTCGGACTTGGGGCGTCGAAAGCGAGAATCGACCCCAGCGAGACCAGTTTTGCCGGATTTGCAGCCCCATAGCCCGGCTATGGGGCAAAAAGACGGTGGAAAATGGGCTGCTGCGGTCGATTTGCAGCCGACGTTTACCAAGCCCGACAGGCTCCTAGGGTAGAGCGTGCTGCGCCTCGCGACATAAGCCTCGCCGTATGACGGGAATGCCTGCACAGCTATGAGAGACCAAGCCCTTTTCGACAAGATAGACCTCCATCTCATAAGGGTCTTGCATACCGTGTTGACTGAACGCAGCGTATCGAGGGCGGCCGTGCGGCTGGGCATGCACCAGCCGGCGGTATCCAGCGCGCTCAAACGCCTGCGCACCCTGGCGGGCGACCCCTTGCTGGTGCGCTCGGGCAGCGCCATGGTGCCCACCGATGCGGCGCTGTGCATGGTGGAGCCAGCCGGCGCCATCCTGCGCGCGGCCGAGGCCCTGTTTTCCGATGCGCGCGGCTTCGACCCGCGCAGCGCCACACGCACCTTCCGCGTGGCAGCAAGCGACTACCTTGACCCGTTTTTTCTGCCGCGTCTGGTGGCGCGCATCAAGCACGAGGCGCCGCTGTGCCCTATCGAAATCTTGCCGCTCTCGCCCGATGCCCACTACCACGCGCTGCTGGCGCAGGGCGAGGCCGATGTGGTCATTGGCAACTGGCCGCAGCCCCCGGACGACCTGCACCTAGGTCGCCTGCTGTCCGACGAAGTGGTGTGCCTGGTCAGCCAGGAACACCCCGCCATGCGCCGGGGCTGGGACATTGATGAGTGGCTGGAGGCTGAGCACATTGCGCCCACGCCCACGCACCCGGGTGCGCGCGGCGTGATTGATGGCTATCTCGACACCCAGGGTTTGGCCCGCAACATCACCGCGCGCTGTGCGCATTTCAGCCTGATTCCGGACATCGTGGCCTCCAGCTTGCTGGTGCTGACCACGGGGCGCCAGTACTGCGAGCGCTTTACGGACCGCCTGCCCGTGGCCATCCTGCCGTGCCCGGTGCATTTTCCGCCACTCATGTATTACCAGCTCTGGCATGCGCGCAGCCACCACTCAGCGGCGGCGATGTGGTTGCGTGAATGCATCCGGGGGGTTGCGCTTTCACTGCGAAAACAATAGCTATCAGCGCTTACCCTATCAGCGTAAGAAGCCAATTTCTTCAATAAAAGTAACAAACTGAGAGACAATCGCCCGCATGAGTTCCACCGCACCCCTTTCCGCGACTGGTACGGCAACGCCGCCCCGGTTGCAGCTCACGGGCATCACCAAGCGCTACCCCGCCGTGGTGGCCAACAGCGGCGTGTCGCTGGTCGTGCAGCCCGGTGAAATCCACGCCGTGCTGGGCGAAAACGGCGCTGGCAAGTCCACGCTGATGAAGATCATCTACGGCGCCACCCGCCCCGACGAGGGCAGTGTGTCTTTCGATGGCCGCACCGTGCAGGTCCGCAACCCGCAGGAGGCGCGGCACCTGGGCATTGCCATGGTGTTCCAGCATTTCAGCCTGTTCGACACGCTGACCGTGGCCGAGAACGTTTGGCTGGGGCTGGACAAAAGCCATTCCCTGGCCGACGTCACCCGCCGCATCACCGCCAAGGCGCAGGAGTACGGCCTGGACATCGATCCGCTGCGCCCGGTGCACACCCTGAGCGTGGGCGAGATGCAGCGCGTGGAGATCATCCGCGCCCTGCTGACCGAGCCGCGTTTGCTCATCCTTGATGAACCCACTTCGGTGCTCACGCCCCAGGCGGTCGAAAAGCTCTTCGTGGTGCTGCGCAAGCTGGCGCAGGAGGGCTGCAGCATCCTCTACATCAGCCACAAGCTGCACGAGATCCGCGCTCTGTGCACGGCCTGCACGGTGCTGCGCGGTGGCAAGGTGACAGGCGTGTGCGACCCGCGTGAAGAATCCAGCGCCTCGCTCTCGCGCCTGATGATCGGTGCCGAGCCGCCGGCGCTGGAGCACCGCGCTGCCCAGACCGGCGACACCGTGCTGCGCGTGGCGGGCCTGAGCCTGCCACGCACCGACCCATTTGGCGTGGACCTGGTGGACCTGCAGCTCGATGTGCGTGCCGGCGAGGTGGTGGGCATTGCCGGAGTCTCGGGCAATGGGCAAAGAGAGCTGTTGTATGCGCTGTCGGGTGAGGACCAGCGCGCCCGGCCCGACACGGTGCAGGTGGCCGACCAGAACGCCGGGCACCTGGGCCCGCGCCAGCGCCGCGCGCTGGGCCTGCACTTTGTGCCCGAAGAACGCCTGGGGCGGGGTGCCGTGCCCAGCATGGGCCTGGCGCACAACCTGCTGCTCACCCGCAACGATGCCGTGGGCTGGGGAGGCTGGATTCGCATGTCTGTGCTGCAGGCGCAGGCGCAGACCATCATTGAGCGCTTTGGCGTTCGGGCCGGTGGGCCGCACGCGGCGGCCCAGTCGCTCTCAGGTGGCAACCTGCAGAAATTCATCGTCGGGCGGGAAGTTTCGGCCAACCCGACCCTGCTTATCGTTTCACAGCCCACCTGGGGCGTCGATGTGGGCGCTGCGCAGCAGATCCGCAGCGAAATCCTGCGCTTGCGCGATGCCGGTTGTGCCGTGTTGGTGCTCAGCGAAGAACTGGAGGAGCTGTTTGACATCAGCGACCGCATGTACGTGATGGCCAAGGGCCGTCTGTCGCCTTCGGTCGATCGGGCCCAGGCCACGGCCCCGCGCATTGGCGAATGGATGAGCGGCCTGTGGCATGCCGATGTGCAGGCCCACCTGGCGCGCAACCGCGCGCAATTGGCAGAACTGCAAAGCGGGGTTTCCCATGTTGAAGCTTGAACCCCGGCCCCAGGCCTCGCGCCTCTGGACCTATGGATCGCCCGTGCTGGCACTGTGCGTCACGGTGCTGATTGGCGTGGCGCTTTTCTCTCTGCTGGGCAAGGACCCGCTGCGCGGTCTACAGATTTTTTTCTGGGAGCCGGTGCGCTCGCAGTACGCACTGGGCGAACTCATGGTCAAGGCCACGCCGCTGTTGCTGATTGCCCTGGGCCTGGCGGTGTGCTTTCGCTCCAACGTCTGGAACATCGGTGCCGAGGGTCAGTTTGTGATGGGTGCCATTGCCGCAGGCGGTGTGGCACTGCTGGCCAGCAAGGACACGGGCGCCTGGATCGTGCCTGCGCTGCTGCTGGCCGGTGTGCTGGGGGGCATGGTCTGGGCGGGGCTCACGGCGCTGCTGCGCGACCGTTTCAATGCCAATGAAATCCTGGTCAGCCTGATGCTGGTCTACGTGGCCACATTGCTGCTGAGTTTTCTGGTGTTTGGCCCCTGGAAGGACCCGATGGGCTATAACTTTCCGCAGACGCGCACTTTTGAGAAAGTGACGCAGATCCCGCGCCTGATGGCGGGTTCGCGTATGCATATCGGCCTGTACATTGCGCTCGCCAGCGCCGCAGCGTTGTGGGTGTTCCTGTTTCGTTCGCGCGCTGGGTTTGCACAGCAGGTGGGCGGTCTGGCGCCTGCTGCAGCCCGTTATGCCGGGTTTTCGTCGCGCCGTGCGCTCTGGACGGCGCTGCTCATCTCGGGCGGATCGGCTGGGTTGGCGGGGGCGCTGGAGGTGGCAGGGCCGATCGGTCAGCTCACACCCTATGTGCCTGCGGGCTACGGCTTTGCGGCCATCATCGTGGCCTTTGTGGGGCGCCTGCATCCGGTAGGCATGGTGTTTTCGGCCATTCTCATGAGCATGTTCTACATTGGCGGCGAACTGGCGCAGTCGCGCCTGGGCCTGCCCAAATCGCTCACTGGCGTGTTCCAGGGTTTGCTGCTGTTCTCGCTGCTGGCCTGCGATACCCTGATTGCCTACCGCGTGCGTTGGGTGCGCCCCTCTGGTGTGAAGGCAGGAGCCTGATATGGAATCCTACGCACTCCTTATCGGTGCCACGCTCAGTGCGGGCACGGTTCTGGCCATTGCGGCCCTGGGCCTGCTCATCAACGAAAAGGCCGGCATCGTCAATCTCGGGGCCGAGGGCATGATGCTGTGCGCCGCCATAGCGGGCTTTGCCGCCGTGGTGTACACGGGCAACACCTGGCTGGGATTTGCCGCTGGCATGGCGGCGGGCGCGGTGCTTGCGGCCATCTTCGGCTGGCTGGTCATCTGGCTGGGGACCAACCAGTACGCCACGGGATTGGCTTTGAGCCTGTTTGGCACAGGGTTTTCGGCGTTTGCCGGGATCAGCTATGTGCAGGCCAAGCTGCCCGAACTGCCCAAATACGAGCTGCCCTGGCTCAGCGACCTGCCCCTGCTGGGCCCGGCCCTGTTCCGCCAGCACCCCATGGTTTATCTCTCCATGGTTTTTGCTGGTGCGCTGGTGTGGTTTTTGTACCGCACACGCGCCGGGCTGGTGCTGCGTTCGGTGGGCGAGTCGCCGCAGTCGGCGCACGCACTGGGCTACCCGGTGCGGCGCATTCGTCTGGCGGCCGTTGTGGTCGGCGGGGCGCTGTGCGGTTTGTCCGGGGCCTACATTTCGACCGTGTACACGCCGCTGTGGGTCGAAGGCATGGTGGCCGGGCGTGGCTGGATCGCGCTGGCGCTGACCACTTTTGCCACCTGGCGCCCAGCGCGCGTGCTGCTCGGTGCCTACCTGTTTGGCGGTGTGACCATGTTGCAGTTTCACCTGCAGGCCACCGGCGTGCAGGTGGCCAGCCAGTGGCTGAGCATGCTGCCCTATGTCTCCACCATCGTGGTGCTGGCGCTGATCTCGCGCAATCCGCAGTGGATCCGCGTGAACATGCCTGCATCGCTGGGCAAACCTTTCCATCCCGGCTCATAATGGCCGTTTTTCCTGTCCCCAACTCTCCCCCAGAAGGAACCGACATGACCGATTTGCACAAACGCACTCTGCTGAAAGTGGCCGCGATGTCCGCCGTAGCCGCCGCCGCACTCGTGGGCTGTGGCAAGAAGGAAGAGCCCGCTCCGGCCCCTGCACCCGCGCCTGCGCCGGTCACCGAAGCCCCGGCGCCCAAGCCCGAGCCGCTCAAGATTGCGTTTGCCTATGTCGGCCCGGTGGGCGACGGTGGCTGGTCGTATGCCCATGACAACGGACGCAAGGCGCTGGAAAAGGAATTTGGCGACAAGATCGTTACCAGTTTCGTGGAAAGCGTGCCCGAATCGGCCGACGCCGAGCGCGTGCTGCGCGACATGGCGGGCCAGGGCAACAAGCTGATTTTTGGCACCACGTTCGGCTACATGGAATCCATGCTCAAGGTGGCTGCGGACAACCCCGGCATCAAGTTCGAGCACGCGACCGGCTACAAGACCGCCGAGAACATGCGCACCTATGACAGCCGCACCTATGAAGGCGCGTACATGGCGGGTGTGATTGCCGGTGCCATGACCAAGACCAACACGTTGGGCGTGGTCGGCTCGGTGCCCATCCCCGAAGTGCTGCGCAACATCAACAGCTTCACGCTGGGCGCGCAAAGCGTGAACCCCAAGATCAAGACCAAGGTGGTCTGGGTGAACGAATGGTTCAGTCCTCCCAAGGAAACCGAAGCGGCCACGTCGTTGATCAACGGCGGCGCCGACGTGCTGTTCCAGAACACCGATTCGCCTGCCGTGCTGAAAACCGCACAGGAAAAAGGCAAGCGCGCCTTTGGCTGGGATTCGGACATGACCGCTTATGGTCCCAAGGCACACTTGGCATCAGCCGTGATCAACTGGGGTCCTTACTACATCAAAGCTACCAAGGATGCGCTCGATGGCACCTGGGCCACGGGCCAGGCCTGGTGGGGTGTGAAGGAAGGTGCGATTGACCTCGTGTCCATTGCCGAAGATGTGCCAGCCGAGACCAAGGCCAAGGTTGAGGAAGTCAAGAAGGGCCTGGCCGACGGTTCCTTCAGCATCTGGAAGGGTCCGATCGTGGGTCAGGATGGCAAGCCCGTGCTGGAAAAGGATGTTGTGGCTGACGACAAGTTCCTCGGAGGCATTAACTTCTACGTCAAGGGCGTGGAAGGCAAGATTCCTGGCGGCGACAAGAAGTAATCCCAGCGCCTGCGCGCCGAGCCAAAGGGCCGCCCGTGGGCGGCCCTTTTCAATGGAAGGAAAGCTGCAATGTTCAAGGTTCCCCCTCTGTCCGCCGAACGGTTGGCTGTGCTGTTGCGCTCCATGCCCAAAGCCGAGTTGCACATTCATATCGAGGGCTCGCTAGAGCCTGAACTCATTTTTGCCCTGGCGCAGCGCAACGATGTGCGCCTTCCCTACGCCAGTGTCGAGGCGCTGCGCAGTGCCTACGCTTTCAACAACCTGCAGAGCTTTCTCGATATCTACTACGCGGGTGCCAGCGTGCTGCTGCACGAGCAGGACTTTTATGACATGGCCCGCGCCTACCTGGCGCGGGCGGCTTTTGACAACGTGGTGCATGCCGAGATTTTTTTCGACCCGCAGACCCATACCGCACGCGGCGTTGCCATCGAAACTGTCATCAACGGCCTGTACCGCGCTTGTGAGGATGCGCGCAGTGTGCATGGCATCAGTGCATCGCTGATTTTGTGCTTTTTGCGCCACCTCAGCGAGGCAGATGCTTTTGCCACGCTGGAGCAGGCGCTGCCGCTGCAGGACAAGTTCATTGGCGTGGGCCTGGACAGCAGCGAAATGGGCCATCCTCCTGAGAAGTTTGCGCGGGTTTTTGAACGCTGCCGCGCGCTGGGCTTGCACCTCGTGGCCCATGCAGGCGAGGAGGGGCCGCCGGAGTACATCTGGAGCGCGCTGGACGTGCTGAAGGTCGAGCGCATCGACCATGGCGTGCAGGCCGTCAAGGATGCAGCGCTGATGCAGCGTCTGGCGAAAGAGCGTATCCCGCTGACCGTGTGCCCGCTGTCCAACCAGAAGTTGTGCGTTTTTCCCGATCTCAAGAACCACAACCTGCGCCAGTTGCTGGAGGCCGGGCTGTGCTCCACCGTCAACTCCGATGACCCGGCCTATTTTGGTGGTTACATCAACGATAACTTCACCCGGGTTTTTGCTGCCACCGGCATGACACCGCGCCACGCCTACCAGCTGGCCAGCAACAGCTTTGAGGCCAGCTTTGCCCCCGAGGCTGACAAGCGCCAGTGGCAGCACCGGCTCAAGGAAAGCTTTGAGCGCTTTGTTGAGCACGATGGCTGAGCCATCACCTTATTCCATTTCTAAATCATCCGTGTCGTTGTTGCTTCGCCTTGCCGTGCTACAGCACTGTCTGCGGCTTCGCGCCTAGACACGAATGATTTGGAAAC
>JAANMW010000271.1_pt1 | contig 59400 bp, 41 predicted proteins | sample 7279671 | NCBI WGS metagenome assembly JAANMW01 (sample SAMN14094541, study PRJNA606508) | bioreactor metagenome | isolation source: A lab-scale SPAN reactor treating ammonium-rich wastewater day 247 | place: Ireland: Galway | collected 2017-09-19 | reverse complement strand
CCGGTCGATCGCCGCAAGGGTATCGAAAACGCGGCGTCTTTCCGCGCCAATGGCACCGGTCCGTTCCGCCTGCGCGAACGCCAGCCCAACGTACGCACCGTGTTCGTTCGCAATGGCGCTTATTGGGGCCCCATTGAGGGCAACGTGGCTGAAGTGGTCTTTACCCCCATCGGCAGCGCTCCCACGCGCGTGGCGGCCTTGCTGTCGGGTGAAATTGATGTCATGGAACCCATCCCGGTGCAGGACATTGAACGTGTCAACAACAACCCCGGCACGCGGGCCATCACCGGCCCCGAACTGCGCACCATCTTCCTGGGCATGGACCAAAAGCGTGACGAGCTGCTGTACTCCAGCGTCAAGGGCAAGAACCCGTTCAAGGACAAGCGCGTGCGCCAAGCCTTCTACCAGGCCATCGACATCGAAGGTATCAAGAAGACGGTGATGCGCGGTGCTTCCAACCCGTCGGCGCTGATGGTGGGCCCAGGTATCAATGGATTCCAGCCCGACGCCAAACGTCTGCCTTATGACGTGGAAGCCGCCAAAAAACTCATGGCCGAGGCGGGCTACCCCAATGGCTTTGAAGTGTCGATGAATTGCCCGAACGACCGCTACGTGAATGACGACCGCATTTGCCAGACGGTGGCCGCGAACCTGTCACGCATCAACGTCAAGATCAATCTGCAGGCCGAAACCAAGGGCACCTATTTCCCCAAGGTGCTGCGCCGCGACACCAGCTTTTACATGCTGGGCTGGACGCCGACGACCTACGACGCGCACAACGCCCTCAATGCGCTGATGGCCTGCGTGGATGACAAGGGTGCCGGGCAGTTCAACCTGGGCGCGTACTGCAACCCCAAGGTGGACGAGCTGACGAAGAAGATCCAGTCCGAGACCGATGTGACCAAGCGCAATGCCATGATCAAGGAAGCCTTTGATCTGCATTCGGCCGACATCGGCCACCTGCCGCTGCACCAGCAGGCGCTGGCCTGGGGTGTCAGCAAGAAAGTCAAGCTGGTGCAACTGGCCGACAATTTCATGCCCTTCAAGTGGATGAGCATCAGCAAGTAGTTCGCACGCGATCGTAGCGATTGACCCGCAGTTGCAACGCATGGTCGCCACAAGCGCTGTGCGTTGCCGTATGACTCCTGGTATTCACACAATGAAAACAACTCTTGCACGCTGGTTGGACAGCGATGTGGGCTACAGCTTCCGCACATCGCCCGTGGCCATGCTGGCTGCAGCGATCGCGCTGGTCTGCCTGTTCTGCTCGGTCTTTGCCGGCTGGGTGGCCCCACACAACCCCTTTGACCTGGCCACGTTGGAACTGAGCGATGCCCGGCTGCCGCCAGCCTGGAGTGCCGAGGGCACATCCAAGTACCTCCTGGGCACGGATGACCAGGGGCGCGACATTCTCTCGGCGCTGATCTACGGCGCACGCATCTCGCTGATCGTGGGCATCGCTTCGGTGGTTCTGTCTGTGGTGGTGGGTGTGGCGCTCGGGTTGCTGGCAGGGTTTCGCGGCGGCTGGATCGACGCCGTGCTCATGCGCTTGTGCGATGTGATGCTGTCCTTCCCCGCCATCCTGGTAGCCCTGCTGATTGCCGGCGTAGGCCGGGCGCTGTTCCCGCATGCGCACGAATCGCTGGCCTTTGGCGTGCTCATCCTGTCCATTTCGCTCACCGGTTGGGTGCAGTACGCACGCACCGTGCGCGGCTCCACGCTGGTGGAGCGCAACAAGGAATACGTGCAGGCTGCCCGCGTGACCGGGGTTTCCTCCCTGCGCATCATGCGCAAGCATGTGCTGCCCAATGTGATGGGCCCGGTGATGGTGTTGGCCACCATCCAGGTTGCCACGGCCATCATCACCGAGGCCACGCTGTCCTTTCTGGGGGTGGGCGCGCCGCCCACATCGCCCTCGCTGGGCACGCTGATCCGCATTGGCAACGACTACCTGTTCTCGGGCGAGTGGTGGATCACCGTCTTCCCCAGCGCCATGCTGGTGCTGATTGCCCTGTCGGTGAACCTGCTGGGCGACTGGCTGCGCGATGCGCTCAACCCCCGGTTGCGCTGAAGAAATGGAGAACAACCCTCTGAGCGGCTTGCGCCGCATCCCCCTTCTCTCGGCTTCGCCGGGAAGGGGGACACCGCCAGCGCGGCGGGGCGGCCCTTGCGCGGCGGTCGCTGGCCTGGGTCATGCCTATTCAATTGACTGTGTGCAGCGCACAGAACTGTGAATCACTGATATGTCTCTCTTGGAAGTCAAAAACCTCGTGGTCGAGTTTCCGGGCCGTCGCGGTACCCTGCGTGCCCTGGACGATATTTCCTTCTCCATCGCACCCGGCGAAATCCTGGGCGTGGTGGGTGAGTCCGGCGCGGGCAAGTCGCTCACGGGTGCGGCCATCATCGGCCTGCTCGAACCTCCGGGCCGCGTGGCCTCGGGCCAGATTTTGCTGGAGGGCCAGCGCATCGATCATCTGGGGCATGAGGAGATGCGCCACATCCGGGGGCGGCAGATTGGCGCCATTTTTCAGGACCCGCTGACCTCGCTGAACCCGCTCTATACCGTGGGCCGCCAGCTGACCGAAACCATTCTGGCGCACCTGCCGGTCAGCCCGGCCGAGGCGCGCCAGCGGGCCATCCAGCTGCTGCAGGACACGGGTATTCCGGCCGCCGAGCAGCGGGTGGACCATTTTCCGCACCAGTTCTCGGGTGGCATGCGCCAGCGCGTGGTGATTGCCCTGGCGCTGGCGGCCGAGCCCAAGCTGATCGTGGCCGACGAGCCGACGACGGCGCTGGATGTCTCCATCCAGGCGCAGATCATCCAACTGCTCAAGAACATCTGCAAATCGCGGGGCGCCGCGGTGATGCTGATCACGCACGACATGGGCGTGATTGCCGAAACCTGCGACCGCGTGGCCGTGCTGTATGCCGGGCGCATCGCCGAGATCGGACCGGTGCATGACGTCATCAACCAGCCCTCGCACCCCTACACCAGCGGTCTCATGGCTTCCATTCCCGATATGGAGCAAGACCGCGAGCGCCTGAACCAGATCGACGGAGCCATGCCGCGCCTCAATGCCATTCCTGCCGGGTGCGCCTACCACCCGCGTTGCGCCAGCGCGTTTGACCGCTGCCTGCGTGAGCGCCCCGATCTGATGGAGGCCGGTAGTACCCGCTCGGCCTGCTGGCTGCATGCCCACGCACCGACCGAGGTGGCCGTATGAGCGCCGCAGCACCTGTGCGCGGCAAGGCCCTCGTGCAGGCGCACGATCTGGCCATGACCTTCGACGTATCGGCACCCTGGCTCAACCGCGTGATCGAGCGCAAGCCGCGCACGCTGCTGCACGCGGTCGATGGTGTGGACTTCGAGATCGAAAAAGGCAAAACCCTGGCCCTGGTGGGCGAGTCGGGCTGCGGCAAAAGCACGGTGGCGCGCCTGCTCGTGGGCTTGTACGAGCCCACGCGCGGCGGCCTCACTTTTGATGGCCAGGACGCGCATGCCGCCTTCAAGGGCGCCAATGCCAAGGCCATGCGTCGGCGCATCCAGATGATCTTCCAGGACCCGTACGCCAGCCTGAATCCGCGCTGGCTGGTGGAAGACATCGTGGGCGAGCCGCTCAAGGAGCATGGCCTGATCACCGACAAGGCCGAGCTGAAAGCACGCGTGGGCGAGTTGCTCCAGTCCGTGGGCCTGTCGCCGCTCGACATGGTGAAGTACCCGCACCAGTTCTCAGGCGGCCAGCGCCAGCGCATCTCGATTGCGCGCGCCCTGGCCACCGAGCCCGAGTTTCTGGTGTGCGACGAGCCGACCAGCGCGCTCGACGTGTCGGTGCAGGCCCAGGTGCTCAATATCATGAAGGACCTGCAGCGCGAGCGGCAGCTCACCTACCTGTTCATCAGCCACAACCTCGCCGTGGTGCGCCACGTGAGCGACCAGGTCGGCGTGATGTACCTCGGACGCCTGGTGGAGCTGGCCGACAAGCACACCTTGTTCGACACCCCGCGCCACCCCTACACGCGCATGCTGCTCGACGCCATCCCCAAGATGCACGACACGGGCAAGGCGCGCACCCCCGTGCAGGGCGAGGTGCCCAACCCGCTCAGCCCGCCGCCGGGCTGTGCCTTCAACCCGCGCTGCCCCCATGCCAACGACCGCTGCCGCAGCGAACGCCCGCAGCTCTTGAACCTGGGCGGCATCCGCATTGCCTGCCATGCGGTGGAAGAAGGCAGGATTTGAATGAATGACTATGAAAAAAATAGCTGCTAGCGCTTACCAGTAAAGCGCTAGAGGTGTTTTTTGTTGATTTTTACAACCCAGGAGACGGCCCATGACTGCATTCACCCTGACCAGCCCCGACATTGCCAGCGGAGGCACGGTACCGCAGCACTTTGAGTTTGATGGATTTGGTTGCTCGGGCCGCAACGAGTCGCCCGCCCTGCACTGGAGCGGCGCGCCCGAAGGCACCAAGAGCTTTGCGCTGACGGTGTATGACCCCGACGCGCCCAGCGGGTCGGGCTGGTGGCACTGGTTTGTGGTGGACCTTCCAGCGGACACGGTGGCGCTTGCGCCCAACGCCGGTGCCAAGGGCGGCGCCGAGCTGCCCGCAGGGGCGCGCCAGGTGCGCAACGACTACGGCGCCTTTGCCTGGGGCGGCATGTGCCCGCCCCCGGGCGACAGGCCCCACCGCTACATCTTCACCGTGCATGCCCTGGGCGTGGACCGGCTGGAGATTCCCGACGATGCCTCGGCAGCGCTGGCCGGTTTCATGGTCAATGCCAACAGCCTGGGCAAGGCCACGTTCACATCGACATACGGGCGTTGATGTCAAAAAAGTGAGCTGCCAGCGCTTGTTGAATGGATATTTCAGAGTGTTTTTGCTATGAAATCGTTATTCAATAAGCGCTGGCAGCTATATTTTTTGCAGCAAATCAAGTGTAGCGCTTGGCGCGCAGGTTGTCCTTCATCTGCTGCAGGATGGGCTGCAGCGGGCTGCCAATGCGCAGCGCCACGCAGGTCGCCAGCACGTCGATGATGAGCAGGTGTAGCAGGCGCGAGACCATGGGGCTGTAGCGGTCGTAGCCCTCGGGGTGGTCGGCGGCCAGGTGGATGGGGCAGGTGCTGGCCAGGGGCGAGCCGCTGGCCGTGATGGCTATTGTTGTGGCCCCGTTCTTGCGCGCAATGTCGGCAGCGTCCATCAGGTCGCGCGTGCGGCCCGAGTTGGAGATGATCACCAGGCAGTCGCCCGGCCCCAGCAGCGTGGCGCTCATCACCTGCATGTGGCCGTCGCTGGTGGCAATGGACGTGACCCCCAGGCGGAAGAATTTATGCTGCGCATCCTGCGCCACGATGCCCGAATTGCCCGCCCCATAGAACTCGATGCGCCGCCCCATCTTCCAGGTGGCGGTAATTGCGTCGGCGGCCCGTTCAATAGCCACCGTGCTGGCGGCATTGCGGTACTGCAGGAAGGCGGCCACGGCGTTGTCCACCACCTTCACCAGCACATCGCTGGTCTTGTCATCGGCGTCTACGCTGCGGTGGATGAAGGGCACGCCCTCGCTCACGCTGCCCGCGAGTTTGAGCTTGAAGTCGGCCAGACCGTCGTAGCCCATGCTGCGGCAAAAGCGCACCACCGTCGGTTTGCTCACATGGGCGCGCTCAGCCAGTTCGCGCACGGGCAGGCGGGCAAAGGCGCGCGCATCCTGCAACACGAGGCGCCCCACGCGCTGCTCTGCCGGGGCGAGGGAGGGCAGGGAGGCCGTGATGCGATCGAGCATGGTGTGTGCGGCGGGGTTGGGTGCGGTGGGGCAGAATGTAACGCAGTTTCAGCCCCTGGCGGACGCATACACTCGGGGTTGGGCGCGCCGTCTGTGGGCCCGCCAGACTGACCCATGAGGATTTGCATGAACCAGCTCGACGCACTCAAACAGTTCACGACCGTGGTGGCCGATACCGGCGACTTCAAGCAGCTGGCCCAGTTCCAGCCCCAGGACGCCACCACCAACCCGTCCCTGATCCTCAAGGCGGTGCAAAAGCCAGAATACGCACCGCTGCTCAAGGATACAGTGGCCCGCTGGAAGGACCGCACGATGGATGAGGTGATTGACCGCCTGCTGGTGCGCTTTGGCTGCGAAATCCTGGCCACCATTCCGGGCCGCGTGTCCACCGAGGTGGATGCCCGCCTGAGCTTTGACACCAGCGCCACCATCACGCGGGCCGAGCGCATCATCGAGCTGTACCAGGCCGAAGGCATCCATATCGACCGCGTACTCATCAAGATCGCCGCCACCTGGGAGGGCATCGAGGCGGCACGCAAGCTCGAGAGCAAAGGCATCCACACCAACCTCACGCTGCTGTTCTCGTTTGCCCAGGCCGTGGCCTGCGGGCAGGCGCGGGTGCAGCTGATCTCGCCGTTTGTCGGGCGCATTTACGACTGGCACAAGAAACAGGCCGGTGCGCAGTGGGTGGAAGCCGACAGGGCCGGTGCCAACGATCCCGGCGTGCAGTCGGTGCACAAGATTTTCAACCACTACAAGCATTTCGGCATCGCCACCGAGGTGATGGGCGCGAGCTTTCGCAATGTGGGCCAGATCACCGCGCTGGCCGGGTGCGACCTGCTCACCATTGCCCCCGATCTGCTGGCGCAGCTGGCCGCCACAGAGGCACCCCTGCAGCGTGCGCTGGACGCCCAGGCTGCGCGCACCATGGATTTGCCAGCCGTGCAATACGATGAAGCAGGCTTTCGGTACGCCCTCAACGAGGACGCCATGGCGACCGAGAAACTCGCGGAAGGCATCCGTGCCTTCGCGGCTGATGCGGTCAAGCTGGAGCATTTGATCCGGGCCGCTTGACGGCCTCCTCGTTACACTCCGAAACCGCCTTGGCAGTTCAGGGCGCAGGATTTGATTTCTATGCATTCAGTTGTTATTAGCGGCACAGGTCTTTACCAGCCCCCGTACACCATCAGCAATGCCGAACTGGTGGATGTTTTCAACCGCTACGTGGACGAGCAAAACACGCTCCATGCCGGCGAAATCGCTGCGGGGGCGCGCCCGGCCCTGCCGTATTCGAGCGTCGAGTTCATCGAAAAGGCCTCGGGCATCCAGCAGCGCTACGTGATCGAGAAAAGCGGTTTGATGGACCCGGCACGCATGTGCCCGCGTTTGTCTGAGCGCCCTGATGACCAGCTCTCGCTGATGGCCGAGATCGGCGTGGATGCCGCGCAAAAGGCGCTGGCGGCGGCGGGCCGTACGGGGGATCAGATCGATGCTGTGCTGTGCGCCGCATCCAACATGCAGCGCGCCTACCCGGCCATGGCTGTGGAGATCCAGCAGGCCCTGGGGGCTGGCGGCTATGGGTTCGACATGAACGTGGCCTGTTCTTCGGCCACCTTTGCCATCGAGCAGGCGGTCAATGCCGTGCGCACCGGCAGCGCGCGCTGCGTGCTGGTGGTGAGCCCTGAAATCACCTCGGGCCACCATGCCTGGCGCGACCGCGACTGCCATTTCATTTTTGGCGACGTCTGCACCGCCGTCATCGTCGAGCGGGCTGACGACGCCCCATCGGCTGACCAGTGGGAAGTGCTGGGCACGCGCCTTGTCACCCAGTTCTCCAACAATATCCGCAACAATTTCGGGTTTTTGAACCGCAGCGAAGACAGCGACCCCAACGCCCGCGACAAAACCTTCCGCCAGGAAGGCCGCAAGGTGTTCAAGGAAGTCGTACCCATGGCGGCGGCGCATATCGAGTCGCACCTGGCCGCACTGCAGCAATCGCCAGCGGCAGTGCGCCGCTTCTGGCTGCACCAGGCCAACCAGAGCATGAATGACCTGATCGTGCGCAAGATGCTGGGAACGCAGCCCGACGCCGATGTCGCGCCGCTGATCCTGGACGAGTTCGCCAACACCGCCTCAGCGGGTTCCATCATCGCCTTCCACCGCCACCGGGCCGACTTGGCTGCGGGCGACCTGGGGGTGATTTGCTCCTTTGGCGCCGGCTATTCGGTCGGCAGTGTGGTGGTGCGCAAGCGCTGATCGTTCTTTTGTCACCCTTGGGGCGCGTTGTAAAAGGATGTTGGGTCGCGCGATTGCGAAATTGGATGGCGCCGTCTGGGTTTAGACTTTGCACCCCATGAACCAGCCTATCCGTTGCGACGAATCCCCACAATGGCTTCGCCTGCGCGCCTTGTATGAAAACGAGGGCCGCATGCTGGACATGCGCCAAGCCTTTGCCGCGGATGCCCAGCGCTTTGCGCATTTCAGCCAGACGGCGCCCCATGTTTTTGCGGACTTGTCAAAAAACCTCTGGGATCGGCAGACCGAGTCTTTGCTGCTAGACATGGCCGCGCACTGTGGGCTGGAGGCGCGCCGCGATGCCATGCTGCGTGGCGATCCGATCAACAGCACGGAGCAGCGGGCGGTGCTGCACACTTTATTGCGCCGCCCCCGGGGGCTGGCCTTGCCGGGTGATCGGCCGGAAGTGGCAGGCGATCTGGTGCAGGTGCACGCCACGCTCGATGCCATGCTGGCCTATGCCGAGGCGGTGCGCGCCGACGAGGGCATCACCGATGTGGTGAATATCGGCATCGGCGGCTCGGATCTGGGCCCGCACATGGCGGTGCAGGCGCTGGAGGCTTATCGTGCGCAAGGCAAGCGCTTGCACTTTGTCTCCAACATCGATGGGCATGAACTGCATGCCGCGCTCCAGTCCTTGCAGCCCAGTCGCACGCTGTTCCTGGTGGCCTCCAAAACATTCACCACCGTGGAAACCATGACCAACGCCCGGTCGGCGCTGGCCTGGTTCCATGCGCAGGGCGGGCGCGATGTGGCGCGCCACTTTGCCGCACTCACTACCAATGTGGATGCCGCGCGCGAGCTGGGCATCACCACCACATTCGGGTTCTGGGATTGGGTGGGCGGGCGCTACTCGCTGTGGTCTGCCATCGGTTTACCTGTGGCGATTGCCGTGGGGGCCGAGGGTTTTCGCGAGCTGTTGGCAGGTGCACATGCCATGGACGAGCACTTTCGCACCGCGCCGTTGGCCCGCAACCTGCCTGTGCGCCTGGGTTTGCTCGACGTCTGGTACCGCAACTTCCACGGCTTCAACAGCCGTTGCATCGCGCCCTACCATGCCTACTTGCGGCGGCTGCCCGCCTATCTGCAGCAACTGGAGATGGAAAGCAATGGCAAGCAGGTGGATCGGCAAGGGCGCCTGCTGCCCATGGCGACATCGCCCGTGCTCTGGGGCGAACCAGGCAGCAATGGCCAGCATGCGTTTTTCCAGATGCTGCACCAGGGCAGTGATGTCCTGCCGCTGGAGATTGTGGCCGTGCGCCGCTGCGCGCATTCATTGGCGGGGCACCACAGCATGCTGCTCGCCAATGCCCTGGCGCAGCCCCAAGCCTTGATGGAGGGGCGTGCCAGCGAGTGCGGGCATCGGCATTTTCCCGGCAACCGGCCCAGCAGTTTCTTGCTGCTGGAGGCGCTCACACCGGCATCGTTGGGCGCGTTGATCGCATTGCAGGAGCATCGTGTGTTCGTGAGCGGCAGCCTTTGGGGCATCAACAGCTTTGACCAGTGGGGCGTGGAGCTGGGCAAGGTGCTGGCCCGGGATCTGGAGCAGCGCCTGGCCACCGGGAATGTGGAAGGGCTGGATGCATCTACCGCGGGGTTGCTGCAGCGGCTGCGCGCTGAGTGAAGTTGGCCGCCCGGGTTCTCAAATTTGTTCGCGCAGGACTGTTTTGAGCACCTTGCCGTAGTTGTTGCGGGGCAGGGCGCTCACCGTGATGTAGCGCTTGGGTCGCTTGAAGCGGGCCATCCGTTCCAGGCAGTGCTGATCGAGTTCGGCGTGCACCACTTTTGCCCCGTCCTGCGCCACGACGAAAGCCACCACAATTTCGCCCCACTCCGCGTCGGGGGCGCCCACCACAGCCACCTCGGCCACGCCGGGGGCGGTCAGCAGCACTTCCTCCACTTCGCGCGGATAGATGTTGGAGCCGCCACTGATGATCAGGTCCTTGCTGCGGTCCTTCAAGGTGAGGAAGCCGTTTTCGTCCAGACTGCCCACATCGCCCGTCCATAGCCATCCGCCGCGCAAGGCAGCGGCCGTCGCTTCGGGGTTGCGCCAGTAGCCGGCCATCACACTGTCGCCCTGTACCAGGACTTCACCCACTTCGCCCACAGGCAGTACCTCGCCCTGCGCGTTGGCTACCCGCACCCGGACAGGCGTCTGGGCCACGCCGACCGAGGCAATGCGCTCCTGATAGCGCGGGTGTCCTGTGTCGGCCAGCTGCGCGCGCGCAAGGGCCGTGGCCACCATGGGTGTTTCGCCCTGGCCATAGATCTGCACAAAGCGCGGCCCCATGACCTGCAGGGCACGCTCGATATCGGCCAGATACATGGGTGCGCCGCCATACACAATGGTTTTGAAGGCGCGCGCGCAATTGACCACGGGGATACCGGCTTCTTCGGCATGGTCTACCAGACGCTTGACGATGGTGGGTGCGGCGAAGGTGGACAGAGCCCCCATTTGCCAGCCCAGTGCAAACAGCTCCGCAGGGTCCACGCCGCCCGACGCTGGCACCACATGGCGCGCCCCGGCCATCAGGTGGGGAATGGCGTACAGCCCGGCACCATGCGACATGGGCGCGGCATAGACGATGGTGTCCTGGGCGGCTACGGGGTCCACATCCACGAAATAGGTCAAACCCATGGTCATGAGGTTGCGGTGCGTCAGCATCACGCCCTTGGGGCGGCCTGTGGTGCCGCTGGTGTAGAACAGCCAGGCCACGTCGTCGGGTGCGCGTTCGGTGGTGGGCGCGGCCTCCAGGTCTTGCAGGGGCGCCAGCAGGGCGTTGGCCCTTTCGGACTCGATATCGATCTGCTGTTCCAATCCTGCGAGTACGCCAGGAGCGACATCACTGGTGGTGAATCCCCAGCGGGCCTGGGCGTCCTCGACGATCCATTCCACCTCTCGGGGGTGCAGTTTGGCGTTGACGGGCACCACCACCAGGCCGGCCCACCAGGCAGCGCACAGCACCTCCAGGTAGCGGGGATGGTTGCGCATGAAGAGCAGCACACGGTCCCCTGGCTGTAAACCGGCAGCGCGCAGATGCTGCGCCAGTGCGGCGCTGCGCGCTGCCCACGCGCCGTAGGTCGCCCATGGCGCGTTGCCAAGGAAGAGGGCGGGGCGGTCGGGTGACAGGCGGGCATGCCGCAGCAGCAGGTGGATAAGGTTCATGGGGCTTTCAGTATTCGGCAAACGGCCTGTGCGTTTGCCATGCCCTCGACCATAAACAGCAACGCCGTTTCTGCCTATACCGTAGGAATACGGAGCAGGGGCATTTCAAGCCCGCCAAGAAACGCCTCTTACTGCTTGAACACGACGGCTTCGAGTTGCAGGCCCCGTATGCGGGTGGCCGCCGCACCGGCTTCCTTGGCGGAGGCGTAAGGGCCAACGCGCACCCGGATGCGCGAGCCTTTGGCGGTTTCCAGAAGCTGACGAAACGCCGGCAAGCCCTCGTTGAGCAGACGCGCCTGGGTTTTGCGGGCATTGGCTTCTTCGGCAAAAAGCCCTACGTTGATGTAGTAACCCGGCGTGCTGCCAACGACGGGAAAGGGCGCGCTGGCAGGTGTGGATGCCTGTGGCGCAACGGCGGCCGCAGGGTTGTTCTTGCGGGCGGGCGGGCGCTGCTTTGTGCTGCTAACCGCCCCCGATTTGGGCAGGAGTGGGGCTGCCGACGGGGAGGTGGCGGGAGTCGCAGGTGGTGGTTGGATAGCCTCAGCGGCGCTGGCGGGTGTAGGCGTGGGCGCCACGGCGACGGGAGCGGGAGCAGGAGCAGGAGCAGGAGCAGGAGCAGGAGCAGGAGCAGGAGCAGGAGCAGGAGCAGGAGCAGGAGCAGGAGCTTCGCTGCTGCTGGGTGCCGGGGGTGTGGGCTCCGGTGCATTGTTGTCGTCGGCCACCAGTGGGGCTGAAGCGGGCAAGGCCACCGGCGCTGCCTGCGAAGCGGGAGTCGTCACGACGAGCGGAGTCATCGCTTCGTTGGACGCCAATGTGTCTGGCGTGTCGCCCGGGGGCAAAACCCAGTAAGCGGCCAGGGCGGCGGCCAGTAACAACAGGTTGAGCGCAGCCAGGCCGGACAGGCGCTTGAAGCTCCCCGCCTGGCGTTCCAGCTGGGCACAGGCCTCGGGAATGGTGCGGGTGGCCGCCAGGGCGCGGGCAATGCGCTTGCGGATTTCGGTGTGCAGGATGGCGTCACCATAGAGGCCGGGCAGGACAAAAGCCAGCAGGCCAAAGACCGCCATCAACCCCCAGTGCACGGCATCGGGCCATTGCAGCTGGGCGCGGCCCACGCCAAAGACCAGCAGGGCCAAGCCTTCGGCGGCCGCCACGTACATCAGGGCGGGGCCCCATAAGTGGCGCAGCGCCATCCAGCTCAAGGTACACAAGCTGGCGCCGGTATTCCAGCCAGGGTGCGTGCGGCCCAGGCGATCGAAATGGGCGAAACGGGGCAGATAGCGTTCCGTCCCGATCGGGCCGAGTGCCGCCCGGTACAAGGTCGTCATGGCGCTGTCGGCCGGTTCGGCGGACAGCCGCAAGGCGTCGGCAGGATCCTGGTGCGTGGGCATGGCCGATTCTGGCATGCAGCCGCGGGGCATGCCAGAGTGCGCGCCCACAAAAAAGCCCGCAGGGCTTGCGTCCTGCGGGCGGGGTGCTGCCGGGCGCAGCGTGATCAGCTGCGATTGCCGATGGCGATCTGGCCCGCGCGGGCGGCCGTCACGGCTTCGGCGCGCACCGTAGCGCGGTCCAGCGCCGAAGAGGCTGCCGGGGTGGCCACGGCGAAGTTCTTGAAGCTGGGCAAAGCCTTGACACCTTCGGCACGCACATCGGCGCTGCTGCGGGTGGACTGGAAGTTGGCTTCGAAATTGGTGCCGTACAGGTTGCCATTGAGTTCAACAGCTTGTGCGCCGATCGAGGCGAAAGCGGCTACGGCGGCGATAGAGAGAATGCGAGCGGTGTTCATGATGGTGTCCTTGGGAGAAACAGGTTTGGTTGTGAGTGCTCCTGCAAGGGCTTTGCAGGAGAGGGAATCAATCAGCTGCGGTTGCCGGTGGCGATCTGGCCAGCGCGGGCGGCAGTCACGGCTTCAGCGCGGATGGCGGCGCGGGTCACGGCCGATGGGGTATCGCCCTGGCGATCGGCCACTTCGAAGTTCTTGAACTGCGACACCGCCTGCACGGCCTCGGCCTGCACCGCAGAGCGGGCGCGGGTCGATTGGAAGCCGGCTTCGAACTGGGTGCCGTAGAGGTTATTCGCTTGGGCGCCGAACGAGGCAAAAGCAGCAACAGCGGCGATGGAGAGGATGCGGGATGCGGTCATGGTGAAGTCCTTGGGTCAAAGTTATTTCAGGGAGCCGGGTCCGCAACCTTGAGGCGGTGCTGATCCGGGTCGGTGAGGGGCTCTGGTGGGCTGCGTCTCATCGATGGGTGAACTTTAATCCCATCTAGGCCAAAGAAAAACTATCAAGTCACAAACTAACTGTTCCAGTATTCGACACAATCAAAATCTTGAAATCGAGGGGCGCGTGGCAGCTGGCATCCTGGTATCGGTACAAGGCGTTTGGAGGGCAAGGGCATTGCGTTCGCCCTACCATGGCAGGCCCAAAACCATTGCCGTGGGCTGCCATGACCAAGACCTTGAAGATTGACTTTGTGTCCGATGTATCGTGCCCCTGGTGCGTCATTGGCCTGCGGGCCTTGCAGCAGGCGGCAGATCGGCTGAAGGACGAAGTAACGCTGGACCTGCATTTCCAGCCGTTTGAACTCAACCCGCAGATGGGGCCGCAAGGGCAGGACATTGGCGAGCATCTGCAGGAAAAATACGGCGCCTCGGCCGAGCAGCGAGAAGCTACCCGCGCGGCCATTGCTGCGCGCGGCGCGGAACTGGGTTTTACCTTTACCCCCGGCGCCCGTGGCCGCATCTACAACACCTTTGATGCACACCGCCTGCTGCACTGGGCAGAGCTGCAGGGGTGTCAGCTTGCGCTCAAGCAGGCCTTGTTCAAGGCCTATTTCACCGATGGGCAAGACCCGAGCAACCACGACCTGCTGGTGCGCGTGGCGGGTGGGGTGGGACTGAACGAGGACGAAGCGCGCTCACTGCTGGCGTCCGGCCGCTTTTCTGATGAAGTCCGTGAGCGGGAGCAGTTCTATCAGCAGCAAGGCATTCACTCGGTGCCCGCCATCGTCATCAACGACCGTCACCTCCTTCAGGGTGGCCAGCCGGTCGAAGTGTTCGAGCAGGCGCTGCGGCAGATTGTTGCGGCAGAATGACGGATTGCTATTTAAAGCATAGCTGCTAACGCTTTATGTGTAAGCGTTATAGCCATTTTTACTATTATTTCAGCGGGATGGCCAAGGCCCGGTCCACCGGCACCGCCGTCACGCTGTTCTGGGGCGAGCCGTCGATGAGCTTTTCCGAATACGTCAGATAAACCAGCACATTGCGTGCCGGATCCACCATGCGCACGATGCGCAGGCGCTTGAACAGGATGGACATGCGTTCGCTGAACACTTCTTCCTGCTTTTTGAGTGGCCCCGGAAAACTGAGCGGGCCCACCTGACGGCAGGCAATGGAGGCTTCAGCGCGGTCTTCGGCCAGGCCCAGCGTGCCTTTGATGCCGCCGATGCGTGCCCGCGAGACATAGCAGGTCACGCCCTGTACGCCGGGGTCGTCATAGGCTTCCACGATGATGTCGTGGTCGCGGCCGAGCCACTGGAAGGCGGTGTCCACCGTGCCGATTTTCTCGCCGGATGCAGCCAGCGCGGCGAAGCTGCAACAGGCCATGGCAAGCCCCAGCCAAAGGTGCCGTGCAGGGCGGCGAATGGAAGGGCGAAAGCGTGAGAGGGATGTTTTCATGGGCGTGTGGCGGCGTTGCAGGGATGGAGGAGGGGTCTCTGGTGCGGTGCCCTCATTGTCTCAGTCCATGCGCTGCATGGTGTGGGTTTCTCCCATGAGAAAAGCCTGGTTGCGCTGGGTGGCCTCGCGCAAATAGTCCCACAGTGCGCGCACGCGGGCCAGTTCGCGCCGCTCGCTGGGCGCTGCGATCCAGAAGGTGCGAATGATGTCGATGTCTGCCGGCAGAACGGGCACCAGGTCGGGGCATTGTGCGGCCAGAAAGCATGGCAGCACCGCCAGGCCCTGGCCTTCGCGCACGGCGTTGTATTGGGCCACGATGCTGGTGCTGCGCAGCGGGGTGTGGGCGTGCGGTGCGATGGTTTCGAGGTAGCGCAACTCGGGGCTAAACGAGAGTTCGTCGACATAGCCAAACAGGCGATGCTCGGCCAGATCGGCGACGCAATGGATGCCTGGATGACGGGCCAGGTAGCGCCTGCAGGCGTAAAGCTGCAGCCGATACTGCGACAGTTTGCTGGTGACCTGGGTGCTGCTGCGCGGGCGCTCGATGTTGATGGCCAGATCGGCCTCGCGCTGCGACAGGTTGATGAACCGGGGCACCACCAGCAACTCGACCGTGATGGCGGGGTGGCGGTCACAAAAATGGCTCAGATGGGGCGCCAGAAAAAAACTGCCAAAACCTTCCGTCGCACCCAGGCGCACATGGCCTGTCAGCATCTGGCTGTCGTCGCCGATGTCTTCGTCCAGCAGGGCGACCGTGCTCTCGATGCGTTCCACATGTTCCAGCAGCCGATGGCCGGCAGCGGTCATGACGTGCCCGGCCGGAGTGCGCTCGAACAGTTGGGTGCCCAGTTCTTTTTCCAGGCGGTGCAGGCGGCGCGTCACGGTGGAGTGGTCTATGTCCAGGCGCCGCGCGGCTTCCTGGGCCGATTGGGCGCGCACCACCGCCAGAAAGAGACGCAGGTTGTCCCAGTTGATGCCCGCTTGTGTCATGGATGGAGTCCGGTCATGGGGTCGCTGTGGTGGTGCAAATTTGCATTCTATGAATTCATAAGTGCTATATCCGAATGCATAAACACAATGATAGAGTGAATCCGTAGTCCACAGACTGCAGGTTCAGGCCGTACAAAACAAGGAGACAAATATGCAGACATTCATCAGAAATTCGGTTGCGGTGGGGGTGTTGGCCCTTTGCGCCGGTGCACAGGCGCAGATCTCGGATGGCGTGGTCAAGATTGGTGTTTTGACCGACATGGCAGGACCCTATTCGGGCATGGGCGGTGCAGGCTCGGTAGTGGCAGCGCGCATGGCGGTCGAGGACTGCCTCAAGGCTGAATGCAAGGACATGAAGATCGAGGTGGTGAGTGCCGACCACCAGAACAAGGCCGACATCGCCGCTACCCGGGCGCGCGAGTGGATGGACCGCGACAAGGTCGATGCCCTGGCCGACCTGACCAATTCGGCAGGCGCCCTGGCAATTCAGAAGCTGATCAAGGAAAAAGGCGGCATTGCGCTCTACAGCGGCCCCGCCACCACGCGGCTGACCAATGAGGATTGCGCAACCAACGGTTTCCACTGGATGTTTGATACCTATTCGTCGGCTTCGGGTGCGGCAGCGGCGCTCACGCAGGCGGGCTTCAAATCGTGGTACTTCCTCACCGTCGACTACGCTTTTGGCCACTCGCTGGAAAAAGACGCCTCGGACGTGGTCAAGGCCCAGGGCGGTACGGTATTGGGCAGCGTGCGCCACCCGCTCAATGCGAGCGATTTTTCGTCCTTCATGCTGCAGGCGCAAAACTCCAAGGCCCAGGTCATTGGCCTGGCCAACGGCGCGCAGGACACGGTCAATGCCATCAAGGCGGCACGGGAGTTTGGCGTGGACGGCAAGGACCAGCGGGTTGCTGCGCTGCTGATGTTCCTGACGGACGTGCACTCTTTGGGTCTGAACCAGGCGCAGGGCCTGCTGTTCTCCGAGGGCTTTTACTGGGATATGGACGACAAAACCCGCGCCTTCGCCGCACGCTTTGAAAAACTGCACAAAGGCTATAAACCCACCATGGTGCAGGCGGGCGTGTATTCGAGCGTGCTGCATTACCTGAAGTCGGTGGCGGCGGCCAAGACCGATGACTGGAAGGTCGTGGCGCAGAAGATGCGCGACTTGCCGATCCAGGACCCCATCATGCGCAACGCCAGTATTCGCCCTGATGGCCGCGTGGTGCATGACATGTACCTCTTCCAGGTGAAGAAGCCTTCCGAGTCCAAGGGCGCGTGGGACTACTACAACACGGTCAGCACCGTGCCTGCGCAAATCGCTTTTAAACCCCTGGCCGATTCGACCTGCCCGCTGGTCAAGAAGTAAGGCCCGGCCTTCCCCTGGCGCCGTGTTGGTGGTGCCACCACGACTCCCTGGCGTGCGGCATGCGTGCGCAAGGGTGGCGCCTCCCTGCCTGTTTTTCACGATAGATTGCCATGAACACCCCTGCCTCCACCCCCGCCACCATCCACCACTTCATCGGCGGCAAAGCCTACCCGTCGAAAAGCACTGAGTGGCGTAATGTCACCAACCCGGCTACCCAAGAAGTGGTGGCGCGCGTGCCCTTTGCCACACCTGAAGAGGTCAACCTGGCCGTAGCCAGTGCCCGCGAGGCGTTCCAGACCTGGCGTTCCACGTCGCTGGGCGCGCGCATGCGCATCATGCTCAAGCTGCAGCACCTGGTGCGCGAGCACTTGCCCGAGCTGGCGCAGCTCATCACCCTGGAGCATGGCAAGACCTTGCCCGACGCCGAGGGCGAGGTGGCACGCGGCCTGGAAGTGATTGAGCACGCCTGCTCCATCACCACCTTGCAACTGGGCGAGATCGCAGAAAACGCCGCTACGGGTGTGGATGTGTACAACCTGCTCCAGCCGATTGGCGTGGGCGCTGGCATCACGGCGTTCAACTTTCCGGTCATGCTGCCGTGCTTCATGTTCCCGATGGCCATTGCCTGCGGCAATACTTTTGTGCTCAAACCGTCCGAGCAAGACCCCAGCTCGACCATGCGCCTGGTGGAGCTGGCGCACGAAGCGGGCATTCCGCCCGGCGTGCTCAACGTGGTGCATGGCGGCGCGCAGGTGGCGGACATGATTTGCGACCATCCGGACATTGCCGCGCTGTCGTTCATCGGTTCGACCCATGTCGGCCAGCACATCTACCGCCGCGCTTCAGATGCCGGCAAGCGTGTGCAGTCGATGATGGGCGCGAAAAACCACTGCGTCGTCATGCCGGACGCGCACAAGGAGCAGGCCATCAACAACCTGCTGGGTTCGGCCTTTGGCGCTGCCGGCCAGCGTTGCATGGCCAATTCGGTGGCCGTGCTGGTGGGCGCTGCGCGCGATTGGTTGCCCGAGGTGACCGAGCGCGCCGGAGCGCTCAAGGTCGGCCCGGGAAGCGACCGCCAGGCGGATCTGGGGCCGCTGGTCAACCCCCATGCGCGCCAGCGCGTGCTGCGTTTGATTGACTCGGGCGTGGAGCAGGGTGCGCGCCTGCTGCTCGATGGCCGCCAGTGCACGGTGCCAGGCTATGAGAGCGGCAACTTCGTGGGGCCGACGATTTTTTCCGACGTCAAAGTCGGAATGGACATTTACCAGCAGGAGATTTTTGGCCCAGTGCTGAATGTGGTGTGCGTCGAGACGCTGGAAGAGGCCATTGCCCTGATCAATGCCAACCCGAACGGCAATGGCACCTCTATCTTTACTTCCAGTGGCTGGGCGGCGCGCAAGTACCAGCACGACATCAACGTCGGCCAGGTCGGCATCAACGTGCCGATCCCGGTGCCGGTGGCCTATTTCAGCTTCACCGGGTCGCGTGCTTCCAAAATGGGCGATTTGGGCCCCAACGGCAAGCAGGCCGTGCAGTTCTGGACACAGACCAAGACGGTGACGGCGCGCTGGTTTGAGGATGGCAGCGCTTCCGAGGGGCTGAATACCACTATTTCGATGAAATAAATTTCAAGCAAAATAGGGCTTTAGCGCTTATGGAGCAAGCGCTGTAAGCTATTTTAGTAATAGCAATGTATCAAATAAAAAGGCCCCGGCGCATCGAGCGGCGGGGCCTTTTTGCGTGGTGCAGGGCTCTTTTTACGTACCGTAGGGCGCTCAGGCCTCGGCGCAGCGCTGGGCAAGATGGGCCAGCGCTTCTTCCACCTGGTCGACCAGCACCAGGCACAGGTCTCCGGGCTGCAGGCGCGCGAGGGCGGTGTCGATGGCGATGAACTCGCCGCGGATTTCCTCCACGTGGCTGGTGCGAGCGGCCCCGGCCAGGCCCTGTCGCAGCAGGGCCATGACTTCGCCGTCGGCCCGGCCGCGCTGGGCGGCGTCCTGGTACAGGATCACATCGTCAAATGCCGCGCCCAGAATGACCGTTTGCTCGCGGATATCCTCGTCGCGCCGGTCGCCCGCACCGCTGATGACCACGCTGCGCCGCTGGGCAGGCAGGGCGTTGACGGCGGCCACCAGGGCGCGCATGGCGTCGGGGTTGTGGCCATAGTCGGCAATCACCGTGGCGCCGCGGTAGTCCATGATGTTGAAGCGGCCAGGCGCGTTGTCGCTGTCGTTGACAAAACCCGAGAGGCCGCGGCGAATGGTCTGCCAGGGCAGCCCGACGCCCCAGGCTGCTGCGACGGAGGCCATGACGTTCTCGACCTGGAAGCCAATCTTGCCGTTGCGCGTGATGGGGACGTCGCGCAGGTGGATGATCTCGCGCCACGAGCCCTCAGAAGCGACGATGGAGTCGCCATCGACATACACCGTGCGGTGGCCCTGGGCGCGGTGCGTGGCCATCACGGGGTGGTGGCGGTCGCTGGCGAAAAAGATGGTCTTGCCGGGGCACGCACTCACCATGGCCGCCACGATGGGGTCGGTGGCATTGAGCACCGCGTAGCCCGCCGGGTCGACGTTCTGCACGATCACGCGCTTGAGCACCGCCAGGTCTTCCACTGTGGTGATGTAGTTCAGCCCCAGGTGGTCGCCGGCGCCGATGTTGGTCACCACGGCCACCTGGCAGCGGTCAAAACCCAGCCCCTCGCGCAAAATGCCGCCGCGGGCCGTCTCGAAGACGGCGGCGTCCACGTCGGGGTGCAGCAGCACGTTGCGAGCGCTCTTGGGGCCCGAGCAGTCGCCGCTGTCGATCTGGCGGCCGTTCACATAGACGCCGTCGGTATTGGTCATGCCCACGCGCAGGCCCTGGGCTGCGAACAGGTGGGCAATCAGGCGGGCGGTTGTGGTTTTGCCGTTGGTGCCGGTGACGGCCACTACGGGAATACGCCCATCCTGGCCAGGGGCATAAAGGCGGTCCACGATGGCCTGGCCAATGGCGCGGGGCTTGCCATAGGACGGTGCAAGGTGCATGCGCAGTCCGGGCGCGGCGTTCACTTCGACAAAACCGCCGCCTTGTTCTTCGAGGGGGCGCAGCACGGTCTCGGCCACCATGTCCACACCGCAGATGTGCAGGCCCACCATCTGGGCCGCAGCCACGGCGCGCGCGGCCACCTCGGGGTGTACGTCGTCGGTCACGTCGGTGGCGGTGCCGCCGGTGGACAGGTTGGCGTTGTTGCGCAGCACTACGCGCTGGCCTTTTTCGGGCACGGAATCGGGCGTCAGGCCTTGCTGCGTGAGGCGGGCCAGCGCAATGTCGTCGAGCCGGATCTTGGTGAGCGATGTGGCATGGCCCTCGCCGCGGCGCGGGTCCTGGTTGACGATGTCCACCAGCTCGTGCACGGTGCGCTCGCCGTCGCCCAGCACCTGCGGTGGCTCGCGGCGCGCGGCTGCGACCAGTTGGTCGCCCACCACCAGCAGGCGGTAGTCCTGGCCGGGCAGGAAGCGTTCGACCATGACCGTGCCATATTCCACGGCGTTGCGATAAGCCTCTTCCAGCTGTGCGAAGTCGGAAATATTGACCGTGACGCCCTTGCCCTGGTTGCCGTCCTGGGGTTTGACCACCACGGGCAAGCCCACTTTCTGGGCCACGGCCCAGGCCTCGTCGACCGATTCCACCGGCTGGCCCAATGGCACGGGCACGCCAGCGGCGTGCAGCAGGCGTTTGGTGAGGTCTTTGTCCTGGCCAATCGATTCGGCTACAGCGCTGGTCGAGTCGATCTCGGCGGCCTGGATGCGGCGCTGCCGGGAGCCCCAGCCAAATTGCACCAGGCTGCCCTGGGTCAGGCGCCGGTACGGAATGCCGCGCGCCACCGCTGCCTCGACGATGGCTCCGGTGCTGGGGCCCAGGCGCTCGTCTTCGTCCAGCTCGCGCAAATGGGCAATGGCCGCTTCGGCGTCGAAATGGCCATGGTTCAGGGCGGCTTCAATCAGCTGCTGCGCGTCGGCAAAGGCCTGGCGGCCCACGCATTCTTCGCTGTATTCCACCACCACCTGGTAGACGCCAGGATCGACGGTGGCCGTGGTCCGGGCAAAGGTGACGGGGCAGCCCGCCTGCGCCTGCAGAGCCAGCGCGGCGGTTTGCAACACATGGGCCAGGGACAGGTCGGTGTCGCCCCCTTCGGGGTGCAGTGCACCGATGGCCGGGAAGAGTGCACGCAGGCGGGTTTCAAAGCCTTCGATCTGCGCCATGGCGCGTTCGGATTCGGCACAGGAAACCACGGCCTCGATGGCCAGGTTGCGGCTCCAGAGGTTGGGGCCGCGCAGGGCCCTGATGCGGGTGACATCCATGGGGTCGTTCTTTCAGAAATCTGCCGGAGGAAAGGGCCGGGGCGGTGTTCAGGTGCGGAGGATTTCCTGGGCGTTCAGCTCAGGCTCGAAGGTCTTGATGCCCGCGCCGATCAGGTCGGGGGCAATGTCCAGCGCCCAGGCTGTGGCTACGGCGGCCAACAGGGCGTCGGTATCGGGCACCACCGCATTGCGGCCAAAGGTCAGATCGCCCAGGGCGCCCAGCACGTGTTCTGCATTGCCCGTGGCGAGCACCACGCGGCCGTTCTTGAGCACTACGGCGCGGCCGTTGTTCTCGGCGCGGTGCTGCGCAACGGTGGCAAGGCCGGGGTCCTGCGCGTACAACACCACGCTACCATCGCACAGGGGTGCCAGTTCGGCCACTTGGGCAATGGCGGCATGCAGCACAGCCGCGCCGCCTGCGAGCACCACATCGACCTGGGTGCGCAGCACCCGGGTCATCTGCTCTTGCGCGTGCACGTCGAACTCGGCCAGCGTTTCCATGCCGTCCATGTCGGTCACCACGCCCACTTGGCAACGGTCGTAGGCCAGGCCGTCACGCAAGATGGTGCGGGCATCGTTTTCGATCACCACGGCCTGCACGGTCTTGTTCATCAGCAGGCGGTGTGCGGCTTCCCAGTGGGCGCTGTCGGCGGCCTCCACGCGGCGGCGGTCTAGGAAAAGGCCATCGCGGCAGGCGACGCCCGTGTGTCTGCCGCTCAGGTGCAGCAGCCAGGCTACCAGGCGTGCAATCGTTGCGCTGTCACGGGTGCCGGCCACGCCCACGACGGGGATGCGGCCTGCCTCGCCAGCCTGCTCTTCTGCAGGGAAGAGGTGTTCCACGATGGCCTGGCCCACAGGGCGGGGCGCGCCCACGGCGGGCTTGAGGTGCATCAGCAGTCCGGGGCCTGCGTTCACTTCGACAATGGCGCCGCCTTGGCTGTGCAAGGGGCGCGCGATGTTTTGCGCGACCATGTCGATGCCGGCGATGTCCAGGCCTACGACGCGGGCTGCAAGGCCTGCGATGTAGGCCACTTCAGGGTGCACTTCGTCGGTACAGTCCACCGCCACGTTGCCGTTGCGCTGCACCACCACCTGGCGTCCCGCTGCCGGCACGGCCTGGGCATCGAGGTCCTGGCGTTTGAGTTCCAGCTGCACGGCCACGTTGGTGTTGGCATCGATGATCTCTAAGGGGTACTCTTCTTCGTAACCCCGGCGCGGATCAGAGTTGAGCTGGCTGTCGATCAGCTCAGCCACGGTGGAGCGGCCATTGCCGGTGATGCCCACCACTTCGCCCCGTGCGGCGGCTACTACCTTGCCATTGACCACCAGCAGACGGTGCTCATCGCCAAGGATGAAGCGCTCGACCATCACGTCACTGCCTTCGGGGTAAGCCACATGGAAGGCGGCCTCGATGTCTTCCTTCTTGCGCAGGTCCAGTGTCACGCCCCGGCCGTGGTTGCCATCCGAAGGCTTGACGACCACGGGCAGGCCGATGTCCTGCGCTGCTTCCCAGGCTTCTTCGGGGCTGTGTACCACCTGGCCTTCGGGAATGGGTACGCCGCAGGATTTCAGCAGGGACTTGGTCAGGTCCTTGTCCGAGGCGATGCCCTCGGCAATGGCGCTGGTGAATTCGCTTTCGGCCGTCCAGATGCGGCGTTGGCTGGCGCCGTAACCCAACTGCACCAGGTTGCCGTCATTCAGGCGGATGTGCGGGATTCCGCGGTCGGTGGCGGCGGTCACGATGCAGGCGGTGCTGGGGCCCAGGTAGCAGTCATCGACCTCGGTGCGGACCTTGGCCACGGCGGCTGGCACATCGAATGGTTCGTCGTTGATGGCCGCCATGATCAGGCGGTGGCCCTGCTCCAGCGCCATGCGCGCCACCTGCTCGTCGCGTGCCCGAAAAACCATGCGATATACGCCGTGTACCGAGGTGCTGCGCGTCTGTCCGAAGCCCGTGGGCATGCCCGACAGATTGAGCAGTTCGATGACGATGTGCTCCAGTACATGACCGCACCAGGTGCCTTCCTGCAGGCGTTGCATGAAACCGCCCCGTTCGCCCACACCGCAGTGGTGTTCGATCAGTGCAGGCAGCCAGGCTGTCAGCCGTTCATTGAACCCTGGAATCTGGTGCGAAGGATGGTTTTCGAGAGCCCCGAGGTCCAGCCAGACTTCAAGCGCCGGACGGTAAGTCCAGATATTGGGGCCGCGCAGGTAGTTGATGCGCAGGAGTTGGATGTCGTTGAATTTCGCCATGGAGTGCTGCGGAAGAAGGGCCTGCCGGGTGCGGACGTTGCAGAATAAGGGAAAGAGAGACGAGAGGATTGTGCGCCAGTCTGGTGGGCACTGTCATCGAATGCGGGGGGGCAGACGTTATCTCCATTCCAGGCCATGTGTGCGCTGTGCACCCGGCTGGCCCCCATCAGGGAGAATCCGCGTAAGCGCAACGTTCGGCACGCTACGCCGACGGGGGCGGAGGAAATACCAACCAAAATGCAACATCACCATCTTGAGGACGCCTTCGGTGTCTTGAATAGCCCTTTCGGGGCCGGTTTGCGGGCCATGCTCGCTTCCGACGAAAACGTGCGGGCAGCCCTGGCGGTTGACCTGGACGCCCATCTGCACTTTGGCACGGGCATGCTGGTCGTGACGCAGCGCCGCCTGCTGGCCTGCGACCCCGGGGCTGTTACCTGGCGCGAGTGGGCACTGACGCCGGGCCAGTCGCTGCGCCTGCTGGACCATGGAGGCGTTGGCACGATCGAGCTGCACGATGCGCAACAGCGCCTGGCGTTCTGGCGTTTCACCCTGGGCGCTCAGGCGCAGGCTTTGCAGCTCGCGCAGCGCTTCGAGCAGTTGACCGAGCGCCTGGCCGTCCAGGGCGGCGCTCTGGCCGAGGAGCTTGACGAAGCCCGCTGCGCCGTGTGCCAGGCTTTGCTGCCGCCCGATACCGAAGAATGTCCGGCCTGCGCGCGCGCGCAGACGCCTCAGCCGTCGACCTGGGTGCTGCTGCGCCTGTGGCGCTTTGCGCATCCCTACCGAATGCAACTCGCTGCCGGTTTCGGGCTGACGCTGGCCTCCACGGCCGCCACGCTGGTGCCGCCGTACCTGACCATCCCGATCATGGACGATATCCTGATCCCGTTCCAGAACGGCAAGCAGATCGATCCTGCTCTGGTGCTGATGTATCTGAGCGGCCTGCTGGCATCGGCGTTGCTGGCGTGGGGGCTGGGTTGGGCGCGTACCTATATCCTGGCGCTGGTGTCCGAGCGCATTGGCGCCGACCTGCGCACCACCACGTATGAGCATTTACTCAGACTCTCACTCGATTATTTCGGTGGAAAACGCACGGGCGACCTGATGGCACGCATTGGCTCGGAGACCGACCGCATCAACGTTTTCCTGTCGCTGCACGCGCTCGATTTCGTCACCGATGTGCTGATGATCTGCATGACGGCAGCCATCCTGTTTTCCATCAACCCCTGGTTGGCGCTGGTCACCTTGGTGCCATTGCCTTTCATCGGCTGGATGATCCACACGGTGCGCGACCGTCTGCGTACCGGGTTTGAGAAAATTGACCGTGTATGGAGTGAGGTGACCAACGTGCTCGCGGACACCATTCCTGGTATCCGCGTCGTCAAGGCCTTCGCCCAGGAAAAGCGCGAGGCCCAGCGCTTTCACGATGCCAACCAGCACAACCTGCAAGTCAACGACAAGCTCAACAAGACCTGGTCGCTGTTCACGCCCACGGTGTCCTTGCTGACCGAGATCGGTCTGCTCGTCGTTTGGGGCTTCGGCATCTGGCTGGTGTCCAAAAGCCAGATCACTGTGGGTGTGTTGACCGCCTTCATCGCTTATATCGGGCGCTTCTATGGGCGGCTCGACTCCATGAGCCGCATCGTCTCTGTCACGCAAAAGGCTGCTGCCGGCGCCAAGCGCATCTTCGATATCCTGGACCACGTGAGCAACGTGCCCGACCCGGCCCAGCCGGTGCAGGTGGGCAAGGTGCAAGGGGCCATCGCCATGCGCGGCGTGGGTTTCCGCTATGGCAGCCGGGCCGTTATCAAGAACCTAGATCTCGATATCCGCCCCGGCGAGATGATCGGCCTGGTGGGCCACAGCGGCTCGGGTAAAAGCACCCTGGTCAATCTGATCTGCCGCTTTTACGACGTGAGCGAGGGCTCCATCCAGCTCGATGGCATCGACATCCGGCGTTTCTCCGTGCTTGACTACCGGCGCCACATCGGCCTGGTGCTGCAGGAGCCCTTCCTGTTTTTCGGCACGATTGCCGAGAACATTGCCTACGGCAAACCCGAAGCCACGCGCGCCGAGATCATTGCGGCCGCGCGTGCCGCCCATGCGCACGAATTCATCCTGCGCCTGCCGCACGGCTATGACTCGCTGGTGGGCGAGCGCGGCCAGGGCCTGTCGGGAGGCGAGCGCCAGCGCATCAGCATTGCCCGCGCGTTGCTGATTGATCCGCGCATCCTGATCCTGGATGAGGCGACCTCTGCCGTGGATACCGAAACTGAAAAGGAAATCCAGAAGGCGCTGGACAACCTGGTGCAAGGCCGCACCACCATTGCCATTGCCCACCGTCTTTCCACCCTGCGCAAGGCCGACCGGTTGGTGGTCATGGACCGGGGCGAAGTGGTCGAGGTCGGTGCGCACGACGCACTGATGGAAAAGCAGGGCGCCTACTGGCGGCTGTATGAGGCGCAGGCACGCCGCGCAGAGGAAGATGCCCAGGCCGCAGGCGTGCTCATCCTTGACAGCAGCTTGCTGCACCCGGCCCATCCGGCCGGCAATTCTTGATATGCCTGCGAGGCCCCTGATGCAGAACGCCACCCCGTCACTTCTTCCGCAAATGCACCGCGACGCCCATGGGCGCCTGGTGCTGACCCTGCCTAATGGCACGGTGCATGCCGGTGTGCTGCCCGTGCGAGCCTTCCCGCTGGCGGCGCCCGATGAGGGCTTGTCCCTGGTCGGCTCAGATGGACACGAACTGCTGTGGCTGGACCGCCTGGACGACCTGCCGGCACCTGCACTCGCGCTGGTTCGGGAGGAGCTGGCCGCACGGGAGTTTGTGCCCACTATCCAAAAAATCCTCAGTGTTTCGAGTTTTTCCACGCCCAGCACCTGGGAAGTGGAGACTGACCGCGGCACAAGCGCTCTGGTGTTGAAGGCCGAAGAGGATATTCGTCGGCTGCGCGGCCGCACCGCGTTGCTGATTGCCAGCGCCTCGGGTGTGCAGTATGCGATTGCCGACAGCACAGCCCTGGACCGGGCGTCGCGCCGCCTGCTGGAGCGGTTTTTGTAAGTACAAACCCGGTAAATTCCCTTTTTTTGCATTGATCGTTGAAAAAAGGCTTAACTCCCCCTTCTTTTTGCCGTAATAGAGGTACGAGAAGGGGATAAAGCCTCCCCGGTTTTTCCATTTACCGAGGCCACTGTCATGCAACTGCCACCTGTAGACCGATCACCGATCTGGCGCCCCCAGGGCGCTGATTTGTACTCCACCGGGGCATCTGGAGCTGTACCAGTGCGCCCGATCAACGCCGCCAACCCCGTCGAGTCCATGGACCGACTGGGTGAGGGGGCCGTCGTGAAAACGCCGGACAAACCGTCTGCCCTGGACACGTCGAACCGCGACTGGACGGAGGTCAAGAAAAAGGACACGGTCGAAGAACCGCCTGAGCCGCCCAAGGAGCCGATTTACAAGCAGTTGCTGGAATTCCTGCAATCGATGTGGCGTGCCAGCGGCAGTGCCATCGAGTTAGCGCAGGATGTCAACAAAACGACGCTGCAAGAGCGCATGGCCCAGCAGGCCCGCAACGACGAGCCGCTCACGTATTCCGATCCCAAGGTCAAGCGTACCGGGGGGTAATGGGTTTGCCGGTTTAGCGCTCTTTTTTTTGTAGCTTCAAACACTTGTCCATAAAGCGTTCAAGCCACTTTTGTATAATTTTTTACCGCTTGCTCGGTGGGTAGATTCGCCAGCCACCGGTCATTTCTCCTCGCTTGGCGGCATCGTATTGGCCTGCGCAGCACGCAGTCGGGCCCGTTCGGCCCGGTAGGTGGCCGCAAAAGCACGCACTTCTTCGTAAGAAATCTGCCCGTCGTGGTTCGTATCCGCGCTGTCAAAGGCCGCGGCCAGGCGGGGGAACAGGCGTACTTCACTGCGGCTCAGTTGGCCATCGCCATTGAAGTCGAGCAGTTTGAATTCCCGCTGGGCCTTGATTTCACCTTTGCTCAAACCTGCTTGCGCAGGTTCGGGTGCTGGGTTGTCGGCTTGTGCGGGCAACGCGATGAGCAGTGCGATGGCACTGCCCAGGAGAGTGCGCGCCGCAAGCACGCGGGCACTGCCGTTGCGTTGATTGAGAGGAGCGTCGAAGTGATTCACCGCAGTAGGGCATCCGTCGGCGCAGGAAGTTCCCCTCCTCACCTGTTTGTGTTGACCGGCCGGTTGGCAATGCCACTGCTCACATGACCGGCGGGCACGTGCAGCGCAGCTGAAGTGACGTGGCCCGTCTGGTCGTCAAAGAAAAAATCGGGCTCGAACTCGCGCAGGAACTCCCCTTTGGGCATGCCGCCGAGAAACATGGCTTCGTCCACGGTGATTTTCCAGCTCATCAATGTCTGGATGGCGCGCTCGTGCGCTGGCGCACCACGCGCCGTGACCAATGCGGTGCGGATGCGCATGCTGGGCGCGCCACTGTGCTGGAGGCGGTGCAGGGCCGACAGAAAGGGCTTGAACGGACCGGGGGGCAATGGCAGCAGGGCCTTTTCTTGCTCGTGTGCCTGGAAAGCATCGAGCCCTGCAGACTGGAACACCTGCTCGGCCTCGTCAGAGAACAGTACGGCATCTCCGTCAAAGGCAATGCGCACCTCGTGCGGATGCGCCACACTGGCCTGTACCGACTGGGTGGCCACCCGTGCCGCTGGGTAACCCATGGCCAGGGCCTCGCTCACGTCGGTGGCATTGGCCGAGAGGAACAAGTGCGCGCCCAGGGGGCGCAGGTAGCGAAAAGGTGCCGCTCCTTGCGTGAACACGCCGCGCTGCACGCTGGCCAGACCGTGCGCACGGGCCGAGCGGAATACGCGCATGCCGCTGGCCGGGTCATTGCGCGAGAGCACCACCACCTCCACGCGTTGCTGGCCGGGCTCGTTGAAGGCCAGTAGCTTCTTGACCAGCGAGAACGCCACGCCCGGCGGCGCCGGTACATCGAGGCGTTCAAGTTGCAGTTGCATGTAGGCCTGCGCGTTGCCCTGGTCGAACAGGCGGTTTTCCTCCTCGAAGTCGAACAGGGCGCGCGATGAAATCGCCACCACTAGCTTGTCGTCCATTGTTACGGCCATTGCGGATCTCCGTAAGGGGCTTCACTGTGTGCTCGCGCTATGTGCAGCGCACGAAATGGCGCGGCCCAGGCCAGCGGCCACCGCGCAAGGGCCGCCCCGCCGCGCTGGTGGCGTCCCCCCTCCCGCATCGCGCAGCGGGGCGAGAGAGGGGGGAAGGAGCGAAGCGACACAGGGGGGCGTGCCTTATTTCATGAACTGGTTGAGCTGGATGATGGGCAGCAGCACGGCCAGCACGATCAGCATCACGACCACGCCCATGGTGACGATGAGCAGGGGCTCGAGGATGGTAGCCAGCTGCATGGAGCGCCGCTGCACTTCGGCTGAAAGCTGAGTAGCCGCTCGCTGCAGCATCACGGGCAACTGGCCTGTCTGTTCGCCCAGGCGCGCAAACATGGGCAGCAGACTGGGGAATTTGCGCTTCTGGGCCAGGGCCGAGGCCAGGGGTGCGCCCTCGCGCACCAGCACCAAGGCATCCAGGGCGTCGGCGCGCAAGGCGCGGTTGTGCAGGGTTTCAGCGGCAGCTTGCAAGGCTTTGAGGATGGGCACGCCCGCCCCTGCCAGCATGGCGAGCGTGCTGGCGAAGCGGGCCGCGTTGTAGCCCCGCGCCAGTCGCCCCACCACCGGGACATTGAGCCAGGCCGCATCGAATTTTTCACGAAAAGCCTCAATAGACAAGGACCAGCGGGCGCCAATAGCTATTAAAAAAAGAGCAATCAACATCCACGCGCCGTAGGTGCGTACAAAGCTGCTGATGGCCAGCATGGCCACGGTGAGAAAGGGTAATGCGCGTTTGCTGCCCGCAAAGACGCTGGCCACCTGGGGCACGACGTAACTGACCAGAAACAGCACGATGGCGATGGCCACCAGCGTGACGATGGCCGGGTACAGCGCGGCGCCCACCAGCCGGGCCTTGAGTTCCTGGCGCTCTTCCAGATCATCGGCCAGGCGTTCGAGCACCAGGCCGAGTTTGCCGCTGTGTTCACCAGCGCCAATCACGGCGCAGTAGATGTCGGAAAACTCGCGTGGGTGCTGCTGCAAAGACCGGGCAAAGGTGGAGCCAGCGTTGACCTCGGCCCGCAGCACGGCCACCAGGTGGCGCTGGCGCTCGTTGTCAGACTCTTCGGACAGGGCCGTCAGTGCACGCTCCAGCGGCAGACCCGAGGAGACCAGCCCGGCGAGCTGGCGCGTCCAAATGGCCAGGGCCGTGGCGCCAAAGACCGGACGGGTGAACAGGCTGCGGCCTGCGGCGCCCACCCCGTTGCTGGCCTGGTCGCCCACCAGTTCCACGACCAGCGGTACCAGTGCCTGCGCGCGCAGCTGGCCGCGGGCGGCCTTGGCCGTATCGGCCTCGACCACGCCCTTGCGGGTCAGGCCCTGGTCGTCAAGGGCTTCGAAGGAAAAAGCGGGCATGCGATGCGGGCAAGGTGGTGAGAATGGGGTCGGACGGACTGTGGATTACACAACAAGCGTACGCAAACAAAAGATATGCGAGTCTGCGATGGTAGCTGCTGTCCGCGGCTCCTGCGGACGCATGGTGGCTGCGCCAAGGACATGACCAATGTCAAGGTCCTGGCGTGCAGAAGTCGCAGAATGGAACATAACCTGTGGCAATGGGTTGCAGGCGTTTTGGATAAGGAGCCTTCATGCTGAAGAACAAGGTGGGAATCGTTACCGGCGCATCGTCGGGTATCGGGCGCGCGGTTGCTTTGATGTGGGCACGCGAAGGCGCCAAGGTTGTCGTGTCTGACATCGATGCGCAGGCAGGCGAAGAAACGGCCGCTCTGGTGCGCGCAGCAGGTGGGGATGCTCTTTTTGTTGCGGCCGATGTGGGCAAGCCTGGGGACTGCGAAGCCCTGGTGAACCGCACCGTGGCCCAATACGGCCGACTGGATGTGGCGTGCAACAACGCCGGCATCGGTGGTCCGCAGGCCCCCACGGCCGACTATCCGCTGGACGGCTGGGCCCAGGTCATCAACATCAACCTCTCGGGCGTGTTCTATGGCATGAAGTACCAGATTGCCGCCATGCTCAAGCACGGCGGCGGTTCCATCATCAACATGGCGTCCATCCTGGGATCGGTGGGGTTTGCCACGTCACCCGCGTATTCGGCGGCAAAGCATGGCGTATTGGGGCTGACAAAAGCCGCGGCGCTGGAGTACAGCGCGCAAGGCGTGCGCCTCAACTCTGTGGGCCCGGGGTTTATTCACACCCCCATGATCAGTGCGCTGGAGCAGGATGCGGGCATCAACGCCATGCTGGTGGCCGCACACCCGATTGGACGCCTGGGCCGCCCGGAAGAAGTGGCCGAACTGGTGACCTGGCTGGCCTCCGAAAAGGCCTCGTTCGTCACCGGAGCCTACTATCCCGTGGATGGCGGCTACCTGGCGCGGTAAACGCAGGGATTCGTTGCGCCCTTCTCAGGCGGACATCGAAGAGCCTGTGACCCGCATGTCGCTGTGTGCCTGCGCCGCGATGTCGAGCGAGCGCAGGCGCAGCGCTGGGTCGAACACATCGCACACCAGCATCAGTTCATCCGCGCTGGTGGCTTGGGCAAGCTTCTCCAGGCCCGCGCGCACAGTATCCGGGCCACCGACCACGGCGGCGGCCAGGAAGTCGTCGATCGCGGCACGTTCCTGCGGTTGCAGTTGGGCGGAATAGTTTTTGATGGGGGGTGGCAGCAGAAGCCGCTCGCCCTTGAGGATACCGAGCACGCGCTGTCCGGTGCTGCTGGCCAGGTAGGCGGCTTCGTCGTCTGTTGGGGCTGCGACCAGGGGTACACCGATCACCACATAAGGTTTGGCCAGTGCTGCTGAAGGCTTGAACAGGCGGCGGTACAGCTCGATGGCCTGCAGCAGCAGACGCGGTGCAAAGTGCGAGGCAAAAGCATAGGGTAGCCCGCGTTCTGCCGCCAGCTGGGCCGAGAACAGGCTGGAGCCGAGCAGCCAGATGGGCACCTGGGTGCCCGCGCCAGGCGTAGCCACCAGGCGCTGGCCGGGCTGCGCGGGTGCCAGCAGGCGCTGCAGCTCGGCTACATCGTGCGGAAAATCCTCTGCCGTTTCTGGTCGATCGCGGCGCAGGGCACGCATGGTCAGCGGGTCGGTGCCGGGTGCGCGACCCAGGCCCAGGTCAATGCGGCCGGGGTACAACTCGGCCAGCGTACCAAAAGCTTCGGCCACTACCAGCGGTGCGTGGTTGGGCAGCATCACGCCGCCGGAGCCGATGCGCATGCGCTGCGTTCCTCCCGCGATGTGGCCCACCAGTACTGCCGTGGCCGAACTGGCGATACCTGCCATGTTGTGGTGCTCGGCCAGCCAATAGCGCTGGAACCCCAAGGATTCAGCGTGCTGAGCGGTGCGCAGGGCAATGGCCAGCGCTTGGGCTACGGTGCCGCCCTCACGGACGGCCACCAAGTCCAGCATGGACAGTGCGGGGCGATGGGAGGTTGTCATGGGGGCGATTGTTGCCCAGATTGCCCCGGCTGCCATGGCAGTGCTTGGGAGGTTGAGTTCCGCAAAAAAATATGCGTCAGCGCGAGTGCCTGTTCAAATCGCGCCAGCTGGCACAGAATGTATCCATATATATCGCCATAAAGCGATTTATGCCCACAGCGGGTCGTTCGAATCACAACGAGGGAAGTTATGGGTTTCTTCAGTCGCATGTTCAAGATACGGGAGCAGGATTCGTCCAGTCCCGAAACCACCTGGGCTTATGAGGACAATGCCAGCGAGCTGATTCTCGACCCGGAATACGCAGCCACCTTGATGACCGAATTCGATATCGATGCAGCCATCGCCAGCCATGAAGAATGGAAGTTGCGCCTGGAAAAGTTATTGGCGGGGCAATCCGAAGAAAACCTCGATCTCGAGCAGGTTCGCCAGTACGAGCACTGCCCCCTGGGCCAGTGGCTGCAGGGCGAGGGGCGCGACCGTCTGGGCCACTACCCGGCTTTTGAGATGCTGGTGCAGCGGCATGCGTATTTCCACGGCCAGGCGGCCAGCGTGGTGGCGTTGAGCCAGGCAGGCGAACATGAGAAAGCCCATCAGGTCTTCAAGGGAGGCTATCGGCACGCTTCCAACCAGGTGACGTTGTTGCTCAAGGAACTCAAACGCAGCCTGGGGCGTTGACCATGAGCGATGCTGTCACACCGGCGGCCGCTTTGCTGGTGGTGTGTGCCGGTGCTGCCGTGCCTTTTGCCAGGGGCAGCCTCAGCGGTATTCACAAGACGCCCGTGCAAGGCCGCGTGCGTGCCACTGCGCAGGGTCTGCAGGGTGATGCGCAGGGCGACCTTCGATTGCATGGCGGTGTGGAAAAGGCCGTACACCACTATCCCCAGGAGCACTATGCCGCTTGGCGTACCGAACTGGGTGCCCACGCCATGCTGGATGCCCCGGGCGCTTTTGGCGAGAACCTGCACAGCCAGGGCGTGACCGAGGCCACGGTGTGCCTGGGTGACCAGTGGCGCGTGGGGGATGTGCTGCTGGAGGTCACCCAGGCCCGCCAGCCTTGCTGGAAACTCAACGAACGGTTTGGCCTGCCAGACATGGCGCGGCGCGTGCAGCAGACACACCGCACGGGTTGGTACTACCGCGTGCTGGAGGAGGGGGATTTTTGGGCAGGGGCCGCGCTGGTGCTGGAGGCGCGGCCTTTCCCCTTGTGGACTCTGGAGCGTCTGCTCGATCTGCTGTACCGCCCGGTGCTGGATGGTGCGCAGCTACAGGCTGCGCTGGCTTTGCCCTTGCCTGCTTCCTGGCAGCGCCTGCTGCAGCGCCGACTCGACAGCGGTGCCGTGGAAGATTGGGCGCCTCGTCTGGTCGGCCCGCCCGCCTGATGGGCCGGGGAGCAGATCAGCGGTGTGCGATTTCTTCGCGCACCGCAATTACTTGTCGCCGCGACACCGTCAGCAACTGCGCCAGGCCATGCAGGCGCACGGCCCAGCCATCGCCTTCCTCGGGGTCATAGTGCTTTTCCAGGGCACGCACGGCCCGGCGGGCGACCAGGGCATTGCGGTGGATGCGCAGGAATTGTCCAGGATAGCGGGCTTCGAGTTCGTTCAGCGAGCCATCCAGGATGTAGCTGCGTGCTGTGGTGCGCACGGTCACGTACTTCTGCTCAGCTTTGAGGAAAAGCACTTCAGCCAGTGGCACACGCTCGGTGCGGCCTCGGTCCTGGATGACCAGGGCCTCGCCTGCTGGCAAGGTGGCCGCTGGCGCATTCCCCGTGGTGCCAGTGGCGGGGCCCAGAGCACGCTGCACCTTGGCCAGGGCCTGTTGCAGGCGCTCCAGCCGCACAGGCTTGGTGAGGTAGTCGACGGCGTCCAGTTCGAAGGCGCTGACGGCATGGTCGGCATGGGCTGTCACGAACACTACGGCGGGCGGGTAGCTCAGCGTCTGAATGGCCTGCGCCAGGCACAGGCCGTCCTGGCCAGGCATGTGGATGTCCAGCAAAAGCACATCAAACGCCCGTCCGCCGCTGGGGGCCAGCAGGGCCAGAGCCTCGGCGGCCGTCGCGGCTTCTGCCAGGTTGTGGCGTTCGGTGTCGGCGCAATCGCCCAGCAAAGTGCGCAGGCGGTTGCGGGCCAGGGTTTCGTCGTCAACGATGAGGATGTTCATGGTGTGCGTGCCCGTTGGCGGGGCGTGGCGGCGGGTGGTTTTTCGGGTGTGAACAGGGGCGCGGGCAGGGTGATGCGCACCTGGTACAGGCCTTCCTCGATGCCTGCGCTGAATTCGCCCTGTACGTCGTGCAGCAGGGCCAGGCGGGCACGCACGTTGGCCAGGGCAATGCCATGACCGCGCGATGTATTACTGTGGTTGGGCTGGCCTTCGGGCAAGGTGTTGGTAATGCGCACGACCACGCGGCTGCCCCGCAATTCGGTCAGCACGCGCAGTTTGCCGCCCCGAGCGCTGGGCTCCACGCCATGCTTGACGGCGTTTTCTACCAGGGGCTGGAGCAGCAACGGGGGCAGCAGTGCTGCGTCGGTGCGGTGGTCGAGCTGCCACTGCACGCGCATCCGGTCGCCAAAGCGCACCTGTTCGATGGCCAGGTAGCGGCGCGCCAATTGGATCTCTTCGGCCAGGGTCACGGCCTCGCCCTGCTCGACCAGTGCGTGGCGGAACAGGTCGCTCAGGTCTTCGAGCAGCGACTCGGCCTTGGCGGGTTCCTCGCGCACCAGGGCGATGGCGCTGTTGAGTGTGTTGAACAGGAAGTGTGGGCGAATGCGGGACTGCAGTTCGGTCAGGCGGGCCGTGGTGGCGGCGGGCGTGCGACCGCGCGCGCGCAGTACCAGGGCGGCGACCAGCAGCGCGGCCAGCAGTGCGCCCGAGGCGGCGCTGGCTACCCACGGGGGCTGCAATGCAGCGCCCACCAAAAAGAGCATGCCGCAGGCCCCGGCACCCGCCAGCGCCCCCAGGAGCACACCCGCAAGATACTGGCCGGTGGTGGGCAAGCGTTGCAGCACCTGCTTGAGGCTGCAGGCGGCGACCAGCCAGGCCAGCGTGGCGGGCAGGGCCACGCCGGTCAGCAGGGCCAGCCGAGCCACCCAGTCGGGCAGGTTTTCCGCGCCATACAGTACGCCCACGGCCAGCACCACTTCCACGAACATCACCGCGCGCAGCACCACGCCCGCATGGCAGGCATCGAACACCAGCGCACGCCCCGCAGGCACGCTGGAGCGTGCCGTGAAAGCGGTTGTAGGGGGATCGCCCGGAAGGGTCGATAAAATTTGCGTCTCTTGCATTGCGGCATCCGGGTGTTCCGGGTGTCTGTTTCACTGGATTATTGCCCTGCCATGCCCAAAGCCCAAGCCTCCGCCCCGTCACACAATCAGCTCGATACCAAGGCGCAGGCGTGGTCGGCGCTGTTTTCCGAACCCATGAGCGACCTCGTCAAGCGCTATACCTCCAGCGTTTTCTTTGACAAGCGTCTGTGGCAGGCCGACATTGCGGGCAGCCTGGCGCATGCCGAAATGCTCGCTGCCCAGGGCATCATTAGCGCTTCGGACCGGGCCGACATTGAGCGCGGCATGGCGCAAATCACGCAGGAAATCGAGTCCGGCCAGTTCGAGTGGAAGCTGGACCTGGAAGATGTGCACCTGAACATCGAGGCACGCCTCACACAACTGGTGGGCGATGCGGGCAAGCGCCTGCACACCGGCCGCAGCCGCAACGACCAGGTCGCTACCGATGTGCGCCTGTGGCTGCGCGGCGAGATCGATCTGATTGCCGGTCTGCTCACCGACCTGCAGAAGGCGCTGGTGGACGTGGCCAGCCGCAACGTGGAGGTGATCCTGCCCGGTTTTACCCACCTGCAGGTGGCCCAGCCCGTCAGCTTTGCCCACCACCTGCTGGCCTATGTGGAAATGTTTGCGCGCGACTTTGATCGCATGCAGGATGTGCGCCGCCGCACCAACGTGCTGCCCCTGGGCAGCGCCGCGCTGGCCGGCACCACCTACCCGCTGGACCGCGAGCGCGTGGCGAAAACGCTGGGCATGGTGGATGTGAACGGGTTCCCCGTGGTGTGCCAGAACAGCCTGGACGCCGTGAGCGACCGCGACTTTGCCATCGAGTTCACTGCTGCCGCCAGCCTGTGCATGGTGCACGTGAGCCGCCTGAGCGAAGAACTCATCATCTGGATGAGCCAGAACTTCGGCTTCATCAAGATTGCCGACCGCTTCACCACCGGCTCATCGATCATGCCGCAGAAGAAAAACCCCGACGTGCCGGAACTCGCGCGCGGCAAGACCGGCCGCGTGGTCGGCCACCTGATGGGCCTGATCACCCTGATGAAGGGCCAGCCCCTGGCCTACAACAAGGACAACCAGGAAGACAAGGAGCCGCTGTTCGACACCGTCGACACGCTCAAGGACACGCTGCGCATCTTTGCCGAAATGGTGGGTGGCCAGCTCAACCCCGCCACGGGCGCCAAGGAGGGCGGCATCACCGTCAACGCCCAGGCCATGGAAGACGCCGCCAAGAAGGGCTACGCCACCGCCACAGACCTGGCCGACTACCTGGTGAAAAAGGGCCTGCCGTTCCGCGACGCGCACGAAACCGTGGCACATGCCGTCAAGGCGGCCCAGTCACACGCTTGCGACCTGTCCGAACTGCCACTGGCCGTTCTGCAAGGTTTTCACCCGCAGATTGAAAAAGATGTGTATGAGTGCCTGAGCCTGCGCGGCTCGCTCAACGCCCGCAGCACGCTGGGGGGCACGGCACCCATCCAGGTGCAGGCGCAGATCGAGCGTCACCGCGCAAGGCTGGTTTGACGCCTTGCGCTGGATGCTTCAAGCGGGGGCACTTGCCAGCCTGTGGGCATCGGCGTAGGCCTCCAGGGCGTTCAGCGGCAGAGGGCGGCTGAAGAAGTAGCCCTGGTAAGCGTGGCAGCCGTGCTGCGCCAGAAAATCCCGCTGGTCGGCGTGCTCCACCCCTTCGGCAATCACTTCCAGGCCCAGGCTTTCAGACAAGGCCACGATCATGCGGGCGATGGCCGCATCGTTGGTGTCCGTCAGCACATGTGAGACAAAGCTTTTATCGATTTTCAGCTGATCCAGCGGCAGGCGCTTGAGGTAGGCCAACGATGAATACCCCGTGCCGAAATCATCGAGCGAGAAACACACGCCCCGGGCTTTGAGGGCGCTCATTTTGGCCACCACTTCGTCAACCTGGGTGATGAGCAGGCTTTCTGTCAGTTCAAGTTTGAGCCGCTGCGGGTTGGCGCCGGTTGCCTGCAGCACCCTGAGCACCTGCTCCACGAAATCGGCATGGTGGAATTGCCGCACGCTCACATTGACGGCCATCGTCAGGTGCAGGCGGTCTGCGCGCTGTGCCCATGCGGCCAGTTGCGTGCATGCGGTTTCCAGCACCCAGTGGCCCAGCGGCAGGATCAGGCCGGTGTCCTCTGCCAGCGCAATGAAGTCGAGCGGCGAGACCATGCCGCGCTCGGGGTGCTGCCAGCGCACCAGCGCCTCCACCCCGACCATGACGCCAGCCTCGTTCACCTGGGGTTGGTAGTGCAGAACGAAATGCTGCCGTTGCAGTGCGATGCGTAGTTCCTTTTCAAGCGCCACCCGTTCGGCCAGCACGGACTGCATTTGCGGGTCGAAAAAACACATGGCGTTGCGCCCTGAGGCCTTGGCGCGGTACATCGCCAGGTCGGCCTGCTTGAGCAATTCTTCCACCGAGCCTTGAGGCTCCCCAAACAGCACCACGCCAATGCTGGGGGTGTTGTGGTGCACGTTGTCCTGCAGCACATAGGGTTCGTTGAGGGCGTGCAGGATGGTGTTGCCAACCGCCTCGGCCTGCTTGACAGCCTCCAGGGTGCCCGGGCTCAGACCTTCGAGCATGACCACGAATTCGTCGCCTCCGAGCCGGGCCACCGTGTCGCCTTCGCTCACGCAGGCCACCAGGCGCTGGGCGACCTGCTGCAGCAGCAGGTCGCCCATGTGGTGGCCGCGCGTGTCGTTCAAGCCCTTGAAGTCATCCAGATCGATGAAGAACAGCGCGCCCCGGCGCTGGTTGCGTGTGCTGACGATGAGCGCGTGTTCCAGGCGGTCGAGCAACAGCCGCCGGTTGGGCAGGCCGGTCAGTGGGTCGGAGAAGGCCAGCAACTGGATGCGCTCTTCGTTCTGCTTCTGGTGCGTGATGTCGGAGAACGTGGCGACATAGTGGGTCGTTGGGCCCTGGGGAGCATGCACCGCCGTGATGGAGAGCCATTGCGGATAGATCTCGCCCGTCTTGCGCCGGTTCCAGACCTCGCCTTGCCAGCGGCCGTGGCTGGTGATGGCCGTCCACATGTCGGCGTAGAACTTGCGATCGTGCCGCCCCGACTGGAATATGCGGGGGTTTTGGCCAATCACTTCTGTGCGGTCGTAGCCGGTGATGGCGCTGAACGCACGGTTGACGGCAATGATGGTGCCGTCGCGCTCGGCAATGGTCACGCCCTCGGCGATGTTGTCAAACACCGTGGCGGCCTGGCGCAAATCGTCTTCCATGCGTGTGCGATCGGTGATGTCGAGCATGACGCCAACCAGCCCACCCACGCTGCCGTCAAGGTGGGTGAACGTGGCCTTGTGGAAGATGACGCGGTGCCGTTGCCCGTCGGCGTGGCGTACGTCGCTTTCGTAAATCTGTTTTCCGGGGTGGTCCAGAATGGATCGGTCTGCGGCCAGGTATCGGTCTGCCAGCTCCTTGGGGGCAATGTCGTGGGGAGTCTTGCCAATCAGGTGGGCCGCAGGGCTTCCGATGAAGGCCTCGAACGCGCTGTTGCAACCCAGGTAGCGGGCCTGGGCGTCCTTGTAGAACACGGGGCTGGGAATCGCCTCGATCAGTTGGTGCATGAAGCCCAGCTGCCGGGACAGCTCCTCGGTGCGCATGTGCACGCGCTCTTCCATCACCAGATTGGCCTGTTGTAGCGCTGCGCTGCGGTCTTCCAGCAGTTGCTGGTCTCGCCGCCGCGCGGTGACATCCTGTACGGTTTCGATCGCGCCCGTCAGCGTGCCTTGGGCATTGCGCAGCGGAGCCGCCATCATGGAGAGCCAGCGCTCGTCGTTGCCCCGGCCAGGGAGATGCACCTCGGCCTCCAGTGCGCCGGCGATCAGCGTGGAGTGGCGGAAATCGGGATAGTAGGTGGCCAGCATTTCGTCCGTGGCTTGGTTGACCAGCAGACAGGCCAAGGTGGGCCGGGGGCTCTCGTACCAGGCGCGCCAGGGTTCGTGGTGCCCCAGCATCGCGGCAGCCTCCATCCCGGTCAGTGCTGCGCAGGCGCGGTTCCAGTGGGTGATGTGCCGGTGGGCATCGATGACGAAGGTGGCCAGCGGGTTGCCGTCCACAATTTGTGCGAGCTGGCGTTCACGCTCGCGGATGGCCAGTTCGGCGTGCCGCAAACCGGTGATGTTGCTGCCGATGCCGTGGTAGCCCACGAAGTGGCCTTGGTCGTCAAACCGGGGGGCACCGCTGACGGAGAAATACTGTGTGCAGCCATCTGGTGCGTCGATTTCGTACTCGAAATGGCGGAAAAGCCCATGTCGCTCGTGGCAGGCAATGTGTTCGGCAAGCTGTTCGCCGGTGATGCCGCGAATAGGCATGTCCCAGCGCCGTTTGCCCAGAAAGTAGCCGGGCTCTCGGTGCAGCTTTTCTATCGAGTGCCCGAAAAACCGGGTGAAACGAAACGCGGTGTCTTGTTCCCAAAACCAGTCCGACGAGAGGTTGGCAAAATCCGCCAGCGTACGGGTGCGCAGCTCAACCTGCCGTTCGGCGTTTTCGTAGGCTGCGCGCAGGGCTGCGTCGGCCCGGTGCTTTTCCGTGATGTCGGTGTAAGTAGAGACCAGGCTGCCGTCGGGCAGAGGCCGGTCTACGATGGCCAGGACGGTTCCTTGGGGGCTGACATGCTCGAACGCGCTGGGCTGACCCGCGCGCACGCGGGCCACTCTGCGGGCCACCAGGGCCTGCAGTTCTGCCGCAGCAAGGCCGGCGCTCTTTGCATAGCGCTGCAACAAGTCTTCCAGCGGCTGGCCGGGTTGGACCGAGGCGGCGGGCGCGCCGATCAGATCCACAAATCGGCGGTTCCATACGACCAACCGCAGGCTGCTGTCGAACAAGGTGATGCCCTGGTCGATGTGGTGGACTGCGTCGTGCAGGCGGCGCAGGCTGAATGCCACGGCCTGGCTGGCATGGCCCAGCAGATCGGTCAGGCGTGCGTTAGAGGGATTGTCTCCAGCAGGATGTGCGAGGGCAGCAAGGGCGGGTGCAGAAGGTGTGTCCACTTCTGGACGCACTTGTAGCAGTGAGACCACGCAAAAGCGTACGAACCGGGCCAGGGGGCGTACCATGTCCAGCGGACCGGCGATGGCAAAGCAGGCGACGCGCTGACCACCCAGGTCGATCCCCATGTTGATGCCCTCGCGCATGGTGGTCGAGCGGGCGGCTTCTTGCGGGGTGATGCTGTATTCCTCCAGCGCACCCTGCATGATGCGCTGCGCTATCTCGTGCGCTTGGCCAATGCGTTCACGCTCGCTCGATGCCACGATCTGCCCGGCTTCGCCCATGAAGCTACAGACCAGGCCCAACTCTGCATGCAGGACGTCACAGAGTTCTTGGCTGAAGGAGAGATCGAATCGCGTGGGCATGCCGTATTGTGCGGGCAGGATGGTGTGGATGTGCCTCGCGGCAAACCCTGCCGGGAGTCGTCCCGGGAAGTGCGTCATCCCTGTGCGCCGTGCCTGAAACGCCGTATTTTTCCGCTACGCTTACCCGTTCTGCCGAGGAGTCCAGGGTGAATACCAGAGAAATTGCCGCCGTATTGGGTTTTGCGTTGGTCGCCGCCAGCGCCCAGGCCCTGCAAGTGACCAGCGTATCGCCCCAGGGTGAAGTGGCCCGCGTGCGCCAGGTTGTGGTCAAGTTTGACAGCGCAGCCACCACCTTTGGTGACCCCAAGGCTCCAGCGCCCTTTGCCGTCAACTGCACCGACGCCGAAGCCAGCAAAGGCACCGGGCGCTGGACGAGCGAGCGCGAATGGGTGTTTGACCTGGCCCGCGACATGCCGCCCGGTGTGCGCTGCACCGTGCTGCCAAAAATTGACTTCAAATCGGCCTCTGGCGCCCCACTGAAGAGCGCTGCCAGCTATCAATTCAATAGTGGAGGGCCCTATGTGCAGAACGTACGGCCCGGCACCTACGAGCACATCGACGAAGAGCAGTTCTTTGTACTGCAGCTCAATGGCCCCGCGCAGCTGGCCAGCGTGCAGGCGAATGTGTGGTGCGCCGCCGATGGCGTGGGCGAGCGTGTGCCTGTGCGCCTGATCGATGGCAAGGACCGTGCCGCGCTGCTCCAGGCCCAGGGCCTGGACAAGCAAGCCGCGCGCGATCCGCTGTCCATCGTCACGCTGGCGTGCAACCGGCGGCTCACGCCTTCGTCGCGGGTGCAACTGGTGTGGGGCAAAGGTGTCGTCACGCCCAGCGGGGTGGCCGGTAACGTGGAAAAACGCTTTACCTTCGAGGTGCGTGCACCGTTTTTGGCTGAATTTACCTGCGAGCGTGAAAACGCCCAGGCGGCCTGCCTGCCGATCCGGCCGATGACGCTGTCTTTCAACGCACCCGTGCCGCGCAAGCTGGCGGCGGCGATTCGCCTGAAGTCGCCCCTGGAGTCGATCAAACCCCAGACGGGCGGCGAGGATGAGGGCACAGCCGCCGAGGGCCTGGTCAGCAGCGTGCAGTTTGCCGCGCCCCTGGCCGAGAGCACCGAGTTCCAGCTGGAATTGCCCAAGGGTTTGAAGGATGCCGCGGGCCGTGCCCTGTCCAACGCCGACAGCTTTCCTTTGAGGGTGGCCACGGGCGGCATGCCGCCGCTGGCCAAGTTTGCCGCTGCGCCGTTCGGCATTGTCGAGCGCCTGGCCGAGGGGCCGCAGACCCCGGCGCTGCTGCCGGTCACGCTGCGCAAGGTCGAGGCCGCCTTGCGCGTGCAAGGCCTGCAACCCGGGGGTGAAGCGGCGCCTGCGGGCAAGGTGAGCACGCTGCGCCCCGAGAACGACGCCGACATCATTGCCTGGTTCCGCAAGGTGCAGCAGTACAACAACTACATGGTGGAGCGCAAGCAGGCGCGGCGCGACGTCAAGGGGGCGTTGCCCCAGGTGCTGGACGGCGACAAACACTACGTGCAGTCGCGCATGCTCTCGCTGCTCTCGGGCCAGCCGGGTGTGCGTGCGCTGGACCTGCCCAAGCCGGTCAGTACCGACCCCCGCCCGTTTGAGGTGGTGGGCATTCCGCTGGCGCCGGGTTTCCATGTGGTGGAGATTGCGTCGCCGCTGCTGGGCGCATCGCTGCTCGATGCGCGGCACGGCGCAGCGCGCGCCATGGTTGTGCGCACCTCGGCGCTGGTCACCAACCTGGGGGTGCATTTCAAGCTGGGCCGCGAGAACGCCATGGCCTGGGTGACCACGCTCGATAAAGGGCAGAGCGTGGAGGGCGCCCGCGTGCGCGTGTCCGACTGCAATGGCCGCGAACTGGCTTCGGGCACCACGGATGCACAAGGCGTGGCGCGTTTCGAGGGCCTGTCGTCCGACCCGCCGCTGTGCCGTGGGCAGGGCGACGGGGGCGATGCCTACTTCATCAGTGCGCGCCACCAGGGGAGTGACGGTGTGCCGGACATGGCCTTCACCTGGAGCGACTGGCAGCGTGGCATTGAGCCCTGGCGCTTCAACGTGCCCACCAGCAACGACGCGAGCCCCGACGAGCGGGCGCACACGATCTTCGACCGCACCCTGCTGCGCGCTGGCGAAACGGTGTCCATGAAGCACCTGCTGCGCACCGAGACACGGGGCGGCTTTGGCCTGCCTGCGCAGGAGCCAGACTCCCTGGTCATCACCCATGTGGGCAGCGGCCAGCAATTCACCCAGCCCCTGGCCTGGCGCAAGACAGCCACCGGCGGGCGCAGTGCGCACAGCGAATTTGCGGTGCCACCCGCAGCGAAGCTGGGCGTGTACGAAGTTGCATTGCACAGCAGCCGCAGCGATGGGCGCAGTTTTACGTCGGGCCAGTTCCGGGTCGAAGAATTCCGCCTGCCCGTGTTCGAGGGCCGCGTGGGCCCGGCCGACAAGGCACCGCTGGTCAATGTGCGCACCGTGCCCGCGAGTGTGCAGGTCAACTACGTGGCCGGTGGTGCTGCCGCGCAGTTGCCCGTGCGCGTGTCGGCCCTGGTGCGCAGCAAATACCTGCACTTTGACGACTACGACGCCTTCAGCTTCAACCCGCCCCGGGGTCGCCAGCAAGGCAGCACAGAGGGAGAAGAGGAGGAAACCGCCCGCCAGGCGCCGCGCGTGATTGCCGATAAGCTGCCGCTCACCCTGGACCGCAACGGCACAGGCCGCATCGCGTTGGAGAACGTGCCCCGCGCCAGCACGGCGCAAGACCTGCTGATCGAAGCCACCTATGCCGACCCCAACGGCGAAGTGCAGACCCTGCGCAGCACCAGCAGCCTGTGGCCAGCCGGGGTGCTGGCTGGTATCAAGACCGAAGGCTGGGTCTCGGCCAGCCAGAAGATCCGTTTCCAGGCACTGGCGCTCACGCCCGACGGCAAGCCCGCCACCGACGTGCCGCTGCAGGTGCAGGCCATTGCCCGCATCACCACCAGCAGCCGCAAGCGCATGGTGGGGGGCTTCTACAGCTACGACAACAAGACCGAAACCAAAGACCTGGGCACGGTGTGCACCGGCAAGAGCGACGCACGCGGCCTGCTGCTGTGCGAGACCAAACTCGACGAGCCCGGCGAGGTGGAACTGGTCGCCACCGCACGCGACAAGGACGGCAACACCTTTGATGCGGCCTCGTCCGTGTGGGTCACGCGCCAGGGCGAGCTGTGGTTTGGCGGCGAAAACCACGACCGCATGGACCTGCTGCCCGAGAAGAAGAGCTACCAGCCGGGCGACACCGCCAAGTTCCAGGTGCGCATGCCCTTCCGCTTTGCCACGGCGCTGGTCACGGTGGAGCGCGAAGGCATCATCGACACCCAGGTGGTGCAGCTCAACGGCAAGGACCCCACGGTCAGCCTGCAGGTGCAAGAGGGCTGGGGCCCCAACGTGTATGTGAGTGTGCTGGCGCTGCGCGGGCGCCTGCGCGAGGTGCCCTGGTATAGCTTCTTCACCTGGGGCTTCAAGGCGCCGCGCGAGTGGTGGACCGCCTTCTGGTACGAGGGCAAGGAATACGTGGCGCCCACGGCGCTGGTCGATCTGAGCAAACCGGCCTTCCGCCTGGGCATGGCCGAAATCAAGGTGGGCAGCAAGGTGCACCAGATCAACGTGAAAGTAGTGGCCGACAAAGCCAGCTACCCCGTGCGCGGCAAGGCGCAGGTCACCATCACCGCCACCTTGCCCAATGGCAAGCCCGCCGCCCACGCCGAGGTGGCGTTGGCCGCCGTAGACCAGGCGCTGCTCGAACTCATGCCCAACACCAGCTGGAATGTGCTGGACGCCATGCTGCAGCGGCGCAGCTGGGGCGTTGCTACCTCGACCGCGCAGATGGAAATCATCGGGCGGCGCCACTACGGCCGCAAAGCCGTGGCAGCAGGCGGCGGCGGGGGGCGCAGCCCCACCCGCGAACTGCTCGACACCCTGCTGCTGTGGAACCCGCAGGTGCAGCTCGACGCCAACGGCCAGGCCCAGGTGACGGTGCCGCTGAACGATGCGCTCACCACCTTCAAAATCGTGGCCGTGGCCGATGCCGCCACCGGCCTGTTCGGCACGGGCAGCACCCAGATCAGCGCCACGCAAGACCTGCAAATCATCAGTGGCCTGCCGCCCCTGGTGCGCGAGGACGACCAGTTCCGCGCCCAGTTCACCCTGCGCAACACCACCAAGGCCGCCATGAAGGTGGAGGTGACGCCCCGCGCGACGCTGCTGAGCTTGAAGACTGAGACCGTGGACATCCCCGCCGGTGAGGCGCGTGAAGTGGCCTGGAGCGTAAAAGCCCCGGCCCAGCTAGCGCAGACCCGCGTTCAGGCCCTGCTGTGGGAGATCGAAGCGAAAGACCAGCTAGGCGGCGCGCGCGATGCGCTCAAGGCCAGCCAGCGCCTGATACCGGCCGTACCGCTCACGGTGCAACAGGCCACGCTGGTGCAGGTGGACGGCAGCTACACCCTGGACGCCGCACCCCCCGCCGATGCGCTGCCCGGGCGGGGCGGCCTGCGCCTGGCGCTGCAGCCCAAACTGGCCGAGGGCCTGCCCGGCGTGCGCGACTGGTGGGCCAACTACCCGTTTGCCTGCCTGGAGCAAAAAACCAGCAAGGCCGTGGGCCTGCGCGACGGCAAGCTCTGGCAAACCGTGGTGGCGCAACTACCCACCTATCTGGACGGCGATGGCCTGGCCAACTACTTCCCGCCGCGCGAGGGCGACACCCACCGGGGGAGCGACACCTTGACCGCCTACCTGCTGGCTGCCACGCACGAGGCTGCCAGCATCAACCCCGCCTTTGCCCTGCCGGGCGAGGTGCGCGCGCCCATGGAGCGCGGCCTCATCGCCTTTGTGGAAGGGCGCATCGAGCGCAATTTCTGGAGTCCGCGCAAAGACCTGGACATGCGCAAGCTCGCCGCCATCGAAGCGCTTTCGCGCTACGGCAAAGCCCAGGGCCGCATGCTGGCCAGCGTCACCATCGCGCCCAACCAGTGGCCCACGCACAGCGTGATCGACTGGATGAACATCCTGCAGCGCGTGCAGGACATCCCCGAGCGCGACAAACGCCTGCAAGAGGCCACGCAAATTCTGCGCGCCCGCCTGAGCTATCAGGGCACCAAGCTGCTGCTGAGCACCGAGCGCGACGACTATTGGTGGTGGCTGATGCAGAACGGCGACGTGAACCTTGCGCGCCTCCTGCTCGCCGTGATGGACAACCCCGACTGGAAGGACGACATGGGCCGCCTGGCCAACGGCTTTATTGCCCGCCAGCAGGGCGGCGCCTGGCACACCACCACCGCCAACCTGTGGGGCGGCCTGGCGCTGGAGAAGTTCTCGGCCAAGTTCGAGGCCACGCCCGTCTCGGGCACCACCAAGGCGGCCATGGGCAGCCACACGGCCAGCGTGGACTGGAGCAAGGTCGAGCGCATCAAGCCCACCGATGCGGAAGGTGCAGCCCACCAGGCCAGCGCGTTTGGTGCCCCTGCGGCGCCCGGCATGCTGCGGGGCAACAATATGTTCCTGCCCTGGGGCACTGCGGGCGGTAAGGAAGGCCTGTCCGTCACGCACCAGGGGCCGGGCAAGCCCTGGCTCACGCTGCAGTCGGTGGCTGCGGTGCAGCTCAAGGCGCCGTTCAGCGCGGGCTACAGCATCCAGAAAACCGTCACACCCATCGAGCAGGCCAACAAGGCCTTGCCCGCAGGCCAGTACACGCGCGGCGATGTGCTGCGCATCACGCTGGAAGTCACAGGCCAGGCCGACATGACCTGGGTGGCCATCACCGACCCCATTCCGGGCGGCGCCACCATTCTGGGCAGTGGCCTGGGGCGCGACTCTGAGATCGCCACCCAGGGCGAAAAGCGCAGTGGGCTGGGCTGGCCCGCGTTTGAAGAGCGCAGCTTCGAGGCCTTCCGCAGCTACTACGAATACCTGCCCAAGGGCACTGTCAAAATGGAGTACACCGTGCGCCTGAACAATGTGGGCGACTTCGCGCTGCCCCCCAGCCGCGTCGAGGCCCTGTACGCGCCCGAGATGTTTGGCGAGGCGCCCAACGCACGCGCACGGGTGGTGGCTGCGCCGTGACACCGGTACCCGCCCCCAGCGTTTTTGTCGAAGTGCGCTTCTGGCTGCTGGTGGCGCTCTCGGCGGTGCTGCCGGCTGCCATCTACGCGGCGCTGCTGGTGCGCCGCGCCATCTCGCGCACCACGGTCGTGCTGTTCGGCCTGGTGCTGGTGCTCATTGCCGGGTTGGATGTGTACCTGCTCCAGGGTCTGGCCAAGCTGGCCCGCATCACGCCGTCGCTGGCCGATGATGCGGTTTTCCTCTCGGAGCTGTCCATCGCGCTCTACACCTTCCCCGTCATGTTCGGCGGTATCGGCGTCAACCTGGTGTCCCATGTGCTGCTGCGCCACCTGAGCGAGGCCGAAGAACGCTTCGACCGTGAACACCGCTGAGCCGCGCCGCGCCCGGCGCACATCCTGATTGCAAGCAATTTCTCCATGCTCGACGACATCAAAAAAACCCTCTGGGCCACCGCCGACAAGCTGCGCGCCAACATGGACGCGGCCGAGTACAAGCACCTGGTGCTCGGTCTCATCTTCCTCAAATACATCAGCGACACCTTTGCCGCCCGCCGCGCCGAAGTGGCTGCGCGCCTCGCTGACCCGCACGACGAGTTTTACTACGGCGAAGCCGCCCCTGAAGACCTGGCCGCCGAGCTGGACGACCGCGACTACTACACCTCGGGCAACGTGTTCTGGGTGCCCGAAGGCGCCCGCTGGGAGCAACTGCGCGCCCAGGCCAAGCAGCCGGGCATTGGCAAACACATCGACGACGCGCTGGCCCTCATCGAAGGCGACAACCCCAAGCTCAAAGGCATTTTGGACAAGCGCTTTGCCCGCGCCCAGTTGCCCGACGGCAAGCTGGGCGAGCTGGTCGACTTGGTGTCCACCATCGGTTTTGGCGCCACACCCGACGTAGCGCGCGACACCCTGGGCCAGGTGTACGAATACTTTCTGGGCATGTTCGCCAGCGCCGAAGGCAAGCGCGGCGGGCAGTTCTACACGCCCGCCAGCATCGTCAAAACCCTGGTCGCCGTGCTCAATCCGCACAGCGGCAAGGTGTACGACCCGTGCTGCGGCTCGGGCGGCATGTTTGTGCAGAGCGAGAAGTTCATCGAAGCGCATGGCGGCAAGATCAACGACGTGTCCATCTACGGGCAGGAAAGCAACCCCACCACCTGGCGCCTGGCCGCCATGAACCTGGCCATTCGCGGCATCGACTTCAACCTGGGGCGCGAACCCGCCGACACCTTTGTGCGCAACCAGCACCCCGACCTGCGCGCCGACTTCATCCTGGCCAACCCGCCGTTCAACGTGAGCGACTGGTGGCACGGCAGCCTCGAAGGCGACCCGCGCTGGGTGTATGGCGACCCACCCCAGGGCAACGCTAACTACGCCTGGCTGCAGCACATGCTGCACCACCTCAAACCCAGCGGGCGCGCCGGCATCGTGCTGGCCAATGGCTCCATGAGCAGCAGCCAGAACAGCGAAGGCCAGATCCGCGCCGCCATGGTCGAAGCCGACGTGGTCGAAGTGATGATTGCCTTGCCCGGCCAGCTGTTCTTCAACACGCAAATCCCCGCCTGCCTGTGGTTTTTGGCCAAGCAGAAACAGCGCAAGGGCGAGGTGCTGTTCATCGACGCCCGCAAGCTCGCCACCATGATCAGCCGCGTGCAGGGCGAGCTGACGGACGAAGTCATCGACCGCATCGCCGCCACCGTGGCCGCCTGGCGCGGCGAGGCGCCCGCAGGCGCCAGCGTTGCCACGTATGAAGACGTCCCCGGTTTCTGCCGCAGCGTGCCCCTGCAGGAGATCGCTCAGCACGGCCATGTGCTCACCCCCGGCCGCTACGTGGGCGCTGAGGCGGTGGAAGACGACGACGAAGCCTTTGCCGACAAGATGCAGAAGCTGACCGAGAAGCTGGGCGAGCAGATGGCCAAAGGCGCGGAGCTGGATGCGGTGATTCGGGCGAAGCTGGGGGGGCTGGGGTATGAGTTCTGAGCTGCGCCTCACACGACTGGAAGAAGTCTTGAGTTTTGCAAACGGTCGTACCAGCCCAGAGCGAGAAGACGTTGCCCCCGTTCCGGTATTTGGGTCAAACGGATTGATTGGCAAAGCCAGGGACTTCAATTCGCCCCCGAACACTATCGTCATCGGGCGCGTCGGTTCCTACTGTGGCTCTGTCCATTTTTCTAGTGAGGCTTGCTGGGTGACGGATAACGCGATCCGTGCAACTGCGAAGGGTGAGAACGATCCGAGCTTTCTGTACTACCTACTCAAGCAGCTGAATCTCAATAACTGGCGCAGCGGCTCCGGTCAGCCGTTGATCAACCAGACAACGTTAAACGCGATAGAAGCACAGATTCCTTGCCCGGGAGATCAGCGAGCTATCTCAGCGCTTGTGGGCGCCCTCGACGACCGCATCACCCTCCTGCGCGAAACCAACGCCACGCTCGAAGCCATCGCCCAGGCGCTGTTCAAATCGTGGTTTGTTGATTTCGACCCCGTGCGCGCCAAGATGGAAGGCCGCGCCCCCGAAGGCATGGATGAGGCCACCGCCGCGCTGTTTCCCGATGCGCTTGAGGAGTCGGAGTTGGGGCCGGTGCCGAATGGGTGGCGAAACGTCAGCTTGAAGGAAGCAGTTTCAATACATGACTCAAAACGCGTTCCTCTCTCCGGGCAAGAACGTGAAAAGCGGAAAGGACCGTATCCGTACTACGGTGCGGCTGCATTAATGGATACCGTGGACAACTACCTTTTTGATGGCGTCTATTTGCTAACGGGCGAAGATGGCTCAGTCGCAGATACGAATGGATATCCGATCATGCAGTACGTGTGGGGCAAATTCTGGGTCAACAACCACGCACACATTCTCCAAGGCAAAGACGGTGTAGCTACCGAGCACGTCATGCTCGCCATGCAGCGCACAAATATCACGCCTTACATTACCGGCGCGGTGCAGGCCAAGCTCAGCCAGACGAACATGTGGCGGATCAATTTCCTGAAACCCACCCGCGAAGTTTCAGAACACTTTGCAGCGCTGATAGACCCGCTGTTTGTTCGCTTTCGGCACAACGCTGAACAAGCCCAAACCCTCGCCACCCTCCGCGACACCCTGCTCCCCCGCCTGATCTCCGGCCAGTTGCGCTTGCCCGAAGCCCAGGCCACCACCGAAGCCGCCCTGAGCGACGCGCTGCCGGCATGATCGCTCTTATTTTTATAGCTGCTTGCGCTTATCCATAAAGCGCTAGCGTTCAATTTGGCTTAAAACTCTGCTCCAGGACCCGTGTGATGTTCTCACCCACCTCCCTCGAAGACCTGTCCCTGCTGCGCGAAACGGTAGAGCTGGAATGCAAGCTGGCCCAAGGCCAAAACGGCCAGGGCGAGGTGCCCAAGGATTTCTGGCCCACCTATTCGGCCATGGCCAACGCCCATGGGGGCGTGGTGCTGCTGGGAGTGCGGGAGAAGGATGGAGTGTTCTCCATTGCAGGCATCCCCAACCCGGCCAAGGTGCGGGCAGACCTGTTCAACAACCTGAACAACCCGGGCAAGGTCAGCGCCAATCTGCTGACCGATGCCGATGTGCAGGAGTTGGCAGTGCAAGGCCAGACGATGTTGCTGGTGCGCATTCCGCAGGCTACGCGCAAGCAAAGGCCGGTGTTCCTCAACGGCCAGCCGTTCGGCCATACGTACAAGCGGCTGAACGACGGTGACCGGTCGTGTGATGAAGAGACGGTCAAGCGCATGCTGGCCGAGCAGGTGGAGGATGAGCGCGATGCCCGCATCCTGCCCGGTTTTGGCATGGGGGACATTGATGGCGAGAGCCTGCGCATCTACCGCCAGATGCTCAAGGACGAGCGGCCCGGGCATCCATACCTGGAGCAGGATGATTTTGACTTTATGACCAGTCTGCGCGGCTGGCGGCGTGACCGCCAGACGGGCCAGGAGGGATTGACGCTGGCGGGCCTGCTGATGTTTGGCACCTGGGCGGCCATCCAGGAGGCCGCACCGCACTACTTTGTGGATTACCAAGAGCGTCCCGAAGCCCGGGCCGAGCCGACCTGGATCGACCGGCTGGTACCTGATGGCTCATGGACGGGCAATCTGTTCGAGTTTTACCGCAGGGTTTACCGCAAGCTGGTGGCGGACTTGAAGGTGCCTTTTGCGGTGAAAGATGGGCAACGGCAGGACGATACGCCGGTGCACAAGGCCTTGCGCGAGGCGCTGGTGAATGCGCTGGTGCATGCCGACTACACGGGGCGCGTATCAGTGCTGGTGGTCAAGCGGCCAGACATGTTTGGTTTTCGCAACCCTGGTGGCCTGCGTTTGCCCATTGAGCAAGTGATTCGGGGAGGCGAAAGCGACTGCCGCAACCGCATCTTGCACCAGATGTTTTTGCTCATTGGCCTGGGCGAGCGGGGCGGTTCGGGCATGCCGCGCATTTATGGCGGCTGGCGCAGCCAACACTGGCGGCCGCCCTTGCTTTCAGAGAAGGCCGAGCCTGAGCAGACGCTGCTGGCTCTGCACATGGCGGATTTGTTGCCGGACGAGGTGGTGCAGGCGCTGCGAGCCCGGTGGGGCGCGCGTTTTGAAGCACTGGATGCGTACTCCCGCTTGATTTTGGCCACAGCCGCCATGGAGCGCACCGTAAGCCACAGCCGTTTATTGGAGCTTTGCGATGCACATTCCCACGATCTGAGCGTATTGCTGGCCCGCCTAGTGCGCCAGGGCATGCTGGTGTCCGATGGGCGTGCCCGGGGCACGGTGTACTACTTGGCTGGCGCCGCGTTGCCTACTCCGGAGGAGGTGTTCAGTGGGCCGTTGCTTCCGGCAGAAGGCATTGCCTCAACGATTGGCAGCGCGGACTCGCTGCCGGGGGGCGTGCCAGTGGGGGGCTCCGAACATTCGCAGCTGAGCTCCGAACATTCAGAGCTCAGCTCCGAACATTCGCAGGTCCGCCAGGAACTGCGCGATGCTGAGGGGCGATTAATGTCGCCTCTGCTAGACGGGCCCGTGCTGGATGATCTGGGTGCGCTGGCGCCTGGTTTTCTGGCGGAACTTCAAGCCCGGGCAGCGCCTGCGCGGGCCGGGCGCCTGGACATGGAACAGATGCAGGCTGTGATCTGCGCCGTCTGTACGGGGCACTATGTCACGCGGGCGGTGCTGGCACGGTTACTTGACCGCAGCCCCGACGCCTTGCGTCAGACACACATCAGCCCCATGGTTCGCAGCGGTATGTTGCAGCTAGCCTTCCCATCCAAGCCCACCCATGAGCAACAGGCTTACAAGACGGGGAAACTGTGAAACGACGCGCTGTTTGCCGAGTTGGTGAAATGACCATGAAATCGACACGTGCGGAAAATGTGTCGATTTTTTGCGTAAAAATAAACATATCAAGGGCCTCATGTCGATGGCGTCGACATGAGGGAGGGGCGCCATGACCGAAGACCAACTCGAACAAGAAACCCTGGCCTGGCTGCAAGACGCGGGCTACGCGGTGCGCAGCGGCTTTGATATCGCGCCCGATGGCCCGAACCCACAGCGGGCGAATTACCGCGAGGTGCTGTTGCAGGGCCGCCTGCGCGAAGCCATTGCGCGGCTCAACCCCGGCATGCCTGCCGCCGCGCGCGAAGACGCGGTGCAGCAGGTGCAAAACCTGGGCTTGCCTGCGCAGCTGGCGGCCAACCGGGTGTTTCACAAGCTGCTGGTGGGGGGAGTGCCGGTGCAGTACCAGCAGGGCGGTGAAACGCGGGGCGACTTTGTGCGGCTGGTGGATTGGTCGGATGCATCACGCAACGAATATTGGGCGGTCAACCAGTTCACCCTCAAAGGCCCGCACCACACGCGCCGGCCCGATATTGTGTTGTTCGTCAACGGTCTGCCGCTGGTGCTGCTGGAGTTGAAAAACCCGGCCGACCAGGAGGCCAGCATCTGGAAGGCTTACGACCAGATTCAGACCTACAAAGAGCAAATCCCCGACCTGTTTCAGTTCAACGAGGTGCTGGTGATTGCCGATGGCAGCGAGGCGCGGCTGGGCTCGCTCTCGGCCCACGCCGAGCGCTTCATGCAGTGGCGCACCATTGACGGCGTGCAGCTCGACCCGTTGGGCCAGTTCAACGAGCTGGAAACGCTGGTGCGCGGCGTGCTGGCGCCGCAATACTTATTGGACTACCTGCGCTTTTTTGTACTGTTCGAGGACGACGGCCAGCTCATCAAGAAGATTGCCGGCTACCACCAATTCCACGCGGTGCGCGCCGCCATTGGGCATGTAGTAGCCGCCTCGCGCGAGGGGCTTGCAACCAATCAGCGTGGCAAAGGCGGCGTGGTGTGGCACACCCAGGGCAGCGGCAAAAGCATCACCATGACCTGCTTTGCCGCCCGGGTGATGCAGGAGCCAGCGATGCAGAACCCCACCATCGTCGTCATCACCGACCGCAACGACCTCGACGGCCAGCTGTTTGGCGTGTTCAGCTTGGGCGCCGACCTGCTGCGCGAGCAGCCGGTGCAGGCCAGCACGCGCCCTGCCTTGCGCCAGCTGCTGGCCAATCGGCCGTCGGGCGGCATTGTGTTTGCGACCATCCAGAAGTTCATGCCGGGCGAGGATGAGGATGTGTTCCCGGTGCTGTCCGACCGCCACAACATCGTGGTGATTGCCGACGAGGCGCACCGCACGCAGTACGGGTTTGAGGCCAAGCTCAAGACGCGCAAGCTGGGTTTGAAGCCAAATCAGCCTCTAGCGCTTACTGGTCAAGCGCAGGCAGCTACCAAAAGCATAGTGACCAGCGATGCGGGCAGCAGTGCGGTGCATGCCGAGTTCGCACCGCCTGAGTATCAAGTTCATTACCAGGCGGGTTACGCCCAGCACCTGCGCGATGCGCTGCCCAACGCCACCTTCGTCGCCTTCACCGGCACGCCGGTCAGCAGCCAGGACCGCGACACGCGCGCCGTGTTTGGCGACTACATCCATGTCTACGACATGCAGCAGGCCAAGGAAGACGGCGCCACGGTGGCCATCTATTACGAAAGCCGTCTGGCCAAGCTGCGCTTGAAAGACGACGACCTGGCCCTGCTCGACGCAGAAGTGGACGAGCTGGCCGAGGACGAAGAAGAAAGCACCCAGGCCCAGCTCAAAAGCCGCTGGGCCGCATTGGAAAAAGTGGTGGGCGCCACGCCGCGCATTGCCAGCGTGGCGGCCGACCTGGTGGCGCATTTTGAAGAGCGGAGCAAAGCCCAGGACGGCAAAGCCATGGTGGTAGCGATGAGCCGCGACATCTGCGTGCACCTGTACGATGAAATCGTGCGCCTGCGCCCCGACTGGCACAGCGCAGACCCGGAGCAGGGCGCCATCAAGGTGGTGATGACCGGCAGCGCCAGCGACAAGGCTTTATTGCGAGCGCACATCTACAGCGCCCAGGTCAAAAAGCGGCTGGAAAAACGCTTCAAGGACCCGTTGGATCCGCTGCGGATGGTCATCGTGCGCGACATGTGGCTCACGGGGTTTGACGCGCCCTGCGTACACACCATGTACGTGGACAAGCCCATGAAGGGCCACAACCTGATGCAGGCCATTGCCCGCGTGAACCGTGTGTTCAAGGACAAGCAGGGCGGCCTGGTGGTGGACTACATCGGCATCGGCAACGAGCTCAAAGCCGCGATGAAGGAATACACCGCGAGCCAGGGCCGAGGCAAACCCACGGTGGACGCACACGAGGCGCTCTCCTTGTTGTTCGAAAAAATGGACGTGCTGCGCAGCCTGCTGCACGGCTACGACTGGTCAGGTTTTTTGACGGGCGGACACAAGGCCCTGGCCGGGGCGGCCAACCATGTGCTGGGGATTCGGTCAGCCAACAAAGACAGCCAGCAAGACGGAAAGCGCCGCTTTGCCGATGCAGCGGTGGCCATGGGCCAGGCGTTCAGCCTGTGCTGCACGCTGGACGAGGCCAAGGCGTTGCGCGAAGAAGTGGCGTTCTTTCAGGCGGTGAAAGTCATCCTGACCAAGCGCGATGTGACGGCGCAGAAACGGATCGATGCGCAGCGCGACGCAGCCATTCGCCAGATCATCAGCCAGGCGGTGGTGAGCGAGCGCGTAGTGGACATTTTTGACGCCGTGGGGCTGGACAAGCCCAACATCGGCCTGCTCGACGATGAATTTCTGGCCCAGGTGAAAAACCTGCCCGAGCGCAACCTGGCCGTGGAGCTGCTGGAGCGCCTGCTGGAAGGTGAAATCAAGGCCAAATTTGCCACCAACGTGGTGCAGCAGCGCAAGTTCTCAGACTTGCTGACCAGTGTGATCGCGCGTTACCAGAACCGCAGCATCGAAACGGCGCAGGTGATGGAAGAGCTGGTGGACATGGCCAAAAAGTTTCGCCAGGCGGCGGGCCGGGGCGAGGCGCTGGGCCTGTCTGAAGACGAGGTGCGCTTTTACGACGCCCTGGCCAACAACGAGTCGGCCGTGAAAGAGCTGACCGACGAAACCCTGAAAAAGATCGCCCATGAACTGACCGACAACCTGCGCAAGAACATCACCGTCGACTGGAGCCAGCGCGAGAGCGTGCGTGCCAGCCTGCGCCTGATGGTCAAGCGTATCTTGCGCAAATACAAATACCCGCCAGATTTGCAGGACGCGGCCGTGGAGTTGGTGTTGCAGCAGGCCGCGGTGCTGGGTGAGAGCTGGGCCGCTTGACACAAGGCACGCCGCTGTCGGCCCCCAGTCCTACGCGCAGAGCGGGCGATGCCGCACACGCGGCGCCCGGGGGTGTTCTTAGCATGGTGGACAGGGGTTCAGCGCTTCGGCGCCGGGGCCTCCGGCCCTTCCAACACTCTACGGACACCCATCACCATGAAATCCATGCTCAAGACCTGTGCGGCCCTCGCCGCAGCCTCCGTTCTGCTCGTCGCCTGCGGCGGTGGCAATGACGACGACCCTACCCCCAGCAACGAACCCGGCGTGCTGACCGTGACCAACGCCACGCTCTCCGGCCTCAACGGTATTTATGGCAATGGTGCGTTGAACCTCACCGCCGTGGACCAGGTCAACCCGATTGGCTCGGTGCCCGAGTTGTGCACCTTCCGTTTTGACGGGGCCAACAAGGTGGGCTCTCCGGCCACGGCGTTTGGTGACATCCGTTATCGCTCCGGTGCAGTCGACGGCATCTACCAGGCCTTTCTGACCTTTGATGGCAAGGAGTACGCCAGCACCGAAGCCACCGACTCGTCTGTGCTGCGCGAGAGCGACCAGGTGCGCTTCAGCGGCAAGACGCTGACCGCCACCGATGGCTCGGCTGCCACGCTGCGCGTGACCGGCATCGTGCCCATGCGGCCGAACCGCCCTCTGGGCTGCTGATCGCGGTCCTGCGCTCTCTCCCGTTGTCGGGATCATCTCCTCCGTTCTGGCCTTTTCCCTGGCCGGACTGGGCCCCGCTGCCCCGGCAGCGGGGCTGTTTTTGTGGTGCGCGGCCTGCGCACCGTCACAATGGCGTGTGGCTCTTGCTGACCGCTGACACCCATGCCCCCGCCCCTTTCCGCTGAACACACCGTGGTCTGGCTGCACCCCGGCGCCCCACCCAAACCGCCCGAAGGCGCGCCGTGCAACGGCTGCGGCCTGTGCTGCCTGACCGAGCCGTGCCCGCTGGGCATGCTGGTCTCGCGGCGCAGGCGCGGGGCCTGCGTGGCCCTGCGCTGGAGCGATGCGCAGCAGCGCTACCTGTGCGGCATGCTGTCAGACCCCGGCGGCGTGACCGGGCTGACCCATCCCTGGGCAGTGCGTGCCCTGGCCGCGCTGGCCCGGCGGTCGATTGCCGCAGGCGTGGGCTGCGATGCGCAACTGCGGGCGCAGTTGCCCGAATAGCGCAATACTTCTCGATTGCTATATTAATAATAGCTTTCAGCGCTTGATGGTATTGCGTAATACCTGCTTTCTACATAAATTTTGAATGGTGCCTCAAGTCGTTGCCCGGTGGGTAACACTGGTGCGGGCAGGGATTTGATGGCGTCTTTGAATATCCATTTCTAATGAATCTTAGAATCCGGCGCACAGCCTCTTAGCACATGCATCGTTATGGAGGTTTGAAGTACATCAACAAGAACCGGCGCACGCCAGCGGAAAGGAAACCCACCCATGGACAGCGCGATACTGAGTTTGCTGGGGGCTTTTCTGCTCTCGATCATGGGGCTGTTTGTCTTCATCTGGTCGATGCGCAAGGGCTTGCTGGTCGAGAATCCCCGGGCGGCATCGGTCATCTTTGCGCCGGGTGAGTTGGGCAAGGTCGACGATCCGGCGCTGCAGGGTGGGGCGCAAGAGCGCCTACAGGGCGCTGCCGCTGCCCCGGGCGAGAGCGACCACGTTGCCGACCCGGACGAGCTGCGCCACCGCATCGAGGCCGACCACTCCACCGCGTTCCCGGTGTTCATGTTCATTGCGTTTGCCTGCTTCTGGCTGGTGCTCGGCTCCCTGGCGGGGCTCACCGCGTCGCTCAAGCTGCACATGCCCGACTGGATGGTGGGCGAGGCGTGGCAAACCTTTGGGCGCATCCGCACGGTGCACCTCACTGCCGTGCTGTATGGCTGGATCACCAATGCCGCGCTGGCCGTCATCATCTGGCTGCTGCCGCGCCTGCTGCGCACGCATCTGGTGGGCGCCATGTGGGTGATGCTGGGCGGTGCGCTCATCAATACCGGCATTGCCAGCGCCATTGGCGCCATCGGCTCGGGCTGGACGGACGGCATGGAATACCTGGAGATCCCATGGCAGATCGGGCTCTTCATCGTCGCCGGGTTCGTCTGCATCATTGGCCCGGTGCTCTACACCCTGGTCAACCGCAAGGTCGAGTCGCTCTATGTCACGGTCTGGTACCACGTCGCGGCGCTGCTCTGGATTGCGCTGCTGTTCATCGTTGCCAAGCTGCCCGGCGTGCACACCGGCGTGCAGCAGGCCACCACCAACTGGTGGTACGGCCACAACGTGCTGGGCCTGTGGTTTACGCCGGTGAGCGTGGGGGCTATTTACTACTTTTTGCCCAAAATCATCGGGCGGCCGGTGCGTTCGTACAACCTGTCCATCCTCGGGTTCTGGACGCTGGCCTTCTTTTACGGCCAGGTGGGCGGCCACCACCTGATCGGTGGGCCCATTCCGGGCTGGCTGACCACCTTGTCCATCGTGCAGAGCATGATGATGATCATTCCCGTGGCGGCCTTCACCATCAACATGGCCGGCACCATGTGGGGGCGCATGCACCTGGCGCGCTATTCGCCCACGCTGCGCTTCATGATGTTTGGCGGCTTCATGTACATGCTGTCGTCGCTGCAGGGCTCGCTGGAGGCGCTGCGCAGCGTGAACCAGGTGGCGCATTTCACGCATTTCACCGTGGCACACGCCCACCTGGGCGCCTATGCCTTCGTCACCATGGTGCTGTTTGGTGCCATCTACTTCATGCTGCCGCGCGTGTTGAACTGGGAGTGGCCGTATCCACGCCTGATCACGCTGCAGTTTTGGCTGGCGGTGGTGGGCATCAGTATCTATTTCGTGGGCCTGTCCATCGGTGGCTGGCTGCAGGGCCTGGCCATGCTCGATGCCACGCGGCCGTTCATGGAGTCGGTGGCGCTCACCGTGCCTTACCTGCAGTGGCGCAGCGTGGGCGGCTCGCTGATGGTGCTGAGCCACCTCATTTTTGTGGGCCACTTCCTGGCCATGGCGCTGCGCTTTGGCCCCACACGTACCGGTGCGGCCCTGTTCACGCCGCCTGCCAAGGGCCTGGAGTTCGCACATGGAGAATGAAGTCAAACTCGCCGCCGGTGCCATGGTGGCGCTGGCTGTCGCCACGGCTGCACTGGTCGTCATGCCCTATATGCAGGTGCGCGACATCACGCCGCCCGAAGGCCTCAAGCCCTACAGCAGCGCCGAGCTGCGCGGGCGGCAGGTGTACATCGCCAATGGCTGCGTGTACTGCCATACACAGCAACCGCGCGACCGCAACCTGGGACCCGATGCCGAGCGCGGCTGGGGGCGGGCATCGGTGCCGGGCGACTATTTTTACGACAAGCCGCACCTGCTGGGCAGCATGCGCACCGGGCCTGACCTGTTCAATATCGGCGCACGCCAGCCCAGCAAAGACTGGCAACTGGGGCACCTGTACCAGCCCCGGGCCTACGTGCCGGGATCGATCATGCCGTCGTACCCCTATCTGTTCGAGACCAAGGCCGCAGCGGAGCCGGGCGACGAGGTGGTCA